>Ga0164311_10000345_pt1 | contig 19763 bp, 22 predicted proteins | sample GuaBasSedimGuay2_FD_121796 | JGI IMG/M metagenome (GOLD analysis project Ga0164311, IMG submission 121796) | Subseafloor sediment microbial communities from Guaymas Basin, Gulf of California, Mexico - Guay2, Core 4569-9, 9-12 cm | ecosystem: Environmental > Aquatic > Marine > Hydrothermal vents... | reverse complement strand
ATATACAAACTTGCAAGAGACGTCTCCTTCGACGATATTGTAAACGAAATACATCCAAAAAATGAAATAGAAATGAGAATCCTACTAAGCATATACAGTGGCAACTACACCATACGCCAACTAGCCATGCTTATAAGAGCATTTCTAGGCGTAGACATAACAGCAGAAGACATATACAAGATCTTAAGAAGATGGGAAAGAGAAGGCTTTGTAATACTGACTTCTGAAAGTTAAAACTTCTTCATCATTTTCTCAGGATTTTGGGAAGAATATCACTCAAAGACTCGATTAAGTGACTTTCTTCATGTTTCAAATTCCCTAAAGCTCTTAATACTTCAGCAATTACTTTTAAGGCATTTTCTACATCCTCCTCTTGAAGAATTTGAATTAATTTTTCTATGTTACCGCAGAAATCTTCAATACTCCTCCTGTAATCTTCCAGTCTAACTTTAAGTTTTTCTGTTTCCCTCTTAATTTCAGGATTCAATTTAACACTTCACCCTTCTAATCTTAAGGCTTTTAAAGCTTCATTTAGTCCAACGCCTGTTTTCATTGAAGCTTTAACGACTACTGCTCTAGGATTAACTTTCTTAGCGTCTTCAACAAGTTTTTCTACGTTTACCCCCATAGCGTCTGCTAAATCAATCTTATTTATTATTATGAGATCTGCTTCAGCAAATATCATGGGATGCTTAATTATCACGTATTCCCCTTCTGTAACACTAACAATTACAACTCTTTTGTGTGCTCCCAAGTCGAATTCAGCTGGACATATGAGGTTTCCAACGTTTTCTATGAAAATTAAATCTAGATTCTCCAAATCTAGTTCTTTTAGAGCTTTGGAAATCATGTTTGCGTCTAAATGACATTCTCTTCCAGTATTTACTTGTATAGAGAATACGCTATGTTTACTTACTCTTTCAGCGTCTATTGTTGTAGTTACATCTCCAGCTATAACTGCTATTCTATATTTATTTTTGAGTTTTTCAGCTGAGCGTTCTATGAATGATGTTTTTCCTGAGCCTATAGCTCCCATAACATCTATACATAGAATTCTGTATTCGTCTAATTTCCTCCTATTTTCTTCAGCTATACGTCTATTCTTTTCTAATACATCTTCTTCGAGTTCAACGTCTAGTATTTCATAGTCTTCGACTTTTATGATTGGTATTTCACTCAATTTCTTTTCCTCCTTGACAATATGAGTTTTGTTGAAGATACATCAACTTCAATTATACTGCAATTTTCAACTTCTTTAGTTTCTCCAAGTATGTCTCTTAGAATTACTTTTGAACCTTCGTGTTTGGCGTAAACAACATCTTCAAATACTAGTTTTCCATCGAGAAACACCTTAAACTCACACAACTCTAACACCAAATTAAGGGACGGACAAACTCTTAATAAAGATTAAGGCTTTCTTTCTGGCATACACATTTTTTAAAACTTAAACTAAACCATAAGACGATTTGTGGAACAATGAGTATTTCACTATATCTATTTGTCTTTTATTTTGCTATAAGAGAATTTTCTTCTCAAAATCGATATTAGTGCACTTAATTACTTTTATTTCGTAGATTCCTCTACAACCGTATGTCATCTTCATTAGCACGCCTGTTTCCACATCATATCAAGCTTTAGTAGTTCTACAAAACAGAGTATTGAGGGACTACAACCCAACAAAATCTCATACTTCCATTAAAGAACATTTTTTCTACGCCTATCGTTCTTAAAGGCACATTTCCAAATTGAAAACATAAACCTGCTCTTTGAAGATAAAAATTAAAATGTGAAGTTAGCCATAAACGTAAGCCATTAGATTTCATCCAGACTTAACATCAACATAATATTGATTTTCTCTTGTTTCATTAGGATTTTTCTAGGAATCCGCAAAAATCCTAGGAGAGTTTCTTTTATTAAAGCTTTAAAATTGCTAATTGAAATTATTTCCCATTTGTAACCGTCAATTCCAAGTAGTTTTCCAGTGAAATAACTAAGTGTTGCTATGTAAAGAAAAGATAACAAAATTGCTATTTTGATGGTTTTCTTGAACATACCTTGCAAACCATACGCGACAATTATATTTTATGGAAGGAGGCTTCTTCTCCCTTATAGTTATATCGAATCTAGAAGGGGAAGGGAGATGTTTAAATTTGCATGAATTATCAACTATGGACATGATAATTAAAAGTGTTTTGAAAGCTGCAAAAGAAAAAGAAGCTGAAAGAATTCTAGAAATAACTTTGGAAATTGGAGAATTAACGTTTTTAAATCCTGAGCAACTGAAGTTTGCTTTCAAAGTTCTTTCTGAGGGAACTATAATTGAAGGAGCAAAATTACGAATAAATATTGTTAAACCTAGAATAGAGTGTATGGAATGTGGTTTTAAAGGAGAAGTAAAATATGAAGGGCCACAAATTCACATTTTAACTTCATATTTACCAATTAAATGCCCAGAATGTGGAAGCTTTAATATTAAGTTTCTGTCTGGTAGAGAGTGCACAATTAAGAGTGTTAAACTTATGGTTAAACGTGGATTTTAAATTTTAGATTAACAAACCCCTCTCTAGGTGTTTCTCGCCTATGTTATCCGTAAATGCTAGGTCAAGAAAATTTAGAGAGAATCCAAAACTCCTCTTGTATGGAGAGTGTGTTGCTGAAGAATGGCCAAATATACTAGCTGAATTCAGTAAGGGGTTTGTTTCTTTGCCAGTCTGCCTTGAAAGAGACCATATGAATATGGTTGGATTTAAGCTTTTATCTATGATTAAACTTGGGGGAGTTAAAACAGTGTGGGTTTTAACTACAGATGGTTCTCCACATTGTGTTCAACTTCACATGGTTGTAGAAGAGATTAATAGGATGATAGATGATTTAAGTGAGGTGAAACACTACGTGATTTCAAAAGGTAAAGCTTACGAAGTAGACGCCGAATGCATTAAAATTGCAAGACACTTACTGAAAATTCAAAAGTTAAAAGAGAGGGTGAAATCTTGAAAATAAAAATAACAGTTTTAGTAGAAGATTCTGTTAGGAAACGTGGATTAGTAGCTCAACACGGCTTATCAATGCTGGTCGAAATCCTAAAAGACGACAAAGAATTAACTGTTCTCATGGATACTGGGCAAGACGCTGAAATCCTCTTGAAAAACGCTGATATTCTCGGAGTAGACTTAGAACTTGTAGACGTCATAGTTTTAAGTCATGGGCATTATGATCATGCTGGAGGTTTAATAGGCGTTTTAAAGGAAATTGGAAGACCGATCCCGGTAATAGCTCATCCAAAAGCTTTTGAAGGGAAATTTGCTTCAAAACCTCATCTCAGGTATATAGGTGTAAATTATACTTTAAAGGATGTCAGGAATGCTGGTGGGATTCCTGTTTTGTCAAAGACTCCAGTACATATATTTGATGGTGTTTCTACGACTGGCGAAATAGAGCGAACTACTAGCTTCGAAGTTGTAGAAGGCTTCCTCAGAATTGAGGGCGAACGTTTGGTCGAAGATGAAATTCCCGATTGCCAGTCGTTGATTATGTGGGATGAAGAAGACTTAGTAGTATTAACTGGGTGTGCTCATGCTGGAGTAGTGAACACTATTAAGCACGCTATGCAGATTTCTAAAGCAAAAAAGCTTAAAGCGGTTATCGGCGGATTCCACTTTGAGAAAGCTAGTGAACAACGCATTAAATTGACAATAGAAGAAATATCGAAATTTAATTCTGAAATTGTGGCTCCCATGCACTGCACAGGATTCAGAGCAACGGCCAAAATAGCTGAAGCTTTTAATAAACAATTCAAACTCTTAAAAACGGGAAGCATACTAGAACTCTGAAAGCATCTTATATTTCGAAAGGATTTATTTTCTAAAATCGTGAACTTCACTTTGGTTGGTGGAAACTTGACTTTGAAAACAGTTGAAGAATATTTTGAAAGCGTTAAAAAACTCAAACCTAAAGTTTACGTTGCTGGAGAAAAAATCAAAAATTTAATTGAACACCCAAACACTAGACCAGCTGTAAATGCAATAGCGAAAACGTACGAGTTAGCATTTAAACCAGAATACAAGCGTATAATGAGAGCTAAATCGCATATAACAGGAGAAGAAATAAACAGATTTAATCACGTTGCAAGAAGTATTGGAGATTTGAATTTAAGAGTCGAATTAGCAATATTAACGAGTAAATTAATAGGCACATGCAATTACAGATGCGCAGGATGCGATGTATTCGTAGCACTAGATAGTATCACATATGAAATGGACAAAAAATTAGGGACAAACTACTACGAAAGATTTACAGCTTACCTTAAGTATGTTCAAGAAAACGATCTCGCTTGCAGTGGGGGATTAACAGACCCAAAAGGAGATAGAAGACTTAGACCATTTCAACAACCAGATATGTATTTAAGGGTTGTAGAGAAAAACGATGAAGGTATAATTGTTAGAGGAGCAAAACTGCACCAAAGCGGAGCATTTGCAACACACGAAACAATAATACTGCCCGGATTATCTCTTAGAGAAGGAGAAGAAGATTACGCTGTAGCTTTCGCTGTTCCAAATGGAGCAAAAGGTTTAACTTATATTTTGCAAGAAACACCTGAAGACGCTGAGAGAAGAGAAGTTAAAAACTTAAATTACGTTGGTCTCCCAGATTATGGCGTTAGACTTACATGTATTATGATTTTTGATGATGTTTTCATTCCATGGGATAGAGTTTTCATGTGTGGTGAAGTTAATTTCACAAGAAAACTTGTTTGGAAATTTGCGTCTACGCATAGAATGGTTGGAGCAGCTTGTAAAGTTGGTTTTGGCGATTTAATTATAGGTGCAACACAAGCAATAGCAGAATATAATGGTGTTGCAGAAGCACCTCATATAAGAAGCAAAATTTCCGAAATGATATATTTAAACGAGAAGAGTAGAGCTTGCGCCATAGCATCAGCATTAAAGGGGGAGCCGACAGAATCTGGAGCATACTTCCCACACGATATATTCGCTAATGTAGCTAAACTCGCAGCAGCGAGAGGATTCCACGAAATGATTAAATACGCTATAGATGTGGCAGGAGGCTTAGTAGTAACAATGCCATCTGAAAGTAATTTAGAAAATCCTGAAATCAGAGAATATTTAAAAAAGTATCTTAGAGGTGTAGAAGAAGTGCCTGCCGAACGTAGAATGCGTATGATGAAATTCTTACAAAATTGGGTTGCTGGCCCCCACCTCGCCGGAGCATGGCATGGAGGCGGCTCTCCAGAAGCACAAAAACTCACAATATATGCTTTATCAAACCTTAAAGAATTAAAAGCTCTAGCAGAATCTATTTCTGGAGTTGATAAAATTGGAGCCAAGTGAAAAAAGAATTTTAAGCCTACTAATACTACTCTTAGGTTTAACTCTATTAGCTCTAGGAATACAATACAATCAAACAGAAAGATTATTAGAAGCTATAAAACAAATGTTAGATTCAGCTCTAGCTGGTCTACCATAAAAATTTAGGAAAAAGGGAGGGTTTTTCTTCTTGACCACGAGTATAACCCCCGTAAAAGAAGAAACAATAACTAAAGCTATAATTGAAGCCTCCCTAAAAGACTGGTCTAAAATATCTAATTCAGACGTTGTAGTAGTGGGAGCTGGACCTGCTGGATTAACAGCCTCTTACACCTCGCTAAATCAGGCTTCAGAACAGTTGTATTCGAGAGAAGACTTTCTTTTGGTGGTGGAATAGGCGGAGGAGGAATGCTATTCCATAAAGTTGCAGTTGAAAAACCAGCAGACGAAATTCTAAGAGAAGTAGGATGTAAATTAGAAAAAGCCAGTGAAAACTTGTTTTTGGTTGATACCGCGGAAATGATAGCCAAACTTGCAGTTGCATCCGTAAATGCCGGAGCAAAAATAATTTTCGGAGTATCAGTTGTAGATTTAATTTTCAGAGAAAACCCAACGAGAATTGAAGGCGTAGTAATCCAGTGGACACCAGTAATAATGTCTGGACTCCACGTAGACCCAATAGGCATAAAAGCAAAAGCAGTAATAGACTGCACAGGACACGAAGCAGAAGTCATAACAGTTGCGTCAAAAAAGATACCGAAACTAAAAATAGAATTAAAAGGAGAAGGCTCAATGTGGGTTTACGAAGGAGAAAAACAAGTAGTAGAATATACTGGAGAAATATGTCCAGGACTATACGCAGCAGGAATGTCTGTTTCAGCTCTAAAAGGAACACCGAGAATGGGACCAATATTCGGAGGAATGCTACTCTCAGGAAAGAAAATAGCGGAAATAGTAAAAGAAAAACTAAAAGCGTAAAACACATATTAGAGGCTGAAATTAGACTTCTAGTGCAAAGCCGGGGTGGCCGAGCGGTTCAGGCGGCGGGCTGCAGACCCGTTTATGTGGGTTCAATTCCCACCCCCGGCTCCAAAAAACTCCTTCCTTTTGCTTAAAGGGGAGGTTTTGTGATTTTGAGAACTTTAGTTGTATCTATTTCCATACATCACGGCAACACTGAGAAAATCGCTAAAGTCATGGCTGAAATTCTAAATGCAAAAATAGTGAAACCTAGTGAAGTAGATGCAGACGACATTTTTTATGATACGATTTGATAGGTTTTGGTTCTGGAATATACTACGGTAAGCATCATAAGAGTCTATTCAATCTAATAGATAGATCACCTAAAGTAGAAGGAAGCAAAGCTTTCATTTTCTCAACAAGCGGGTGGGAAGGCATTCTTTCAACCAGATTTACATAAATCATTGAGAAAGAAATTGGAGGAAAAAGGATTCACAGTAATTGGAGAATTTAATTGCAAAGGGTGAACTACTCACGGTTCATTTAAATTGTTTGGAGGAATAAACAAGGGAGACCGGATGAGAAAGATTTAGGAGAAGCGGAAAATTTTGCTTTGCGTCTTAAATCGTTGTAGGAGAAGTTTTTATTCTTTTATGTGTTTGCTTATTGTTTCACTCATTTTGTCAATTATTTTATCCCATAGTCCTTTTAGGTTTTTTCTGAATATTTTGATTAAGTCGTAGAATATTAGTATGAATATTGCTAGGAATATTGAGCCTACTATCATTTTTATTGTATATCCAAATTCTGGTATTTGCCCCAGTAGTGGAGATACCGCATACCATACTATTGTTATTACTAAAAGATACAATATGTCCATAGCTATTTCTTTGTAAGCTGTTCCAGTTATCCCAAGTGTTCTAACAAATATTCCTGAAGCAAGTTCTAGGAAGAATTTCAAGGGGAGAATAATTTTATATCCAAAGTATATTACCGACAATAAATACGCTATATTTAACAATTGACTTATTTTCACTTCCAATCCAAAGATAGAAACAATAATATTTCCAAACACGTAGGAGAGGAGATGAATCAAAACTAAAACTACTGCAAGTTTTATTCCGTTAGATAGTAATTCAGCTAAATTAGTTTTCACTTCCTTCTTAAACGGTTTAAATTTTTCAAGTCTACTACGAAGTTTAACTTGTGGATATGGTGGTCTCTCTTCCCGTACTCTTTCTCTTTTACGTAAATCTCTCTCATATAGTAGGAAAGCTCTAAGTGAGAATATTATTGGAGCTAAAGCACAGAACAATAATGGTATTAAAGGCACATTTAATAACCCGCCTAACGTTACAGAGAATAATCTAACATCTCTAGTAGCCCATGGGAATCCTCGCCTAAGTTTACGCACGTCCATTCGCGATTCTAAGATTTTAGTTATATAACTTACCATAACAATTCCAAATGAAGCTAAAATAGTAATTATAAATATTAATTCACTACTTAAAATCGACTGTTTAAGCGTTAGCAATCCTATTGAGGCTATAATAGATAAGTCTGCAAACCTATCTAATACTGTGTCTAAGAACCCTCCCCAAGCACTTTCTTCTTCTCTCAATCTTGCAAGTTCCCCGTCAACTCCATCTAAAACAGAAGCAATATGCGCTAGTATACCTCCTAAAATTGGAAAACTAAAGAAGAATAGAACCGCGGAAAGCATAGCAGTCAAAAAACTAATGAAACTCATATGGTTAGCATTTAACCACTTAACATTCTTATATAATAGCATTGAAATTCTAGTTGATATAGGTCTATTAAGATATTTAGATATCGGGCCGTCTGTAGGTTTCATTAAATCTCTTCTCAGTATATCCCAATAAAGTCTTCTAGCTTCAATTAGATCTTTTGGTGTATCTACATCCATCCAAAGTTTTCCAGTTACATCTACGTATGCTACTTCGTCTAGTTTTGCAGCTTCATTTACGAAATCTGCTAAATTTGCGCTTGGACCTTTTCTTTCTACTACTTCATCGATTATCTTGAATGCTTTCTTTGAGATTAAGAATAGTCCTGTATCTATGCCACTAAATGGTGGGAGTGTTTTTCCAACTTTTTTCACCGTGTCTCCCTCTAATTCTACTTTAAGTCCTTCAGCAACTTTCTCCCATGCTGGATTCCTATCAAGACATAAGACGACTACTTTCTTTGTATTTGAATTTAATAGTCGGCTGAGTATTGCACGTTCAAATATGTGGTCTGACATGCAAACAAGAATTTTTTCTGCATCTAAATTTTCTACGGCAGTTTTAAGCGTGTAGAGGTTCCCAAATTTCTCTCCATTAACGACTACTATGCTTACTTCTCCATTAAAATTACGTTTAAATGCTTCTGCAAGTTCAGGTCTAGTAGCAATAACAATTTCTTTTACACCTTCATCTCTAAGTTGCCCAACTATAAAATCTATAATTCTCACTCCAGGAGCTAACTCAAATAAAGATTTAGCTGTTGATTCGGTGTAAGGTCTGAGTCTAGTCCCTCTACCAGCTGCGAGTATTACAGCTTTAATCATAATCCTTCTCCTCTTTTCTACAATTTAAGATTGAGAAAAGAGGATTCCACCTGGAATTAGTGCAGCCCTAATATAAAAAGATTATGTTAAAAGAAAATGAGGTTATAACCAAAAGAAGAGAATTTTAAGCTGTGAGTAAAATTCTAATCCGAGGAGGATAAAAATAGAGGGAGTTTATTTCAGTTTAAATTTTAGATATTACGATTCCCGATGTTAAATCTGCAATTGCTCCGCTATATCCCCAGATAAAAGAGTTTATTCCAAATATTTCTGCGAATTCGTCATTCATAATTAATATGTTGTGGCAGAATACTCTTACTGTATCTCCTATTTTAAATTCTTCAGCAACATCATCCCATGTTACTTCTTCTTCGGATTTCAGCCATGTCCCACCTACTGCTACTAAACCTTTAAAGCCTTCTTTCTCTATCAGAGAATAGTTTTCTTTTTTGTCTATTATTTGGCCTTTAACACTCATGTATGTTCTTGTATGCATGTATCTTTTAACGTAATATTTTAACAGAATAGGTCTAATCAGTATTGTGTTGTCTTGTTTTAGCCCGAGGAGCACGTTTAGTGTTTCTTTTTCTTTAATTATGGATGTCGTAATTATTAGGGCTTCTCCCTCCCTCACGTATTCTTTTGCTTTAATCCAAAATGCTTTTGTAATTTCATTTGCGATTATAAGCCAGCGTCCTCTGGCGAAAAATTCTCGTATTTCTCCATTTACGTCTACTATAATCGTGTAATTGTCTACTGATATTATTGTCGCTTGAATTTTTTCAATGCTTTCTGTCTTTAACGTTTGTGTGGCGTTAGCAGAAGAGACGATTCCTGCTGATAACGAAATCGGTAGGAGAATGAGAAACGCTATTATCACCATAATAACGGTAAACTTTTTTGCGTCTATTTTTCCGATTTTCAAGAGTTTCACCGCACACTTCTCTCCTATGTTTAGATTTAAAGAAGTTGTGAATGAATTGTCTAGATTATGCATTCAAGTTTCTCGGTCTCTCATTCTGTGGGGTCCCTAGTTTTATAAATTATAATTATTAAGGGAGGGGTGTGTATAGAGTAGGGAGATATGAAGAAGATTATTTCTATGGGTAGAGGTGGAACTGGAAAAACAAGTTTCATAGCTCTTATTACGAAATACTTTATAGAAATTGGTGAAACTCCTCTCCTCTTAATAGATATTGACCCTGACCAGAATCTTGGAGAAATGGTTGGTGTTGATTTGAAAAGCGAAGGAAAACATACTATATCTGAACTTCTCTACGAGACATTCTTAAGCCAAGGTGGGACTACCGTTGGTGTTCCCCCCTCAGAGAGAATGGAAAGTATGATTTGGGAGAAAGGACTCTACGAAGGTGAACATTTCGATTTTATGGCTGTGGGAACGAAGTACGTTGAAGGATGCTATTGTCTTCCAGATGCAGCACTAAAAGAAGCTCTCCAACGCATAACTAAAAATTACAAGTATGTGCTCATAGATTCTCCAGCTGGACTAGAACAACTCAATAGAAGAATAACTCCAGAAGTAAACGATATATTCGACGTTTTAGACCCGTCAAAAAAAGCTTTCGACCACGTAAAAAGAGCATATAAAATCATTAAAGAGGTTGGAATAGAATTTGAAAACTTCTACCTGGTTGGAGGATATGAATTTCCAGATCATCTTGGGAAGAAAGCAGAAGAAGAAACTAGATTAAAATATATTGGCAAAATAGCCTACGATGAAAATGTGAGGAAATTCGTTTTAGAAGGAAAATCTCTTTTGGAAATTCCTTCCAATTCTCCAGCTTATCTTTCAGTTAAAAAGATAATGGAGGAAGCTGGTTATGTTTCTTTAAAGAAGCTTTTGTTTCCAGAAGAGTAGGGAGAGTCTTTTTTATGGCTGTAGTTCCCTTCTAAGCTTTATTAGTATCCCATATAAGATTACTGCAATTATTTCTGTTGTAATTGTCATGATCACTATTATTGTTTTCATGTTTATTTGATACAAGTATGACATTAACATTCCTCCAGTAAGCCATGCAATTCCAAGTGTGAATGAGTATATTCCGTAAGCTAAAGATCTATTTTCAAGTGTTGTTACGTCTGCTACAGCTGCTCTCATAGATGTTTCAAAGAAACTCATAGTTAGTCCCCAGAATACTGCAGCTACATACAAGTATGCCTTAACGGTTCCTGTGAAGAGTAAAATTGGTATTGGAATTGCAAATACCGGCGCAATTATTAGGGAGTTTATTCCAAATTTATCGTATAATACGCCTAGTGGGACGGCTATTAAAGCATCTACAGCCATAGCCATTATATAAAGTATTGGAATTTCTCCACTGCCAATTAAGTCTACTTTAACTAAATCTTGTGCATAATAAGATACTAGCCCCCAATATACAAATCCAATCATAGTTGTTAGAGAAGCGAAAAGATAAATCCAGAAAGTTCTACCTAAGGGTTTTCTTGCTGTTTCTCTCTTTAAAGATACAGCTTTAGGTTCAGGATAATTACTTCTAGCTATGCTGAGGGAAATAAGCGCCAAAATAGATGGAATAGCCAAAACTGAAAATCCAATTCTATACGCTTTTAAGAGGCTTCCACCATAAAATGTTAAAGCAACACTAATAATTGCTGGACCTGTAACTCCCCCAATTTGATCCATAAGCTCATGAAGTCCAAATCCTTTTCCTTTTCCTATTCCTTCTGTTACTTCTGATAATATTACGTCTCTTGCTGGCGCTCTTAACCCTTTTCCAAGTCTTTCAGCAAAATACAATGCTAATGCTAAAGGCCAATTCCCAGCCAAAGCTAAAAGCGGTATAAATAATGTTGTAGTATAGCCCAGAAATACTGGAATCCAATACATGCTTCCAGATTTCGCCTTTTGTGCTATTACTCCACCTACAAGCCTCATAGTATAACTTAAGAATTCTCCAAATGCTAGTATCCCCGCAATTATTGGTGGAGCCATTAAAATGTTTAAGTATGCACCGCTGACAGATCTTCCACCTTCATAAGTTATGTCTGCGAATAATGAAACAAAACATAATGCTAAGAAAGTTATTAGGAGTTTACGATTCAATAAAACCACCGGCATTAAGAAGAATCATATTTAAGTTTTAAAATTTTCGTAGATTTAATAGCATCTCTAACCATACCATCTAAATCTAATATTTTTTCAGCTTCTAAAACTTCAGTCAATAATGCGTGTGTTGTTGGTTTTTTGGGAGCAGCTTTGCACGCAAAAGAAGTTTCAGTTGAATCTTCGTATGTCCCAACCTTCATAGCCAATTTTTCAATTTCAACTTTATCAAATGTAATAAGCGGTCTAAAAACTGGATACTTACTTAAAGCTGAATTAAGAACTCTAAGATTTCCAAGTGTTTGACTTGCTTGTTCACCTAAAACTTCTCCAGTTACTATTGCTTCCGCTTTCTCAATATCCGCTATTTTTTCTGATATTCAATACATTAAGCGTTTACATATTATGCAGGTGAGTTTCCTCGGGCATTTTTCTAAAATTTCCGCGAGATTTTCACCATGTGGAATAATGTATATTTTGCTTTTGAATCCAATCATCCACTCCATGAGTTTCTCTGCCAGTCTTAAAGCCTTCTTAGTGTTCGATTCTTCTGTAAATGGTTTATTGTCAAAGTGTATGAATATTGGAGTGCATCCTCGTTTCATTATAAGCCAACAAGCCACAGGAGAATCTATTCCACCACTTAAGAGGCAAACTACTTTTCCTTGGGAACCGTGTGGAAAGCCTCCTACTCCCTCGAAAACTTCAGTATAAACATATGCTTTATCATCTCTAACTTCAACATTAACTATACGCTTTGGATTTTCTAAATCTACTTTCAAATTTAAATTTGAAAGTCTGCTTAGAATTGCTTCTCCTAGTTTTCTACAAACATCCATGCTAGTGTATGGGTGTTCCCCTGCTCTTCTACATTTAATTGCAAAAGTTTCACCGTAACCTAATATTTTTTCAGCTACTGAAACTCCTAGATCAATTATATCTTCCATATTTGAAGATGTTTTTATGGCTGGTGATGTAGATGAAACTCCGAAAACTCGAGCTACAACTTTGGCTGTTTCTTCTGCAAAATCAGTAAATATATATGCTCTCCCATAAACATGCATTAAATCTTTGTATTCTATTTTGTAGTGTGAAAGAAATCGTTTAATTTGTTTGCATACTTTTCTTTCGTATTTTGGTCTAACTCTAGGACTTTTAATTCCTATTTCGCCGCTAAATCTCACAATTACGGTATCGTATTCTATTTTCCTCAAATTTCAAGCCCTCAGCTAACACTTAAACCGTATTTTTCAGCTATTTCTTTAAAAGATTCAGCAACATACTTAATTTGTTCCCAATTTAAACCATAAGTATTAAGCTTAAAATGTTTTGTTAATCCAGGTTGTATTCCAACAATTTTCCTCTTTTTAAGTTCATCATACAAAAAGAAACCTTTACGCTTATGCTTCATAGAAACCTTATAGAATCCCTTAGATTCAATATGTATGAGTGTGTGGTTTTTAGGTTTAACTCCAAGTTGCTTTGTTCCCTCAATCTTCTCGAGTTCCTTAACTAAATATCTTGCTTTTTCGACTTCTTCACTCCACTTTTTCACTCTTTCAACTACATGTGGGAAGGAAGCAATTAAAGTCGCTATGGGAGCTCCCATAACAGTGCATCCAAGTAAAGCTAATTCTTTTATTGGAAATTTTCTTCCACTCCAATCTCCAACAATCTTAGACTTAGCTAAAATTTTCTCAGCTATTTCTTCCGTCATAGCTAGTATCCCCGTGGGTGCTGATGCAGCCCAACTCTTATGACCACTACTAACTAAAACATCAACTCCAAGAGCTCTACCATTAATAGGCATGATGCCCGCAGTATATGCAGCATTAAGTAATAAAGGCACATCGTATTCTCTGCAAATTTTAGAAACACGTTTAGCATCATTTAAATTCCCATATAAGTAATCCACATGTGTTAAAAGCGCAACAGCTGGAAGTTTACCAGTCTCCCTCTTTACTTCTTCGATTTTACTAGCGTAAGCATCTAAATCAACTTTAAACTCAGGATACCCACTATTTGGAACTTCTTTAACTTTCAATCCAGCAAGTTCAACAGCCAAATAAGTGCTATAATGAGCCAAACTATCAACTACAACATAGCCACCTGGTTCTCCTAACATTCTAAAAACAATGAATTTCGCTTCTCTACATCTAGTTACAATTCTGGCCACGTCCATACCTAAAAACTCAGCTAAATCTATTAAGAACTGATGTATTGGAGGATTTTCAATTAAATCTAGTCTTGGAGTTTTAGGAGGACACCAATCACAGACTGAATATCCATCCCCAAACTCAATTAATGCCTTTCTCGCCGATTCAGATAGAATTCCCCCTCTCTGTATTGGATTTAAATTTATGTATCCCTCACGGAATCTTCTACTAATGTTTTCATACTTTTTGAGTTTTTCAGGTGTTAGAGGCAAGTTCTATTATCCCTCTACTCATGCATTAAATAATCTGAAATCTAAAATTTAACTCTGGATTTTAAATACTCCCACAAACAGGACATTCAGGACTTCTTGAAACTCTAAATTTATCAAGACTCATGTTTTCTCCATTAAAGTGTATTACCCAACCTATAGATGGTGTTCCCATACCAGTTAAAATTTTAATTGCTTCTACAACTTGTAAAGATGCGAGCACAGCTGGGGTTACTCCTAAAACAGGTATAGGTTTCCTTTCAGTTGGAATTTTAGGCATTATACACCTGAGACAGGGGCCTTTTCCAGGGTAAATTACCATTAATTGTCCAAAGAAACTATGAATTCCAGCGTGTATGAATGGGATTCTGAATTTTACGCATGCATCGTTTATTATGAAGCGTGTTCTCCAATTATCCATGCCATCAACAACTAAATTCACACGCCTAACAAAATCTTCTACGTTATTTTCATTTATTTCTCCTTGGAATGCCTCGATTTTGACTTCAGGATTCAATTCATGCAATTTTTCAGTTGCGACTTTTACTTTAGCCTTTCCTAAATCTTTTGTCCAATATAATATTTGCCTATTTAAATTGCTTAATTCAACTTTTTCCTTATCTACTAGTATTATGTTTCCAATTCCTATGGCAGTTAAGTATGTTGCTGATAGAGAGCCTAATCCTCCGATTCCAGCAATCATAACCTTAGAACTTTTAAGTTTTTTCTGGACTTCAACTCCAAAATAGAGTATTTGCCTACTATAGCGTTCAAGTTCGCTATTTGTTAATTCTACATTTATCAAGGCTCAAACACTAATGATTTATTAGAACCGCTCCATATTTAAGGCTGTAAATTAGAATAATGTTTGGGGCTTAAATTGAAAACTCCATGTGAGGTCATGGCTTGGAAAGTAATACCTGTTTTAAGGGCGCATATAGCCAAAGAACTTGTAGAAAAATATGGGTTCACACAATCTAAAGCAGCATCCATACTGGGGGTAAGTCAAGCATCAATAAGCTATTATCTCTCAATGAAGAGAGGGAAAAAAGCCATAGAACTAGAAAGAGTAAGCGAATTCAAAAATACGGTTAAAGAAGTCGCATCTAAAATTGCTGAAGGAAATTTACCTCCAGAGGAAATCGTTGCAGACGCTTTATGTAACTTATGTAAATACTTACGGTCTTCTGGTATGCTATCGAAACTCTAAAAACAAAAGAAAGAAAAGGAGCTTAGGTAAGTTGCCAAAAAAATACGATGCTATACTAGTTTTAGATTTTGGAGGTCAATACTGTCACTTAATAAGTAGAAGAATAAGAGAGCTAAAAGTATACTCCGAAGTAGTCCCACACGACATATCGCTAGAGGAATTAAAGGAGAAAAACAAACAATTAAAGATTAAAGGATTAATTTTCTCGGGTGGTCCTTTTAGTGTTTACGAAGAAAATTCCCCAAAATGTAATCCAGAAATTTTAAACACCAACTTACCAATTCTAGGAATATGTTACGGTCATCAATTGATCGCTTTCATGTTTGGTGGTGATGTTGTTCGAGGAGAAAAAGCAGAATACGGAGTTTGTAATGTTAAAATTTTAAAGCCTGTAGATGTTTTGGAAAATTTAAGTCAAGTAGAGAAAGTTTGGATGAGTCATAGAGATATTGTATCGTCTATCCCGGAAGAATTTGAAATTTTAGCTAAAACTGAAAATACGCCTATAGCCGCTTTTAGACATAAAAACCTTCCAATATATGGTGTTCAATGGCATCCAGAAGTTGTTCATACCGAAAATGGACTTAAAATTCTTGAAAATTTTGTAGTTAAAATTTGTAAGTGTAAAGCTAATTGGAGGATGAAAAATTTCATAACTAAGGCAGTTAAGGAAATTAAAGAGGAAGTTGGAGAATCGAAAGCAATAATAGCCTTAAGTGGCGGAATAGACTCAAGTACTGCAGCTGTTTTAGCAGCTAAAGCTTTGGGTGATAGACTTCTTGCAGTTTTCATAGACCACGGATTTATGAGGGAAAATGAAATCGAGTACATAAAGAAAACTTTTAGCAATAGACTAAATTTAAGGATTGTGAATGCAAGAGAAGAGTTTATGAAGAATCTTAAAGGAATCAGAGATCCAGAATTAAAGAGAAAAATCATAGGTGAGACTTTTATTAGAGTTTTTGAGAAAGTAGCTAAGGAATTTGGAGCTGACTTTCTAATTCAGGGAACAATATACCCAGACAGGATAGAATCAGGGTTTAGGAAATACTCAGACAAAATTAAGACACATCATAATGTTGCCGGTATACCAGCGAAACTAGATTTTAAAGGTATAATAGAACCTTTAAGAAATCTTTACAAAGACGAAGTTAGAGAAATCGCAAAACTTCTTTGTCTTCCAGAAGAAGTAGTTAAACGCCAACCTTTTCCAGGTCCAGGTTTAGCTGTTCGTATTATTGGCGAAATTACGCCAGAAAAAATTAGAATTGTCAAAAAAGCCGATAAAATTGTTCGTGAGGAAATTGAAAAAATCGGATTGAATGCTAAATTATGGCAGTATTTCGCTGTTTTATTAGATACTATGAGTACTGGGGTTAAAGGAGATAGAAGGGCTTATGGTTACACCATAGCCGTAAGAGCTGTTGAGAGTAAAGAAGCTATGACCGCTAGATTTGCTAAAATTCCTTACGAAGTTTTAGAGAAGATTTCAACGAGGATTACAAATGAGATACCTGAAGTTGCTAGAGTAGTTTACGACATTACACATAAACCTCCTGCTACAATAGAATGGGAGTAAAAAATTAGGGAAAATAAGAAGTCAGACCGTGAATTCGCTTAGAGTAGAAATCCGAACTTTATTGGATCTCCTTCTTCAATTACGAATTGTTGTATTCCTGTTATGTATGCATATGCTGAAAGTTTTGGAATTATAGCATTATAATCTCCAACTTTAGTTTTTTCAATAACTTTCCCTATCATTATTAAGTCTGGAGATACAAGGCTTTCAACTCTAATTTCGTCTCCTACATTCATTTTTCCTTTAGCGACTAAAGTTGCCATTTTAGCGCTAACAGAAGTTCCAGCAGGAGAAACGCATATTGTTCCTCCATAAATATTTACATGCTTACAGAAGTTTTCTGGTTTTTCGGGTTTAGCCGAGAAGTTTACGAGCTCGATTTTATTTAACTCTGGATTTTCTGGATGTTGAACTTTAACTTGCTCATTTGCAGCATTTAAGATCTTCATGCCAACTTCTATAAGTTTCTTTGAGTTTTCAGGTTTAATTTCAACTCCGACTTCTTCTGGGTCTACTATAGCGTAATATAAGCCTCCAAAAGCTATATCAGCTTGAATTTCACCTATGTCTGGAACTTTTATAGTCGTTGTTTCCTGGTAATATGATGCTGGCCCTTTAAATGATATCAAGCCTACTTCTCCATTCTTTACTTCTACTTCAACGTGAACTAGACCAGCTGCTGTATCAAATACTATTTCTGTTGTTGGTTCTTTTGGTTCTACGAAACCAAACTCTATTAATGCTTTAGCTGCGCTAAAAGTGCTGTCTCCACAAGAGTTCAAATATCCTCCAGTATACATGAATATGAGCCCAAAGTCGGCTTCAGGATTAGTTGGCTCAGTTAATATTGCCCCAAGAATTCCTGAAAAACCTCTAGGCTGCATCATTAAAGCCTTTCTAAGGTGGTCGTAATGTTCCATACAATATTTCGTTTTCTCCCACATAGTTTTCCCTGGGATTGGTGGAAATCCCCCTATCACGAACCTCGTTGTTTCACCAGAAGAATGCGTATCAATAGCTGTAATTACTCTCTCAGTCTTCATGAAAAAATAGCACCTCAAAATAAAACGGTGTCGTAAGTCTATATAAAATTTGCACAATTCAAAATAGAGCTGAGAAAACGAAAATTAAACATTAAAAAGAAAGTTTTTCCTATGGTATAAGTGGAAAAATATTTTCTACAACATACTCTAAGTACTTCGTCGCCTCATTAGTATTAAATATGGTAACAGAAGCATCTCTAGTTACTCCCACAATATATCCCTTCTCTTTTGAAGTTATCATAACATACCATATATCACCGTGTTTGCAATACTCTTCGAAATACTCGGTTTTCTTTAAATCTGGACCGTATAGAGATAACTTGTTTATATTTGGTATATCTACATTATCGAAGAATACAACTTTTGTTCCTTCAGGATTTTTCATATGAAACTCTGCAAGCGCTTCAGGTGGTATTCTTGCTTCTATTATCGCTCCAGCTCTACCGTAAATAATTTCACTTAAACGATTAGCCACATAGTTTGCCTTTCTCTTTCTTTCCAAAACTACAAGAAAAAATTTATCTTCGCATTTTGATATTTGGAATATTGCCTGCATGGTTTTCGGAACTGGAATAGCTTTCCCCCTATGAACTAAATGTATAACGAAGTCTTCAGCATACAAACCTGAAATAGAATTTTCACTTAAAGCCAAATTAGAAATTTCAGTTACTAGCTCAAATTTGTGCTCGTTTTCTTCATATGAATCTTCACGTTTATAGTCTTTAAGGGAGTTATAAGTTTCTTCTAATGTTATTTGCTCAGAAAATCTGAAAATTTTTCCAGCGACAACCAAATGTTATTGTTCACCCCCTTTTTCACAAGCCCACTTAAAATACTCGATAAACCCTCTGACTGTTCTCTCTACTAACGGTCCTACTATCGGATGACTTAATATTTCTTCTGCACGCTCTCTCGTTCTCCAATCCTCTCTTATCACCGTGTTTACAGCTTCTTTAAGTGTTCCGCCTTTTTCTATTACATTTCTTATTATCTGAGCCCATACTTTCATTTGCTCTTTAAAATCCTTTAGTCTATCTACTGCTCGTCCAAGAGAACCAAAATGCGAATAATATAGCGTTTTAGGCTTTTCTATTATCATTTTATCTATGGATTTTAAAGCTAAATCAAAACGGAAAGGCGGTGGCATGGCTGGAATAATAACGTTTACATCTGGCATATATGTTCCAGCCGAATCTCCAACAAATAAATTCCCATTTTCGTCTATAATACTAATATGATGGGAAGCATGTCCAGGAGTCTCAATAACTTTCAGTTTTACTCCTTCCCCTAAATCAATTATCGAATCGTTTCCGACAACGAGTATTCTTTCTGATGGAATAGGATCTACAGGGCCATAAACTAAAGCTAATTTTCCTAAAATTTTCATAGCTTGATTCCAGAGTTTTGTAGGATCTCTCATGTGAGGTTCTCCTTTTCTATGAACTGCTAAAATTGCATTTGACGCCTGTTTTAATAAGGCTCCAGCTCCACCAGCATGATCTAAGTGTATATGCGTAGCTATTATATATGATATATCTGTTAATTTAAAGCCTAAATCCTCTATT
>Ga0164311_10000344_pt1 | contig 19816 bp, 44 predicted proteins | sample GuaBasSedimGuay2_FD_121796 | JGI IMG/M metagenome (GOLD analysis project Ga0164311, IMG submission 121796) | Subseafloor sediment microbial communities from Guaymas Basin, Gulf of California, Mexico - Guay2, Core 4569-9, 9-12 cm | ecosystem: Environmental > Aquatic > Marine > Hydrothermal vents... | reverse complement strand
TATGGTATGACGATCAAATAGGTTGTGTAGATGACAACGACTTTAATGATATGCAGATGAGTATGACAGCTGCACCAGTACCAGAACCAGCTAGTATGATGCTACTGGGTACAGGTCTAATTGGTTTAGCAACTATTAGTAGAAAGAAATTCAAAAGATAACATAGTAATAGTGGTATCATATGATTTCTAATACGTAGTATCATATGATTTCTAATACGTAGTATAGTACTAGTATTACTATTAATGGTGATACTAGTATTATATCATGCTTTCTTGCGTAGGTCTCCTACACCCTTCCCTATCCTTAACATTCCTATTCATCTATCTATATGACACTCTTACTAGGATACCACCCCAATTGTACTATGGTGGTCTTTTTAGCGCGCGCGAGAAAAATACATTTCGAAAAACTATTCTTTTAAGGTCTCAACTTAGGTGTCGCGTTTTATATTATTTTTTTGGCTACGTAAAAGGGTTATGACCATGATATGTTTGTCAATAAACTAACTTATTAGAATGTAGGGATGTGCTATTCCCTTAGGAGTTATTATATGAAATACACGATATATGCGTTAGTGGATGGCCGAGGCAAACCCTATTACATAGGCAAGACGGCTAACTATAAAAGCCGGCGTAAAGGGCACTTGGCGGCGTTAAAGAATGGCGACAAGGCGCCCAGGTATGTAAAAGCTAGGGCATTGCGGCGCCGTGGCGGCAAGTTTAGGATGAAAGCGTTAGCTAAGGCGTTGTCTGAACGTGATGCCAACACTATAGAGCGGGCGTTCATAAAGGATTACAAGAAGCGTGGCGGTCTGACGAACAAAACGTGGGGCGCTCCAGATGAAGTGTTAATGAGTAACGGCGTTTCTATGACAAAGTATTACAAGAAAAATAAGAGGAAAAAGAAATGAATGACCGTATAATAAAAGAAAGTGTGTTTAAATTAATTAATGAAAAATTTGAAATCCCAATTAATGAGATTATAGGCAGTTCGCGTTTCAAAGAAGACATCGGTGCAGATTCATTAGCTAGTATTGAGTTTATAATGGACCTAGAAGATGAGTTAGATATAATGATTAGTGATGATATTTACAGTGAATTAATAACAGTTAATGATTTAATAAAATATATTATAAAAATAAAATAAACTTGACAAAGAAGAAAAGATGATTATATTATGTGTGAATCAAGCTTCTAGACCCACGCGCCGTAATCTTTATAAAAGAGAGGATGTTGGTGAGTGCGTGGATTGTAAATATGACCCAGAAAATAATGCTAAGTGTTTGGATTATTATCCAATATCATTTACCACATATGAGGTGAAAGATGAATAAACCAGGAGCAGGTAGTGGTGGAGAGCCTTTACCAGGAATGAAACTTTACCCAGATCGCGGCCCAAAAGAACAACAATAGTAAAAGGAAAAGAAAATGGATACATACGTTATAGGCGACATTCACGGCAAGTTTTATTTGCTGGTGGAATTAATGGCCAAGATAAAACCGGAAAAGGATGATACATTAATCTTCTTGGGTGATTACATTGATAGAGGTGATATGTCCTTTGAGGTTGTAGAATTTTTACTAGAATTAAATAAAAGACATAACTGTGTGTTTTTAATGGGCAACCATGAAGATATGTTTATGGATTTTCTATCTGGTATAAATGAAAACCTTTTTAAAATGAATGGTGGTTATAAAACTGTAAACAACTATGAGACACATGGGTATGACATTCATATGCATACACCTTATATAGAGAGAACATTACCTAGAGATCATATTGATTTTTTTCAGAATCTGAAGTTGTATCATGAAACAGATGATTATATTTTTGTTCATGCTGGACTATTACCAGGAGTGCCCCTTGAAAAGCAACCCAGAGAGGAATTACTCTGGATTAGATACAGATTCATTGGGAGTGATTATGATTGGGGAAAGAAGGTTGTTTTTGGGCATACACCAAGCAATGATGTGTTAATAGAAGCAAATAAAATTTGTATAGATACTGGAGCTGCGTATGACGGACCTCTGACAGCAATAAAATTGCCTGAAGAACTTATTATACAGCAGTTACCAAAGCAAGATGATAAACCTAATGGGGTACCTGGGTATATTTTTGATTAATAGGGGGGTTAGAGTATGTCAATTCCACAATCAATAGAAGAAATGAAAGAAAAATTAAGAAAAGAAATAGGTGATAGCGTAGATAACCTGGACAACACCATGGTTAAAGAGTATTATATGGGTTGGTTCCATGGTGGTTCAGGAGGCTGCGCCTGTACTTGGGAAGATGGAAGGCAAAAATAAGGAGTAATAATATGAGTCACATAGTAACAGGAGGAGGTAAATTTATTTTTTATATTATAGCAGTAATAGTAGCCATGGCTATAGCAGATTTTTATTGGTATGGTATAATGGAATTTTTGGGGGTAAACTAATGAAGTTTAAGGATATTTTTAGGGTTAGGGTTTCAGTATATACGTTTGTAATAATATTATTTTTGTGTGGCTTGTTGGGGTTAACCCTTGTCGACAGAGTATCAGCAGAACATTGGGACGGATGTGGTTGTCCATACCCAGGAACAATCGAGCCACAGCAGTTGATTTTTGTAGGCGATATGCCTTGTGAGATAAATTTCGTTTGGTGTTCTAATTGTGAGCCTGATATTGCTGGTTACCAGTTAGAATATCAAATAGTAGACACAGAACCAACAGAACTTGTAATGCCTGATGATTATAATAACCCTTGGCCAGGTGTTGGTCTTATTGAGGGTGAGTCTCCTATAGTTATGTGGAATCCTGGGATGAAGCCCACAACACCAGAACATGCCGACGATATAGAATTAACAGATAAGGATAGACCAGAACTAAGACTTACTGGGTTAATTCCTGGTAAATATTATATATTTACACTTAGAGCTAGAGACACTGAGGGATTTTTAAGTGACCAAAGCGATCAGAACGCTGGTTATACTGTATGTGAATCTGGCCCAGGCGCTATTACAGACTTAATTATTAAGTTTTAGCTTGACAAATAATAAATAATGCTTATATTGTATATATGACAAAAATATTTTTAAAATATGAGTTTGATATGGACGAAGATGATTATGATTATCAAACTGTGGTTAATGCTAAGAAGAATAGATCATTGTTATACCACATATTCAGTGAGTTGAGATCCAAATCAAAATATTGTAATGAAGATACCGGATACGGTAGTTGGCAAGAAGCTTATGATCTTATATGGGAATTAGCTAAAGATGAACATGTAGACCCCTGGGAGGAATTATTTTGAAGAAGATCTTCGCCATAGGTGGTGCTGTTATCAAAACAGCAAAATCTGAATTAAAAGAAGCTATTATGAACGACAAGGTAGAAATGTTGATTCATAATGGTGGTTCCATATTCCATGACTTCCAGCAAGCTACTGAGGATATGGATTCTCATTCACATCCAATAGACGCGCTGGTAGAAGATTACTCCATAAATAAGCCAGCTAGTATATTAATATGGCGGTGGTTGTATTATGATTCCGCGCCATCTAATTCTATAACAGCGCTCTGTCAATCCAAAGACATTCCTGTATTTATGTTCACAGGACTTGCTTGTGATTTTTGGCAAATGTTTGGTTCACACACAGCTTGGCAACAAATGGCTGGTAGGTTATATAATGATTTCAGTAGATTAACACAACGATTTCATACACCATTTCATTATGTTTGTATGGGCTCAGCTGTAATACACCCAGAAGTGTTTCTAAAAGCTATAGCTGGTATTAAGTTGCCAGAATTTACAGCTGATGTAGTCGACTTCTTGGATATGTATAGACCGAGAACAAGGGTGGCCAAGTACGGAACATATTATAAAATGACACACAAGGAATATTTTACAAAGGTATTATAATGATAACGAAAGAATTAAGTCAAGACGCAATTGATATTTGGGGCTTGGAACGACAAACTAATATGGTTATAGAAGAGGTTGGAGAATTTCTCCAGGCTTGGAATAAGATTAGACGTGGCGCTATAACTAACTATGAATATATAGAAGAAATGGTAGATTGTTATATAATGTTTTCCCAAATGCGTCATATTTATGGTGAGGAGTTTGAGAGTATACTTGAATATAAGATAGATAGAATTAAGAACAAAATAGATGAACATAAGGAAAGATAATGACAACACAATTCACAACACCACTTAGAGCTGAATTAATAGGGAAGAATTTATGGAGGGTATTAGAACCTTTTGAATACCATGTAGGTTCTTTTCCTAGTAATGACATCATAACAGTGGAGACAGGATTTGTTACAAACTTTGCCAGCGTGCCTAGAATATTCTGGCCAATCTTATCTCCTGTGGATGCGCATGGTAAAGCTGGTGTTGTGCATGATTATTGTTATTACAAAGGTTTATACACAAGAAAAATAAGTGATGATGTTTTTCTAGAAGGTCTAAGAGTATTAGAAACACCGGAATGGAAAGCAATAGCAATGTATGATGCTGTCCGTGCTTTTGGATGGCACAGATGGAATTTCTTAAGGGAGATTAAAAGTGAAGAGCTTGAATTTGCATGGCTTGAAACACGAGGACGTGCGCCGAGACGTTATTCGATTCATAGAAAGTAATTGGGCATCCTCAACAGAGATAGAAATAATTACAGGCAATTCTCCTATAATGAAGGAGATAGTAATAGAAGTAATACAAGAGTATGATCTAGATTTTAATGTGGGCTTCATGGGACACAATACAGGTCGTTTAACGGTGAATATGCAATGAAGAAAATAATAGTAATAGTAATAATATTATTAGTAACATTCTTAGGAACCAGACACAACATCTGGGGCTGTGGTTGGACAGAACCTGGTACATTTTCTATGTATATTAGAGGAATGTATTTCAGAGGGCTTGGTCCACCAAAAGTTAACGTTACACGTACTACATTATTTAAAACCATTTCTGAAAATACCAGAGCCCATATAGGGTCTTTAGAATGTATGTTAGAATATGGAGATGGTGATGATGAAGCTATTAATAAAGAATTAGATATATTGTATAAAGAATTATACGACGAGGCTGTAAAAGCCGGTTATTACTACTACTATGATTAGGAGGTAAGATGGATGATGGAACTCATAAATCCTTGGACGATTGCTATGGGAATAATTGCATTAATATTAATATATGCCGGACTAAGCCGGCGGATGTAACGCTAGAACTTAGAAAACCCTGCGGTATATGTGGCCACGTAGCGAATAATGACACAGTTTATATCAATAGAGATGGAATAGAAGTTCAACAGTATTTGTGTAATAATTGTGCACCTGAATTAGCCAATAATTTTAAATTTATTAGTGTTAAGGATATTTAGAATGGATACAAAAATAGTAGCTGATGCATTACGAGAAATGGTAGAGTTATCTTATCTTCCAGACGAGCATGAAGAATATGGCAAAGACCATTTGAGATATATGATAGATAAGATAGTGTCAGGCGAAGTATCTGGCGAGAAATCACATAGATGGGTTGGATGGCTCCAAGCTTGTGTTTGTATAGGCAAAGGTGGTAGTTTAGAAAATATGAAAAGAATTAACAAAGAGGCTTAAAATGGGAATGTTTGACGAAGTAAAAATAGAATATGAAATGCCAGATTCTGAAATCCAGAATGAGACTTTCCAAACTAAATCTTTGGAAAACATGATGGATAATTATACAATCACCAAAGAAGGTAGGCTGATTTTTCATAAATGCCATTATGAAGAAGTTCCAGAAGAAGAAAGATTTTATTATGGAAAACCAGAATGGGATGAAAATAAAGCACTATTTAAATTTATAGGTAGTATGACAAGCGTGTATGATGGAGATGTAGATATGCAGTATCATGGTATATTGGAGATACATACTATGTTGGGTAAATATAAGGATGATGGTAGTACGTGGTATTCATATGATCTAAAATTTACAGATGGTGTATTAGTAAACATAGAGAGGAATAAGTAATGGAAATTATATTTAGTGCGCATGGTATGTATCTAGCGCCAGAGGATGATTATGACTTAGAGTATTTAAATAGTCCACTAATTGAAGATGTAATTAGAATCGTTAATTTAGAAATGACAACAGGACGTCACTGTAGTAGATTATCTGAATATGAGGCCAAGGAAAGAATATTATATCTGTATAAAGAATATCTGAGACAGATAGTATGGGAGCTTAGAAATGTATAAATATAAAGCACATATAACCAATATAGTAGATGGTGATACATTTGATGCTGATGTGGATCTAGGTTTTGGTATAACTGCTTCACATCGATTTAGATTGAATGGTATAGATACCCCTGAGGTTTGGCGGCCCAAAACTAAGGCCGAAAAAGAACATGGTATGGAAGCGGCCAAGTATTTAAGAGGACTTATATTAGGGGAAGATGTTATTTTAACCAGCCATAAGCTAGGCATCTATGGTAGATATGATGCTGATGTTTATATAGAGATACAGCAAACAGAAGTAAGTATAGTGCGCCTTTTAATAAATAATGGATTTGAAAAAAGAGATGATTACGAGGATTAATTATGCTAAAGGAAAAGGTTAGTATTGACGAAGCAATAGATTTTTTAAATGAACTTCTTGAAGCAGACTCAGCAGGTGTTAGTGCATTCTTTTCTACACGTGTAGCATGTAATGAAAAGATGGCTAATCATCCTACAGTACAAGTGGGTGTTTTGAATCCAGACTATTATGTGTTCGGTGCTATTGGAATATTTAATGGCCTCTTCGGTATTGATGAGGATGGTTGGGGTGGAATAACAGCTATAGTAGAAGGCACTAATATTATAAAATTTGAAAAGGTAACAGACAAACATAAAGGGAAGGAATAGAATATGCCTTACGTAAAAGGAAAAAAAAGACCAAGATTAGATGAGGTTGTAAACGAAATGGTAGATGCTAAAATAAGAGCTGATGGCGATCTTAATTATGTTTTATACGCATTTTGTAAGAAACATGTACTAGTAAACTACAATTCTATAAAGAACTATGTTGGTGAGCTTAGATCATGTGCCACAGAAATTGAACGTAGGATATTAGCACCTTATGAGGATGAAAAGAAAAGTAGTAATGGGGATATTTATAGAAGCAAATAAAACGGTGATGAAAATGATAACTATAACTCCAGATATAACACTAGAAGAAAGTAAACAACTGCTTAAAATTGCTACAGCTAACACAAAACACATGGCTAAATTTGTATTAAGTCATCCAGACCTTTTCAGTGAATGGTCTATAGAAGAATCTAAGAAACAGTTAAAAGAAATTGAGAAGAATAGTGATATAAACTAAACACATGAGCAACATAATACCATTCAATCGTAGACAGGAGGAAATGAGGGAAGTAGTTCTACGTACTGAGGGGAAGGTGATTTATGTAGATTTGGTTCTAGTTTCAATGGTAAAAGCTGTAGAAGAATGGTATGAGAAACACTTTTTTAGTGACAACCCATGGGGAACAATGAAAAAAGCTCACACATTTCATGTGATTAGATTATATAACACAGAAAGATTTAAGGATCATAACACTGTGGCCGAAGAACGAATTAAGTTTTTAGAAGAAGTTGATTTGTATGTTCAAATGAGAAGGGATGATTAATGAAAGAAGAACAACATTATTGTGAAAAACATAAACAATTATATAACATTTATTTACACGAATGCCCTATATGTTATGGAGAGGAATTAGGTAAAGATGACACACAGTGGAGAGTTCAAATAAACAAAAAGGAGAAGGAGTAATGGAAGATAATGCACTTATTTTTAATGTAGGCGAAGATGAGACCGAACTTTTAAAATTAACAGAAGAAGGGATGTTTTACAAAGGTGAGTTGGTTAAAGACGCAGGAGAGGCTTATCGTAGGTTCAGTAAATGGTTAGATCATGCAGAGCAATCCATGTTTGTTCCAGATGAGGTATTTGAATTAGACTTAGAGGAAGAAAAGGAGACGGAATAATGAAAGAACGAGTATATTTAATTGGACAAATTAGTGTGGATGCACCAGAGACTTATAAATGGAGAAAGAATCTCCGTAGAATTTTTGCAAAGAATGATAACTTTGAGATGGTAGATCCATGTAATAATGGGTTTAATCAGGAAGTGTTGAAGATGAGTGGAAAGGATCCACATAGAGTTAAAGTTTATAAGACACAAGGTATTAATCTTTTGGTGCCTAAGGATAAATCATTTGTTCAGCGCAGTACAATGTGTATTGCCAACATGAATCAATATGATCCTAAGAAAGCGATTATCGGAACAATGTTCGAGCTTGCCTGGTATCATGATTTTCCTGAAAAAACAGTCATAGGTATCTATGATGGTGATTGGACTAAGGATCTTAATTGTGCACATCCTTTTGTACAGGAAGCAGTACATACCTGGGTTAAGGATGAGTTCGAAGCTGCGAAACTCATGCAACATTATTATCAAGACGCGTTTACAGATGAAGCATCATTTGAAGAAGCCCGTCTTATGCAGGAGTTTATGATTGCTACTAGAGGTGTCATCACAGGCAAACAGCTTGAAGTTGAGGAGATTATCGAAACCGGAATCGCTTCTACGAGTAAAGTATAGGAAGGACATAATATCGTGGATGATGTCAAGCAGGTAATTATTATAAGAAAAGACTTGGGTATGCGTAAAGGTAAAGTAGCAGCACAAGCTGCTCATGCTTCTATGAAGATATTATTAGATCGGTCTAACTTTGAGAAACATAATGAGAAATCTACGTTTTGGGAAGAATCCTATGTATGGTACTTTGAAGTGGATGAAGATGAGCCCATGTTCAGGTGGTTAAGAGGAGAGTTTACCAAAATTGTTGTGTATGTGAAAAGCGAAGCAGAGTTACTTGAGGTGTACGAAAAAGCTAAAGAAGCTGGTTTATTGGCTTCATTGATTACTGATGCTGGTAAGACTGAATTCCACGGGGATAGGACTAGAACAGCGGTGGCAGTTGGACCTGATTGGTCTAGTAAAATAGACAAAGTAACAGGACATCTGCCACTGCTTTAAAGGATAGTGTTATGAAAGATAAAAAGTTTTTAGTAGTAAATAATCCAAGAGAAAGAAACGGAGATTTCGGGCCAAGACAATGCAGCGGTTGTAAAAATTACAGCAGCGCTTACATTTGTTTAGGAAAATCAGGCGATGATTTATTTCTTTTATGTAAGGGGTGTTTATTAGACGCCGTGGATATTATTAATAAAACCATATTACAAGACTGTATTGAGAAAGGAAAATTATACCATGGCCGGTAAACAAGATATGGGTAAAATGGCTGAGTATTATATCAGCAAAGATATAGAATTTCTAATGGTAAACAGAATTAAAATTAAATTAGAGTATGTAGAAAAATACGTGAAAGAATTAGAAGAAGAAATAATATTACTGCGTTCAGAATTACGTGAGTTAGGCGTAGATTTCTAATGCAACCATAATATCGTTGTCATTAAACTAACTTTCCTATTATAGTGGGCAAGTTTTTTATTTTGAAAGGGGAAGGACATGGGATTTGAAAATATTAAAGCAGCCTATGAGTATGCCAGAGAGATGCATGAAGGGCAGGAAAGAAAGTTTACTGGTGAGGCTTACATAGTTCACCCCGAACATACTGCGGGATTTATTGTTCAGATAGACGGTAGTGTAGATATGATTATAGCCGCGTTACTACACGACGTACTAGAAGACACTGATGCAGATCCGGAGTATATAAAAGCCGAATGGGGTAATGAAGTCTTAGGACTTGTGCAAGAACTCACCTCTGATAAAGTTTTACAGAAGAAAATGGGCAAAAAGAAATATCTATCCAAAGAATTAAATGGTATGACAAATGATGCATTCACAGTTAAATTGGCTGATAGATTATCTAATATACTTTATATGGAAGATAAGAGGACACCTATGAGTTTTATACGAGGGTATACTAAGGAGACTTTGTATATCTTAAATCATATAGAACGAGATTTAAACGAAGATCAGGAGATTTTAATAACAAGGCTTAGAGCCGCTATTTTATATGTAAAAAATAAAGTGAGGTGATATATAATATGTCGATACTATGGTTAGTAGTAGGGTTATTATTAGGTTGGAATTTACTTCCACAACCCTTGTGGGTAAAAGTTTTATGGGATAAATTAATGAGTAAGATATTTGATAAAAAGGAATAATCAATGGCTAACATTATATTGACTAATAAATGTCAAAGGAATTGTCAATATTGTTTTGCAAGTAAGGATAGAGATAGAAATGAAGATTTTACTGTAGAGAATTTTGATAAAGTGGTAGAGTTATTATCTACAGGACCCAAACTGGTAAATTTACTTGGAGGGGAGCCTACTTTACATAAGGACTTTCTATCGTTTTTGGATAAATTATTAAAGAAGGGTTTTCAAGTTCAAGTGTTTACTAATGGAATGCTATACGAGGATAGACTTAATAAATTAATTAGTGTAATAGATAATAATAGTATAACTAAAGATCAATTATATTTTTGTGTTAACATTAACGAAAAAAAATACAGATCTGAAGATGAGGACAAGTTAACTAAACAATTTTTAAAATACATGAACGGATTAGCGTATCCCAGTTTTAATGTATTCGAAAAAGATGCTAAGCTAGATTTTTTAATTGACTTGGTAAAAGAATACGACCTAGATCCACTTATCAAATTAGGGTTAGGATTACCTGGTGGTGATAAACATTTACCATTGAAAGACTACAGAGAGGTAGGTCTAAAAATATTAGAATTCTCTGATAAGGTAAAAACTAATGATATAGGCATTATATTTGATTGTGGTTTTCCATTGTGTTTATTCACGCTTAGTGAGGTTAGTAGATTGAATTCTAACACACTAAATGATTTAATGTTTTATTGTGGAACGCCCTTGGATATCCACCCTGATATGACTGCTACTAATTGTTACCCGCTAGCACATCTTCATAAAGTAAGTTTGGATAGGTTTGATAAGTTTGATGATTTATACCATTATTTTAAGTACACATTTACATGTGGTGTTGGATTATATGCGGAATGTGCATCATGTGAGTTGTTTAAAAAATTATGTTTCGGTGGTTGTAAAGGTCTCTATCTAAAGGAAAAGAAGGAGGGCAATGGACAAATTAATGAAAAACAAATTACAGGAACTTGGAGTAGACAGTAGTGGTATTAAAAAAATTACAGGTAAAAAACAAAGACCAGGTTTTATTGTTTCTATCCCACCAGATGACGGGTGGTTGGTAGATTGTTTGTCCAAAGAATTCGATGTAAGATTAGAAGTTAACGAAGATAAAATAGTTTACAAAATACATAGAAAGAGAGGTGATGTCGGAGAATATTAGCAAATACATAAATATAAGGGAGCAAATATACATGGATAATCTTGTACTGATAGATACTAATTTGTTTCTAGATGATCATAATATCATCTACAAACTTTCTAAGGAATACGAAAAGGTTTTAGTACCAATAACTGTATTGAAAGAACTTGATGCTCATAAATTTAAACCCGATACTTCATATAGCGCGCGCAACGCGATAGGCTCAATTATGGAGTTCGGAAAAGAATATCCAGAAAAAATTATGTTTGATACTGAGATACGGGACAAGGCGATAGAGAATGACGAAAAAATAATAGAGTCAGGAAAACGAAACGGGGCAGTGTTGGCCACTAAAGATATATCAATGTCGATAATGGCGAAAGCGGAAGGTGTCAAAACTAAAATGTTTGATGTTGTACTTAACAACATATTCAGTCCATATATTTATATAGAGATGAATGATTTATATGAAAAAACTATGGACGATGTATTTGCATACACAAAACATTACGAGGGGAGAGAGTATAGTAAACTATTAACAGTAATAGCCGAAATTTCTGGCAGAGCTATAGAAAGAAATCAGTGGTTTTTTGTACTGATAAATGTAGGAAAAGAAGAACCAGTTATCTATGCTAATGATGCTATCGGGCATAAACTAATTAGAATAGACAACAGTAGTGAATATAGATGTATAGAAGTGGATGGTACTATAATTAAATCAAGAGACCCATTTCAAAACTGTGCTATTTATGCTTTAAAAGAAGCACCTAATGTTTTGATAACGGGAAGGTGGGGGTCGGGAAAGACCTTGCTGGGTACCGCCCATGCGATATCTAGTAGTAGAAAGAAGACATTTGTTACTAGGGCACCTATAGGTATAAACTATAAATATAATTTAGGGTTTATGCCAGGTGATAAGAATGAAAAGATGATAGATTGGGTACAAGGGTTTCTAAGTGCCCTATACTATATCTATACTAATACTAGATGTCAGACTGATAAACGTACTACCTATGATTATGTTAAGGATAGAATTTTTAAAGAGAAGTTTGAAATGTTACCCATGAATTCAATTCAAGGATTATCATTGTTAGATAATGATGTTCTTATTGTAGATGAAGCACAATTAATAACAGTGGATTATATGAGTATGATTTTGAGTCGTCCTTCTGAAACGGGGAAATTGATACTTCTTGGAGATCTTAAACAAACCTATAATATAGTCAAACCATCTGAATCTGGGTTATTAAAACTTCTAAGACTATTGCCACATAAACATCTGGCATATATAGAGTTGCAAAATTCATATAGAAGTCCTTTACTAGAAGTAGCTGATAAGTTGCAGGATAGAACTCTAGTTTAATTATATAGAAAGGAATGGTCTAACATGGTGCAAACAAATGATGATAGATGTTATACTAAACGACTTTTTGGAAAGGGCAGAATTAGATGAAGAAGTTTGTAATTTAAAACACAGTGATGATGATTCTGGAGAGGGCCATCACGCCATAGACTATCTATGTCAACCGCTAGGGCATATAGAAAGCGGTGCTGTTTATGATATGATAAGAATTCCCATTTGTGCTGAGTGTGTAGACACTTTGTATAGTAATGAATGGATTTTATTTTATTGTTTAGAGTGTACTAGTTCTCAATGGCTTTATAGGGCTTGGGCAAAGAGGAAATACGCGGACGAAACTCGTGTTATTTGGTTATCCAAATGCCCTATATGCGTTGTTGAAGAGAGTTGAAATGTTTAAAAAAATAAAAAGGAGAAAATATTATGGGAAGAATATCGTTCATGGCAAAAATACAAACGGAGGCAGAACCAAATTATTGGGAATCACATTATGATAATAGTGATTTTGATAGTTACTACGGTACATGGAACGTAGATAAATGGGATTCGGAATCAGCCACTTATTATGAGCCAGACGACACTCAGTCGGTATCTATTGATGTTGCTGGTACATGGCATGAAGATTATAGACCAACTAAGGTGAGAGTAACATATACTGGTAGTGACACTCTAGATATATTCGTAGGAGACGCAGATGGGACTTCGAACGCTCTTGTAGGACCGGGCAGTTATACTAGCGGTGAAGAAATTAATATAACCTGGGCTGACTATGATATAGCTTTCCTTTCAGTTATGAATTTTCTGGACAATCCATTCTCAATTACCAATATTGAATGGTATACTGTATTTGAAAGATCAGGAACACCTTCAACATGGAATGTTGATCATGATGAACACCATTCATCTGCTTTACTAGATAGCACTCATGTAGTAGTTAGTTATAGAGATTGGGATGATGATGATGCAGGAAAATCTGTTGTTGCTACCATAGATGGAACTTCAATAACATGGGGCAGCACATATGAGTTTATTGGTGGTATGAGTTCGGAGACTAGTTCTGTTGCGATAGATTCTACCCACGTATTGGTTACTTATTCAGATCCTGCTAATTCCTGGTATGGAACTGCTAAAATCGGTACTATAAGTAATGGAGATGAAATTTCATGGGGTAGTGCCCAGGTATTTAATAGTGGTTCAATTGGCGATACATATTGTGCTATGTTAGATTCCACTCATGTTCTGATTACTTATAGAGATGGCGGTAATCTTAATTATGGAACTGCTATCATTGGTACCATAAGTGGAGCTACTATCACCTGGGGAAGTAAGTATGTATTTAATACTACTGGAAGCACCTATAATATTTCTTGTGCTATGTTAGATTCTACTCATTTTGTAACTGTTTATAGAGAGTCTGGTCCCCTTTATGGAAATGCTATCATTGGGGTTGTAAGTAATGACGATGAAATTGCATTTGGTAGCGAATCTACATTCAATAGCGCAACTACTTATCCAGGTAATGTTATTAGTATAGACAGCACCCACTTTTATGTTGCTTGGGATGATTCAAATAATTCGGGACAGTCTATTATCGGTACTATAAGTAGTGGTGATCAGATTTCATATGGAAGTGAGTATGAATATAATGCTGGTGATTCGGCAGGTGGTGGTCATCCATATTTGATAGATTCTACTCATATTCTACTTGTTTATCAAGATTGGGGGAATGGTCAAAAAGGCGTTTGTAGAGTGGCAACAATAGCTAATGATGATGAAATTTCATATGGAGGTAAATTCACATGGAATGACAATAATACTTTTTATATTACCGCTCAGGGATTAGATAGTGAACATGTAATAGCTATTTATAACGACTCAGGCGCTCCAGATGATGGAGAGGCTATTATAATTTATTAATACAAATAAGGAAAAGAGTACATTTATATAAATTGAATGGTTAGGAGAATAACATTAAATGATAGATAAATTTATTTGTGTTCACATATTAAAAACAGCTGGGACTACTTTAAGAGAAAACTTTTTGAAGCCAGTATATGGTGAAAGTTGTTTAATTGATATGTCGTTTAAATTAAAAAATAAAGAGAGAAATAAAGAGATTAAAATAAAACGTCTGGTGGATCTTGAAAACCAATCATACCCACCTGACTATGAAAATTATGATGTTATTTTTGGACATTTTAAAGGTGATAAATACATTCACTTAAATCGTCCAATGTTTTCATTTGTAAGACATCCGGTTGATCGGATGGTGAGCAACTATCATTTCTTCATCAGAGGGAATGTATTTAACAGAGATAATTATAAAGCCCCTTCATTACTTGAATTTTCTAAAAAATGGCGAAATCACATGACTTACGTTCTTGGGGACATTTCAAAATATGAATATATTGGTGTTGTTGAACATTTTGAAAAATCATTAGAAAGAATGTGTAATATATTAGGAGTTGATTGCCCTAGTAATATTAAATCAAAACGAGTAAACAAAGCCCACGTGCCTGACAAAATTTCAAAAGATATTAGAAAAGAAATTGAAGATATGAATTTAAAAGATATGGAATTATATAATGAAGTAATAAATAAATTTCACTAAAAATAGGAGACAGTACAATGGCGTATCATTTTGTAATAAAGAAGCCACCGCTTCCGCCGCTTGCGGAAAGGCTAGATTTTATTTTTGATGAAGATCCATATACACCACCTGATGGTGATGGTGTGGATTTCATATTTGATGAGGAGTAAAAAAGTCTTATAGAGGAATTAAAAAATGGAAAGAAGAAAAAATGATAGACGTATGACTGGAGATCGTAGAGCGTATTCTTATGCTGTATATACCCCAGAACGAAGAATAAAAAACAATAGACGCAGTAATGTAGATAGACGAAACTAAAAGAAGTAAAAATGCAAAAATGTGAAAGATGTGACAAAGAAGACTATGTAATTTACATAGGTGATTGGGGACACATCTGCCCAGAGTGTGAAGACTTGAGGAGGAAAATGAATTTTATGGAACAAAACCAGCAGTTAGATGTTGGGTGGGACCACGATGATTTAGATTGTCCAGAATATGGAGAGGTTATTATACAAGTATTAGATGGGGGTAAGGAGGAAAACGATTATGGTAAGAAAGAAAAGATGGGCGTATTCAGAGGAGAAAATTCTAATAGATAAATATAGTACTACTACTATTAAGGAATTAATAATTATGTTTCCAGGAAGAGATGAGGATAGCATCAATAGTAAGGTTAAACGATTAAAGGCCAAAGGTAAAATAGTTGGTGGTAAGACAGAAGAAACTATACAACGTTCTTATGACCAACGAGGAGATGATTTTATATTTAATAATTAAAATAAAACATAAATAAGGAGGAAGATAAATGGGCAAAGTTTCATTTATGGTGGAAAAACAATCAACGCCTGGCCACGGGAAACAAGATTTATCTGATTGGACTACCTACCCAGACGATTTAACTGATATTGAAGTTGCTAGCGGGAGTATTACGTTAAATGGAATAGATAGAGATCAGGATGTGCTTTTCTACAAAGAATATCCAGACTGGATAGGAACGTTTGAGATCAATGTTGATGTAAAGTTAAACGTTGGAAGTATAGCTGGTGGCATGTTCAATTACTTTGGTGTTACGGATTTCGCCACTTCAAATTATGCTAACGCAGGCAAGGGTGTTCATAATATAATACAACGATCCAGTGCAGGAGGAACACGCCAGCTGAGAATGTACAATAGAACTTCTATAGATACAAAAGATCAAACCATTGTTGACGATACTTGGTATTATATGAAGATTGGTAGAAAACGGGTTAACTGGTTTTATGAGATATATAGTGATCCTGAAAGAACGGTTTTGGTAGCGTCAAAGGATATTAGTGAGACCGGGATTCGTATACCATATAGAGGTTGGTTTATGTCTACTGATTTTGATGGAGGTTCAGGTGATCCGATCTATTGTGAGGTAGCTAACATGGTATGGGTTAACAGACAAGTGTTCACCGAAGGATGGAATCCCAACAACTCTTACATTAATGATGCAGCAAACGAAACAGGGGATTATAAATATGTAGATTTTCAATCCAGCTCTGGAAGTCGAATGGATATAGCTCGATATATTGATACGGGGTCAAGAGGAGCTGTGGTTAAAGGAGCATATATAGCTAATTATCATCTTGATACAAGAAAAAAGTTTTATGCCGAAGCTACATTCGTACAACAAGGGAGTGCTCTTATAAGTGAGTCTCGGATTGGTATATCATCTGGAGAATTTGGGTATACTTCTAACGCTGATCATCATTTAGGAGCAGGCACAAGTTGGTGTGTACAACAAAATGGCTACGCCCGCAACGGGACGCCAGGGAGTAACATTGCAGGTTATACCCCAACCTTTTCTGATGGTGATATTTGTATGATGGCTATTGATCTTACTAATCTTACAACGGATGGAGCAAAGATATGGTTCGGGAGAAATGGAGTATGGGGAACTGCTCCTGGTGGCGTTGGAGATCCGGCAAATGGTACTAATGCATCAGTAGATAATATAGATGATAGTGATGGTATTAACTTCTTTCCATCAGCCTCTCTTGCGGGAGAAAATAACCGAATAATGATTAAAGCGGATCCTGCCAGATGGACTTATACACCACCTTCGGGGTTTGGAGCTTTCCGATGTATGGCCGACGATGATTCACAATAATAATGCAGTTGACAAATAAGGAGGAAGATAAATGGGCAAAGTTTCATTTATGGTGGAAAAACCACCCAGGCCAGGTAATAATTTTTCAGGTGATAGTAATTGTTTAGCAGTTTATAATTTAAATGATGATGGCGGTGGAGAGCTTGGAAGTGTTTTATATGTAGATTCAAACAATTCATATAATCTTAAAGAAATATATGCAACTCCTATATCTGATAGCACTACTTATAAAGTAGGAGATGGGTCTCTATATTGTGATGGGGTGGGTATTCCCGGACTTGAAGTTGCCCAACAAGATTCTACATGGCCTGGGTCACTTCTTGGTGGTCATAATAATACTTTAGTAAGTTGGTGTTACTGGGTTAAGTTTGATAGTTTAGCAGTTAATGCATACCAGCACTACAAAGGTATAGTTGCTAAATTCACATCAGGTAAAGCACAATTCCGTTCAAGTTCCGGTCACGGTAGTAATCACCTTCCCCAAATAGTAATGGGGTCTGGTAATGGCTCTGTCTATCAAACTGGTACTTATAGTACTGCCGTAGTAGATGATGTATGGTATCATTTTCAATGTTCAATCAACGGAACTACTGGAGCATATTGGTTTCGTATTTGGGATGACACAGCAGGCCAGTATTTAGATGGGGATGGTGAGGGAAATCCAAAAACGGGAATCTTCACAAATACCCCAGGAATTATATTAGATACAGAAGATGCTGACTTTAGAATTGGTACTGGCGCCGGAACATATAGACATATTGGTAATATAGATGAAGTTGTAATATGGAATAATATAAAGAATCTTACTGATTTTAATTCTGTTAAGAATGGGACTTATGGTACTTAATATAAGAGGTAGATAATAATTTAATAATGATTTTTATAAAAACAGCTTCAGAAATAGATGCATTACATAAAAGCAATAAATTAGTAGCGCATATATTAAACATAATAAAAGAAGAGGCGAAGACTGGTGTAACTACTAAATACCTGGACGAACTAGCTGAGGATTTAGCACACCATAATAATGCTCTGCCTGGTTTCAAAGGCTACAAAGGGTTTCCAGCATCTATCTGTGCGTCAGTTAATAATGAAGTGGTACATGGTATCCCAAATAATACGCCTCTGGCGAACGGAGACCTCCTTAGCGTGGACTTTGGCATCCTACTCAATGGTTGGTATGGGGATGCGGCTATTACTGTTCCAATCGGAAAAATTTCTACAGCAGCAACCAAGTTGATGAGGGTAACCGAAGAATGTTTGTATGAAGGAATAAATGCTATTAAATTAGAGAATGGTGTAAAGGATATATCCAAAGCAATACAAATACACGCGGAGAACAATGGGTTTAATGTTATTAGAGATTATACAGGGCATGGGATAGGTAGGGAATTACATGAGGCCCCATCTATACCTAACTATACTACCAGAAACAATAATTATAAACTAATACCAGGTATGGTTATTGCAATAGAACCTATACTAGTACAGTATGATTATAATACTATTAGTAAGGGTTGGACGGTATTAACCAAAGATGGTGGATTATCGGCACATTTTGAGCACACTGTTGCTATAACCAATAGTGGCGTGAGTATATTAAGCAAACAAACTTGACAAATATAATTTAATGATTATCTTATAAGTATGAATAAACAAAGGCAAAAGAAATTTAGATAAATTTAGACATTCAGAGTGGTCAAAACAATTCAAGAAAAAATTTGGAGTAGAGTTTTCATATAAACAGAGAGAATTTTTATGTAGTATAGGAGTCGAATTACCATTACCAGATGTTGTTTTTTGGTTTGAGGAAAGGGGTTTATCAAATGAAGGATAGGGGATTTGAAGCACAAAAACCAGCGCCAGTTCTAATAACACCATTAGTCATGTATGATAATGTGGACTATATAAAGTGGTTAGGAACAGCGGAATCAAAAGTTTGGCATAAGATGTATAGACATGTTGTAAGGGGGAGAATGACCACCAAACTAAATATAAAATTACACAAAGATTATTATGAAAATGGTTTATTAACCATGCACAAAGATCTTCAACACATAGTGGATTTTCTTGGTTTAAAAAGTAAGGGGTATATATCCGATGTAATAAAAAGGATGGAAGAAAAAGGTGTTCTAAAAATACATGAAGATGTTTGGTATAGAAGACAGATAAAAATATATGAATTGGGTACACATGATGGTGGTATAAATAAACATGAAACACTACATTTATTTAATTATTTTGTAAGAATGAAAGCAGAAAAAGATCTGGCAAGTTTAGTTGATTAAACAGGTCCAGTTCGGTTTTTGCGAACCGGCCGGTTCGGTTTTTGCGAACCGGCTAATAAATAGAATAGATAATACTAGT
>Ga0164311_10000343_pt1 | contig 19895 bp, 18 predicted proteins | sample GuaBasSedimGuay2_FD_121796 | JGI IMG/M metagenome (GOLD analysis project Ga0164311, IMG submission 121796) | Subseafloor sediment microbial communities from Guaymas Basin, Gulf of California, Mexico - Guay2, Core 4569-9, 9-12 cm | ecosystem: Environmental > Aquatic > Marine > Hydrothermal vents... | reverse complement strand
CGCATATAGGCCAGCAATCGGAGTTTCAGTCTTAATGTTTACATGTATTCCTCCCATAGAGTAATGGGCTGCTGGCCTAATCGGTATAGGCTCCTCAACTGGGTCTACACCTGCAAGCTTTATTGCAACATCCCTTATCAACGGCAATCGCTCATTTATTTTCTCTTCACCTAAATGTCTGAGGTCTAAGGCTATATACGGGCCGTAGGGCCCCTCAAAGGCTCTTCCCTCATTTATTTCTGTCTGCTCTGCCCGGGCGATTATGTCTCGCGGCGCCAGTTCCATTCTTTCAGGTGCATACCGTTTCATGAACCGTTCGCCCTTAGCGTTAATTAAGTATCCACCTTCTCCCCTTGCACCTTCGGTTATGAGTACTCCTGGCGGAACCAAGCCTGTCGGATGAAATTGAACAAATTCCATGTCTTTTAGAGGCGCTCCAGCCCTGTAGACAATTGTCATTCCGTCTCCTGTAGCTGTATGCGAGAAGGTTGTGAATTGATATATTCTTTCGTGGCCGCCAGTCGCCATTACAATTGCCTTCGCCTTAAAAGCGTGAAGTTTTCCAGTCTTTAGTTCTATTGCAGTTAATCCTACAGCCGTATTATCTTCTACAAGCAGAGAAGTAACGAACCATTCGTCATAGAAGGTTATGTTTTCAAGAGTTTTCGCTTTTCCGTAAAGCGTATGCATTTCATGAAAGCCTGTCATGTCCGCTGCGAAGCATGCACGTGGAAAGCTATGGCCTCCAAATCTTCGCTGATTTATTTTGCCGTCTTCTGTTCGGCTCCAGGGGCAGCCCCAATGCTCCAAATTGATAATCTCTTGCGGCGCACGCCTAACAAAGAATTCGACCACATCTTGATCGGCGAGGAAGTCAGCGCCCTTAACAGTGTCCCAAGCATGCAGATCGTAGGAGTCTCCTTCCCTAAGAACGGCGGCTGTTCCGCCCTGAGCACAGACCGAATGGGAGCGAACTGGATAAATCTTGGAAATTACTGCCACATCGACTTTGTCGCTTGTTTCTGCAGCGGCTATAGCTGCTCTTAGTCCAGCGATTCCAGCGCCAACTATAACAACGTCATGGGTGAATGTTTCCATCTAACTCCCGCCTTTAACAGCTTAAGCATAGAACATTTACGAATGTAAACTAATCCTTTAATAGTTTTCCCAGATACCGCCTAGAATTTTCTATAGTAAGCGTTTAAACAACAATGTTTATTTGTAGAATATCTCCTAAAAGTATTATCTGGGATACAAATGATCGGCCTGGATTTGTGGGCATTCTTTATTAATTCATTTAAATATAGGGATCGGCTCACAATAGTTTTAGAGATTTTAAAGAGTGTTAAGAAAAGCAAAAAGGGTTTGAGAAAAACGCAGATTATGGAAAAAGCAAGATTAAATTATGTTCAGACTAAGAAGTATTTGAATTATCTTCTCAATATGGGATATTTGGCGGTAACTGAAAGAAATACGTATGTCATAACTGAAAGTGGTGCTAGGTTATTAGCAATAAAAGAAATACAGCAACTGCGTACTATACGCTGAAGTCGAACGACGTCTATGCTTTCCTAAAAACTGATTCACAGCGCACTCGCCAAAATTTCGGCCAAATCCATTACCTTTATTTTTTCTTCGTAGCCCGTTGTCTTTACTGCATCTTCTAGGGTCAGTAGGCAAAATGGACATGCCGTGGCGATTATTTCTGCACCTGATTCTGCCGCGTCTTTGACGCGTATTTCTGCTAGGCGTTCGCCTGGAATGTCAATCCACATTCTTCCGCCTGCTCCTTCGCAGCATAAGCTTCGCTCCCTTGAACGGTCAAATTCTATCAGCTTTACGCCCGGAATGTTTTCTAGAACCTTTCTTGGATCGTCATAAACACCGTTTTGTTTGCCCAGATAACATGGATCATGATAGATTACGGTTTTGTTGAATTCTTTTGAGAAGGACATTTTTCCTTCATCGATTAGTTTCGCGAAGAGTTGGCTGTGATGCATAACCTCGAAGCTTGTTTGGCCATATCTATTCTTGAAAGTATGGTAGGCATGCGGACAGCTGGTTATAACTTGTTTAACGTTGTATTTGTTGAATATTTTCATGTTTTCTTCGACCAGATATTCGAATAGTCCTTTTTCGCCGATTCCATAGACTTCGCTTCCACAGCAGTTTTCTTCTTGGCCTAAAGTTGCAAAGTCTACTCCTGCTTTTAGTAGGCAGTTTGCAAGGCTTTTGGCCACTTCTTGAACTCTTGTGTCGTAGGCTGGCGTGCATCCAACGAAGTAGAGGTATTCGGCTCCTTGTGAAATGTGTTTGATGTTTAGGCCTTCAGCCCATTCTGTTCTTTTGCTTCTTATCCTTCCCCATGGATTACCGTTTTTGAATATGCTTTCTAAGGCGTCTCTAAGCGTAGGTGCAATTTGGCCTTCCTCTACGGCCATGCTTCGAACATCAATGAGGAACTCGTAGGGGCTTAATTCCTTCGGGCATCGAACTGCGCAAGTGGCGCATGTTGTGCAGCTCCAAAGCTCATCTGGTGGATGCATAACAAGCCTTCCGGCCACAGCAACTTCACGCATATACCTTCTAACATTAAGATGTGTTTTCCTCGCGACTGGGCAGCTTCCAGTACACATTCCACATTGAATACATTCAAGAAGCTTATGTTTTTGAACAAGTTCCTGAGCATTCATTCAACTACGCCTCAGACTCTTTAACATGAGAGAGAAATACAATGAACATAAGATTTTTTAAGCGTTTTCCTCTCTAAGGTTTTCTCTAAAATGACTTAAGCTTGACATAGGAGACTAACTGTATGGAATCTGAAAAGCCCAGAGTTGGAATTTTCGTCTGTGAATGTGGAGGAAACATCGGCGACGTCGTTGACGTGAAGAAAGTTGTTGAGACGGTAAAGAACTGGGAAGGAGTGGCAGTAGCGAAATACCATAAATATTTGTGTTCGAGGCCAGCTCAGGAAATGATTATCGAGGCTATAAAGAAGAACAATTTGGATAGGGTTGTTGTAGCTAGCTGTACGCCAAGAATGCATCTTTCAACCTTTCAGAGCGTTCTGGAAAGAGCCGGATTGAACCCCTACATGCTTGAGTTCGTAAACATACGCGAGCAAGACTCATGGGTTCACGGCCCAAAACCATCAGAAGCAGCCACAAAAAAGGCAATAGACCTAATTAGAGGCGGATACGAGCGAAGTCTAGAACTTGAGCCACTACAGCCTATAAGCGAGAAGTGTTCCAGAGACATCCTTATAGTTGGCGGCGGAATAGCCGGAATAATGGCCGCCTTAGAGCTTGGCTATATGGGATACAAAGTTCATCTGGTAGAGAAAAACCCAAGCATAGGCGGAAACATGGCGAAACTAACAAAAGTTTTTCCAACACTTGACTGTGCTCAATGCATTCTTACGCCAAGAATGGCTGAAGTTGGAAGAAATCCCAACGTTAACTTGTTAACCTACGCGGAAGTACAAGAGGTTAGCGGTAGACCAGGGAATTACAATGTCAAGGTTTTCATGAAACCTAGAGGCGTAGATATAGAAAAGTGTAGAAGCTGTGGAGTATGCGCTAAGGTTTGTCCGGTTACGGTTCCAGACGAATACAATGAAGGGTTGTCTGAGCGTAAAGCGGCATACATAATGTTTCCGCAGGCCGTCCCATCCGCCTACACCATAGATTTTGACGCATGCACGAAATGTGGAAAATGTGAGCAACTCTGCCCGGCTAAAGCCATAAACTTGAACGATGAAGGAAAAACCATCGAATTAAAAGTTGGGGCAATAATAATGGCAACTGGCTACGAGCTTTACGACGCCAACAATTTGAAGCAGTATGGATACGGCATATACAAAGACGTAATCACCATGATGGCTCTTGAAAGACTAACTTCGGCTTCGGGTCCCACCGGAGGCTACGTAAAAAGGGCGGACGGAAGCGACGTAAAGAAAATAGCAATAGTCCTATGCGCAGGCTCTAGAGACAAGAATCATATCCCATACTGCAGCCGAATATGCTGCATGTACTCGCTAAAGCAAGCTTTCCTATTGAAGAAAATGCTTGGAATAGACGTAACAATTTATTATACGGACATAAGAGCGACTGGTAAAGGCTATGAGGAACTTTACTGGAGATGCCAGGAAGCCGGTGTGGTTTTCATTCGTGGAAAAGTAGCTGAAGTCTGGAAAAACAGGAATGGAAAGCTTGTTGTTGTGGCTGAGGACACGCTGATGGGCGAGGTACGCGAAGACGAATATGATATGGTGGCGCTTGCAACAGCCATGGTTCCGTCTTCCGGCTTGCAGGAATTAGCTGCAAAAATGAAGCTTGCCATATGTGAGGACGGCTTTATACAGGAGAAACATCCAAAGCTTGACCCGGTTGATTCGCTTAGAGCAGGAATATTTGCTTGCGGATGTAACCTAAGCCCGAAAGACGTTAGGGATACAGTTTCAGACGCTTTAGCCGCAGCATCCAAAGCCGCACTCTTCCTAAAAGAAGAATATGTTACAACTAGTCCGGAGAAGGCATTCGTGATTGAAGAGCTATGCGATGGCTGTGAAGAATGCGTCAAAATCTGTCCGGTAAACGCGATAACCATGCATGCCGGAAAGGCAAAAATTGATCCATTCATATGCGTAGGCTGCGGCGCATGTATTCCAGCATGCCCGAAGGAGGCAATAGACTTTAAGAATTCGACCAGTAGGCAGATATTCGCCACTTTGAGGGGGGTGTTGGCGGATAAGGCCCCAGATGAAATCAGAATAGTTGCTTTTGTCGACAAGGAGGTTGGATATACTGGAATGGACTTCTTAGGATTGGATAGAACCAACTATCCGGAGAATATTCGAATAGTTGCTGTTCCCTCAACCGCAATCATCGGTCTAAAACATTTGCTTTACGCGTTTGCTTATGGAGCAGACGGCATCATGCTGATTGAAGGGCAAGAGGAAATAGACAAAGAATTCGGCATGAGAAGAGTTAACGAGTTAGCCCGCAAGCTTGGCGAGTATGGAGTTGAAAGGATGAGGGTTCGCTACAGCTATGTGCCACTTCCAGTCTATAAGAAGGCAGCTGAACTCTTCACGATGTTTACTGAAAGAATTAAGAAGTTTGGCCCATTCTCGGCAGAAAAACGTAATAAGATTAAAGAAAAATTAGGAATTTAATGTAGGGAGGAAAACCTCATGGATATAATTGTTTGTGTTAAGCATGTGCCAGAAACGGCCGAAGCCGATGTAAGGATAGATAGCTCCGGTAAAAGCATAGAGAAGACAGGTCTGGTCTATGACATAAATGAGTGGGATGACTACGCGGTAGAAGAGGCAGTACGCATCAAAGAAAAGCTCGGCGGAACAGTCACCGTCATAACCGTGGGTTCAGAAGAGGCAGACAGTACACTTAGGAAATGCCTAGCAAGAGGAGCAGACAATGCCATACGCGTGACAGACCCAAAACTTGAAGGTTCAGATGGCTATGTAATCGCGAAAGTGCTCTCAAGAGTCATTAAGGATTTGCCCCACGACTTGGTGCTAACAGGCGCGCAGGCAGGCGATGATGGTTATGCCGTTGTTGGCCCGGCGCTTGCGGAGCTTTTAGGGCTTCCGCATGCAACATTGGTCAAGAAAATCGAGTTTAAAGATGGACTTGCAAGAGTTAACCGCGAATTAGAAGGTGGAATAGAAGAAATAGTTGAGGTTAAGCTTCCAGCGGTTCTTACAATTCAAACGGGAATCAATGAGCCACGCTACGTGTCAATTATGGGAATTCGAAAGGCAATGAAGAAGGAGATAAAGGTTCTTGGATTGGCAGATATAGGCTTAAGCGAAAATGAGGTTGGCGAGGCTGGTTCATGGATAAAGATAGAGAAAATGTACATTCCGCCGGTGGAGAAGCAGGCTGAAATCATTAAGGGAAGCCCAGATGAGGTCGCTGCGAAGATTGCTGAAGTGATCAAGTCTAGGGGGCTGGTCTAAAATGGGAGAAATATTTGTTCTCGCCGAGCATAGACGCGGAGAATTAAGGGATATCACCTTCGAAATGCTGACCAAGGGAAGGGAACTCGCCCAAAAAACAGGTTCAGAGCTAACCGCAGTTATACTGGGAAAGAATGTTGGGGAATACGCGAAAACACTTGCTGAACATGCGAACAGGATTTTAGTTGTTGAAGATGAAAAGCTTGAACACTTCAACTCAGATGCCTACCAGAAAGTTCTCTCTCATCTAATAAGGGAGAGAAAGCCCCTTCTAACCATGATCGGCCATACATCCTACGGAATTGACTTAGCGCCAAGCTTAGCAATCGAATTGAACTTGCCGCTGGCAACAGACTGCATAGACCTAGAATTTGAGAACGACACCCTAGTAATTACGCGCCAAATGTATGGCGGTAAAGTTAACGTAAGGGCTAGAATGCAAAAGGCTGAAAGCTACCTTGTAACCGTTAGGCAAGCAGCATTTCCAGCTGAAAAAGAACAAGTAAGCGGAGAAATAGTTAACGTTCCGTCGCCATTATCCGAGGAAATAACTGAGAAAAAATTCATAGATTACGTTCTGCCTCCTCCAGGAGCCATAGACATCACAACGGCAGACGTAATAGTAGCCATTGGAAGAGGAATAAAAGATGAAAGCAACATTCCAATCGTCGAAGAACTCGCAAAGACTCTAGGCGGAGTCCTCGCATGCTCGCGGCCAGTCGTAGACAAAGGATGGCTTCCAAGCGACCGCCAAGTTGGAACTTCAGGAAAAATAGTTAAGCCAAAACTTTACATTGCACTCGGAATAAGCGGAGCCTTCCAGCATGTTCTTGGAATGAAAAACTCAGACCTAATAATAGCCGTAAACAAAGATCCGAACGCTCCGATATTCAATGTGGCAGACTACGGAATAGTAGACGACCTCTTCAAGGTAGTTCCTGTTCTAACAGAAAAACTGAAGGAACTAAAAGGAATGAAAGCCTAAAATCGCAATTAAGGGAAGAATATGCGTTTTGAGCTAACAGAAGAACAAAAAGAAATTAAAAGAGCTGCAAGAGAATTCTGCGAAAAGGAATTTACACCTGAACTGGCGCTGGAATACGACCAGAAAGAAGAGTTCCCAATGGAACTTTACCGAAAAGCAGCAAAACTAGGATTCACAAGCATGCGGATACCAGAAGAATACGGCGGACAAGGCTACGGAGTTCTTGAGGAATGCATAGTAGTCGAGGAGATGTGCCGCGTTGACCCGGGACTAGGCGCAGCAATATCTCTAGGAAACCTAATGATACCCGACATTCTTCTAAAGCATGGAACAGAAGAACAGAAGGAAAAGTACATTCCTCCACTAGCCAAAGGAGAAGCCATTTCTGCGGCAGCTTTCACCGAGCCCGAACATGGAAGCGACATAACCAAGCTGGACACAACAGCCATAAAAGAAGGAAACGAATGGGTAATTAATGGATCAAAAACCTTCATAACAAACGCGCCGATAGCAGACTACTTCATTATACTGTGCCAAACAGACCTTAAAGCGGAGCCTCCTTATCGGGGACAAAGCATATTTCTGGCCGAGAAAGGAATGCCCGGTCTAGAAGCAACAAAAATCCATGGAAAAATGGGGATAAGACCATGCATAACTGGGTCTCTGTCCCTTGATAACTTAAGGGTTCCAGAAAAGAATCTGGTAGGTGAATTAAACAGAGGCTTCTACTACACGCTTGAACTCTTCAACGGTACAAGAATTACCATAGCAGCCCAGGCAGTAGGCATGGCTCAGGGGGCATTCGAAAAGGCGTTTCAGTATGCAAAAAACCGAAAACAGTTCGGCCAGCCGATCCTCAATTTTCAAGGGATTTCCTTTAAGCTGGCCGAGATGCACATGAAGATCGAGGCGGCGAGGCTTCTAACCTACAAGGCAGCATGGCTCTATGACCAAGGCAAAGCTGATCCAGTTGCGACTTCTACAGCAAAGGCTTTCGCCAGCAGAGTAGCTATGGAAGTAACAGATGAGGCAATCCAAATACATGGCGGATACGGCTACTTGGCGGAATACCACATCGAACGTTATCATAGATGTGCAAAAATAACAGAGATATATGAAGGAACAACGGAAATTCAAAAAATAACAATAGCGAACCAATTAAAAAAGAGAATGTAATTTCAACTTTTACGTAAAATTTTCCTAATTTTTTCTTCATTCTAATTTGAATAAATGACTTAGATGTGTAAGTTTTAAATATTAAATACTGTACCTATCCAATACTCGTAAAATAGAGATAAGGAAAGTGAAAAATTGATTAAGAGGAATTATTTTCTCGCATTGCTGATTACCGCCACAATTTTGTTAACTTTTGCTCCAAACACTACCGCTACAGAGACGGACGATTTAGTTTTGGAGAAGAACTACGAATGGGTTACTGAAGATTACAATTACGCAATGGGTGTAGCTTCAGCTGACATTGACGCAGACGATGAGACAGAAATTGTTACAGTAGGCTACTTCTACAATTCAAGCTGGGGTCCACCAGTCACGTATGAGGGCGAATTGAATATATGGTCATGGAATGGGACAAGTCTATTGCTCGAACATGCAGAATACTATGATATTTGGTATACATGGTCAAGCGACTTAAGACTCTACGATACGGCATTAGGCAATCTAAACAATGATACAGAAACAGAAATTGTAGCAGTAGGCTTCGGAAAATTTCTTGACACCGAAGAATTGGGATTGCTACTGGTTGGAAGCTGGAATGGTTCATCATTTAGCAGGAAAGCAGAAGCTTACTGGCCTTCTGAAGGTGAGTTCAGAGAAACCAAAGGTTTCGGAGTTGCATTAGGAGATGTTGATAAGGATAACACTGTGGAAATAGTTGTTGTTGGATATCAAAACACCACAATAATGGGAACGGGCTTCCATGGACAAATAACCATATGGAACATGACGGGCAACAGTCTCAATCTTGAAGCTAGTGAAGAGTGGCTTGGTGTCGGAGATACCGTCTGGCGTTCAGTTGCCATAAGCGATGTAGACTTGGACGGAGAAAATGAAATACTTGTTGTAGGTGACTTTTTCGATTCAGTTCGTAGTGTTCGCTGTGCAATTTTAAAGATAGGCACGTGGGACGGAGAATATTTCGAATGGGAAGCAAGCAGACAATGGTACACTTATTCAGACACATATTGTTCAGACATAGCTGTAGGCAACTTAGACTCCGATGGAATCCCAGACATTGTAACTCTTGGATATCAAATGGACAGCGAAAGATCTTACGCCCAACTCAGAATATGGAACTGGAAAGATGAACTTTTAACCTTAAAGTCAAGTTTTGAAGGTGGAAGCGCATCTGAACTTTTAACTAATTTTGGAACTTCGCTAGCGATAGGTGATGTTGACAACGATAAAATAAGTGAAATAGTTGTTGGAATTCAAGTTTCAGCTCTCTTCACCTCGATGGCAACTATGAGGATTTTCGCTTGGGATGGCCAAACATTGATTACTGAAGGAGGCCAAGACTGGACAAATTCTTCTGTAATTGAGGGAACAGTTTGTTTGGACGTTGATGACGATGATATCTGTGAAATCGTTACCGTCGGATACGCTGCTTCCATGATGATGTCCCCAAACTCAATAATGGCAATTTGGAGCGTAAGTAAAGCTGAAAGCCAAATTTCTCTAGAATTAAGCTCTAAAGAAATCATAATAGGCGAGCAAGTAACCATAAGGGGACAACTTCTCGGCGAAAATTCCACGCCGATAGCAAATGCTGAAGTAAAGTTAGAAGTTGAGCATGAAACTGGAGTATTTCAGCTGTTTACAACCGTTAAAACAGATGAAAACGGCGATTTTTCCCATAGCTGGATTCCATCAGAGGTTGGCCATTATGTGATTAGAGCAAGCTGGAACGGTGATTTTCAACATGTAGCCGTAGCTAACACCACTGAGCTTACAGTTAATAAGATTCCAAGCATGATAACGATAACTCTTTCAAAGTACTCCGCCAAAATAGGAGAAAACGTAACAGTGAGTGGAACATTATATCCCGCACAAGAAACATCAATTACGCTGCAATGCAAGGCGCCAAATGGCACAATAACAATGAGAACAGCCGCCGTGGACAATCTAGGAAGGTTTAGCAGCAGCTTTACTCTTGATCAGGAAGGGAAATGGCAAATAACGGCAAGCTGGGATGGAAATGAAGTATATGAGGCTGCAATAAGCAACTCGGCAACTGTCATAGTTCAAGCATTAGATATGACGACATGGATTTTAATGCTGACTGGGCCGATTCTAGGATTGGTAGCTCTAATAATAGCCCTAGCCGCAATTTATCTCGCGTCAAGGAAGAAACCAGCTCAGTCTTCTTCGCCTACGCTTTCTACTGAAACAATTTAGCACAGAACCTTCCCTCTCTTTTACTATTTTGAATTAAAGATTCAGAATTCATAAGCATTTTATCTAGATTGGCTCAAGCAGTTATAAGGGCGTAAAATATGCGAAGGTCAAAGCTTGAGTCTTATGAGGCTATTCTGGGTGCTTTAGTGGAGAAGCCTTTAAACATCGACAATCTCGCCTTCGAAACAAAGATGCACTGCGAAATTCTAAATCAGAGGATAAGGTCTTTAATCAAGTACGGCCTTGTCGAAGAAAGAGTTAACAACGGAGTGAAAATGTATGCCATCACTGATAGAGGGCTTTCCGTCTATAGAACCCTAAATTTTCAAAAGTATATCCAGAAGATAGCAAAGACAATTAAAACAGGAAAAGAAATCTAACCAAAACATCTAAGTAAGGTCTTCTCCTTTAAATGATTACTTATCCGCTCGATTGTAATATGTTCTTCCATACTTGATAGGCTAGCTTTTCTGATGCTATGCTTCAACGACTTCTTAGCCAAAAGATAGCTGACATACTCGCCTAAAACCTTGAAGCCCTCAGAATTTTTCTGGTGTTCATTGATGGTGCAGGGGGTGGGATTTGAACCCACGAAGGCCTACGCCACGGGGACCTGAACCCCGCCCCTTAGACCTGGCTCGGGTACCCCTGCACTCTAACATTTTCAGAGTTTAGGGTTGATTTAAATCTTGTCTGTTGTTGGCTTTGTGGAATGGAAGGGTTTTAGTATTACTTTTGTTTAGAATGGTGTTACCATTCATGGAGACGTATAGAATAATGGAGAATCCGAGAAAGGAATAGAACATTTTATTGAAGAGGGAGATTTAGAAGGCCTTCTTAGAAGGCGGCTGAGCTTCATAGGCATTTTTGTGGTCATTTGACTTATGGAGTTAAAGCTGGATATATCATTGCGGAGCTAAACTTAACACTAAAACTTAGCATAGGGATAAAATAAATTAGACTTCGGACTTCTATTAAGGCTGAGTGCAGCTTATGAAAGGGAAAGTTATAATCCTTATGGGTTCAAAGGCCGACTACAATTTCTCACAAAAAATAGGTAGTTATCTAGAAAAGTTCGGAATTGAATACGAGTATAGGGTTGCCTCAGCACATAAGACCCCAGAGAAAGTTCTTGAAACCTTAAGGGAATATGAGGATAAATCGGTAGTTTATGTTACGGTTGCTGGACGCTCTAACGCCCTAAGCGGCATGGTAGATGCAAACACGACAAAGCCAGTTATTGCATGTCCGCCGTACTCGGAAAAGTTCGCTGGAGTAGACATTTTCTCTTCGCTTAGAGTCCCAAGCGGAATAGGCTTGGTTGTAACGCTTGAACCCGAAGGTGCAGCAATTGCGGCGGCGAAAATATTTGCGTTACAGGATGAGGAATTGGCCAAGCGAATAGCAGAGTATCAGAACGACAAGAAAAAGGAGATTGAAGAGGCAGATAGCAAAGTTAGGGGATAGGGAAGCCTATGGGAAGCGTAAAGGACATAGAAATCATCAGAAAACCTACAAGAGAACGTATGGGAATAGCCAGATTCCACTTTTCAGACCGCTACTCCGTCTTCGACTGGGGAGAAATGCCAGATCACATTGAAGGAAAAGGTGCAGCACTATGTTTAATGGGAGCCTACTGCTTCGAAAAACTTGAAGAAAAGGGAATTAAAACCCATTATAGGGGACTAATAACAAAGGATGGAAAAAAGCGGTATTTTGACGAACTTGAAGAACCAACAAACATTATGGAATTCGACCTAGTTAATGTCTTAAAGCCTAAACCTGTAATAGTTGGGGGAAAGCTTTCATATGACTACAGCATGTTCACGCCGAACCTCGCTAACTTCCTGATACCATTCGAAATAATCTACCGAAATGGACTGCCGCCCGGCTCCTCAATTTTCAAGAGAATAGAGCAAGGCCTAATAAAACCTGAAGATTTGGGTCTTGACCACATTCCAAAGCCCGGAGAGAAGCTTCCAAAGCCTTTCTTTGACATAAGCACGAAACTTGAGGAAAGAGACCGTTACATATCATGGGAGGAGGCGAAAAAACTTGCGAATTTAAGAGATGAAGAAATTGAGGAAATGAAGCGCATTCTACTTGAAATAGACAACACCATAAGTGAGACTGCCTCGCGAGCTGGCTTAGAGAATGAGGATGGAAAAATTGAATTTGCATTTGATCCAGAGCGGAAATTGATGGTTGTCGATGTTGTGGGGACTCTTGATGAATGCCGCTTTACCTACAAGGGGATTCATGTCAGCAAGGAGATAGCAAGGCAGTTTTATCGCGGAACAGAATGGTATAGAGATGTTGAAAAAGCAAAAAGGGAGGCTGCTGAAAAAGGAATTAAAAACTGGAGATTGCTTTGCAAATTGAAGCCTCAACCATTAGATTCAAAATTGAAGAAAATTATAAGTGAGGTCTATATGGCTGCTGCAAACGAGTTTACTGGAAAAAAGCTTTTCGACGTACCTAGCTTAGCTGAGGTCTTGAAGGAATATACAGAATACGCGGCTGAACTTTAGGCTTTATTTGGTTTTTCTCTCCTTATTATTTCTCTCGCAGCGATAATTCCTGAAGCTGAAGCTTGCACTAGGCCTCTTGTTACTCCCGCGCCATCCCCGATGGTAAAAAGATTCCTTATTTTGGTTTCTAAACAATTGCTTAGTTTAAGTCTTGAAGAATAAAATTTTACTTCAATTCCGTAAAGAAGTGTGTCTTTCGAGTAGATTCCGGGCGTTACATTGTCTAATGCCTTGAGCATCTCCATTATGTCGGTTAGGTATCTGTAGGGCAATACAAAGCTTAAGTCTCCAGGCGTAGCATTTTTTAGGGTTGGAGTTACAACGCATCTTTTTATTCTTTCAGGAGTTGACCTTCTGCCTGCCTCTAAATCGCCTAATCTCTGGATTATTATGCCTCCGCTGAGGAGATTCGCCAGTCTAGCCAGATATTTTCCGTAGGCAATTGGTTCTTTAAAGGGTTCAGTGAACTGTGTGCTAACAAGTATGGCAAAATTAGTGTTTGGAGTCTTTCGGTTTGCATAGCTTTGACCGTTAACAGATAGTACGCCGTCATAAGATTCAGTTATTACTTCACCATGAGGGGCAACGCAAAACGTTCTAACTTGGTCATCGAAAAACTTTGAGTAATAGACAAATTTAGGTTCGTAAAGGGCGCTTGTCAACTCTTCCATTACGTCCGCCAAAACTTCAACTCGCACACCAACATCAACTGGATTGTTTAATGTTTCTAATCCTAACGCCTGCGCTTCCGTCTTCAGCCATTCTGCCCCGCTTCGCCCAGGAGCGACAATAACATATTTACCAAAGATTCTTTCGCCCCCAACAGTTTCAATGCCTTCCACACATCCATCTTTGACAATTAAACCCTTAACTTCCGTCCTCATCTTAACGTCTACGCGGCTGTTTAAGTACTGCCTCATTTTCCGCAAAGTTTCCGCACATTTCTCGGTGCCCATATGCCTAACTTTCTGGTGAATAAGTCTAAGCCTAGCAAGCGAGGCCCTTCGCTCTATTTCGTCTACCTTTTCCGGATCTGCACCGTAAACCCGGTTTGGAGCTCCAAACCTCAGATAAATGTTATCGACATATTCTATCAGTTTTTTAAGTTCATTTTCTGAGATATACTCATTTAGCCAGCCTCCAACCTCGGTTGAAAGCGTAAGTTTTCCATCGCTAAAGGCTCCGGCGCCTCCCCAGCCTGAAAGAACCGAGCATGGTTCGCAGTGAACGCATCCAAAACCTCTGCTCGCTGGACATTTACGCTTATCAATGTCCGGTCCTTTGTCAACGATTAGAATTTTTAGGTCGGTTTTCTCAACAAGTTCTAGAGCTGAGAATATTCCGGCCGGACCCGCACCAACAATTATTACATCATATTTCAACGGTTTTCCTCCGAAAGCCCAAAACAAAATGGACTATCTAACATATATTTTTACCGAAACCCAAATCCTAACTTTAAAAATAGGAGAGGAGTATGCTAATCCTTAATTGCTTCTAGGATCGCCATCACGTTAAGGAGTTTCACCCGCGTGTAGGATGGCATGTTTGGATCCTGTAAAATTTCATCTAGAATTGATATGGCGTTTGAGGCTCGAACGCCGAAGCTGAATTCTTCATTGTGTAATGCTTCAATTGACTCTTTTGCGGCTCTTCTAATGTTACGCGGTGTAGTGGTATCCTCTGAAACTTCTCCTAAAACCATGGTTGCCTGCTTAATTCGCTCTTCATATTCCTTTAACTTCTTCTTGCTCACCAAACCTATTCCCTCCACTAAAGGGTTCACAAACGAAACTCAAATTATCTACTCTTAACTAAATATCATTCGAGGTTTTAAAATTGACTGAAGATTCCAATTCAAAACCCTTACGGAGCATGGCCGACCTACTTAGGAGAGGAGCAACACTCACCAACCTAGCCTGTCCAGTCTGCGCTTCACCACTATTCAAGCTTAAAAGCGGAGAGTTATGGTGCGCAAGCTGCCGAAAACAAGTCATACTTGTAAAGGAAGGAGAAACCCCACTGCAGGCAGCAAAACCGCTGGTATTGACAAGACTTGAAGCAACAGTAATTGCAAAAATAGAAGAAATAGAGGAAAGAATAAAGAACGAAACGGACATCGAAAAACTCCAAAAATTAGGCGCAATACTCTCATCGTTACTAGAAAATCTAGAGAAAATCAGAAAAATGAAAGAGAGCTAAAACTGTGGAGCAGAAATTGCTAGGAAGGTTTGAAAACTTTCCAATATTTGTCCACAAAGAGAAAAAGTTCAGAATTAATGCTTCAATGGAAAATTTTCAGAAAAAAATACTTGAATCACTCTATAAATTGAATGGAAAAGAAATCTCGCCGAAACAAATACTTGACGGAACAGATGCTGGCTTAAAGTTAATATTCGAAATTGGACTGGCCGAAGGCCTAAACTTTAACTATCTTGATAATTTAGAGCTAGAACGTTGCTTGAATTTCCTCAAAAACGGAGTTTTCAATGTTTTAGACTTTTTTGTTGTAAATCGCTATTATAGAGTTGACGGTGACAAGAGAAAACCGTTGAGGTTCGATTATCAACTGTTACGTTTAGAATTTTTAGAAAAAACTCTTGTTGTAAGGGTATATCACGAGAAAGGACCGAGAAGAATTCAACTTGAAGATTTAATAGATTTCCTTGCTAAGCAGTTTCTGCAAAGCTAGTTTTTAGATGCTCCAAAACTATTTGAAGTATTTCATGTTCAACCTCATTTATTGAACGATTCCCGTTAATGAGCAAGAGTTTCTTCTCTCTGACTAATTTTAGATAGACTTCTCTAACTTTTCGCTGATTCTCCAGATTCTCCATTATTGAACGTTCACCTTTCAGACGTTTTATAACGGTTTCTGCTGGGACATCCAAGTAGATTGCCAAGTCCGGCTTAACAGCCCATCGATTGATTTTCTCTATCCAATCTAGGTCTAGTCCCGCGGCGCCTTGATATGCAATCGAGGAGTAGAGGTATCTGTCTGAAACAACTATTTTTCCTTCCCTTAATGCTGGCTTAATCTCTTTTTCAACATGGTCCAGCCTATCCAATGCGAAAAGTAAGGCCTCTATTACTGCTGGGACACGTTTGTTCCCGTATAGTATTTTTTGGCGGAGGATTTTTCCAAAAAATCCTCTTGTGGGCTCGCTTGTATAAATTGCTTCATATCCTCTTTCGGTAAGATTCTTGACGAGAAGTTTCGCTTGAGTAGTCTTTCCGCTTGCATCTATCCCCTCTATACAGATGAATACTCCCCTTTTCATTGTTTTTCCTTCTAGCAATGCAACTAATATTCTGTGAAGTTTTTAAATATAATATGTGCTTAATGCTAAATTTGCGGAGATTTAAGCAATGCCCAAGAAATACTGGGGTGAAATTAAAGACCCAATTTATGGCTATATTTACATAACTGAGTTTGAAAAGGAGATAATCGACTCTTTTCCAGTTCAACGCTTAAGAAGGCTTAGGCAACTTGCAGGAGCAGAATACGTTTATCCGGCGGCTAACCACACGAGATTTGAGCATTCGCTGGGAGTTTTATACTTGGCTGGGAGACTAGTGGAAAATTCTAATCTTTCAGAGTACATTGCTGAAGACGAAATTCAAATGGTTAAGCTTGCCGCGTTGCTGCATGATGTTGGCCACGGCCCATTCTCCCACATATTTGAACATTTACTTTCGAAATTTATGGGCAAGACTCATGAAGACATGACCTTCTGGGTAATAAAAAAGTCTGAGCTTGCTGATAAATTGAAGGGACTTGGCTATAGCCCAGAGAAAGTTGCTAAGCTTGCCGTCGGTCGACTCCATAAGAAAGGCAAAGCCTTCCTCGACCAGATAATTCGGAGCAGCGTTGACGTTGATAAGCTTGACTTCATTGTTCGAGACACCTATCATACTGGCGCGGAGTATGGCCATGTTGACATTTTCAGGTTGATACATACCATTGATGTTCTAGATGAGAATCTAGCAGTTGATATAGGCGCACTTTCAGCTTTAGAATCCTTCATAATTGCAAGAATAGAATCTTTCCGTAGCATTTACTTCCACAGGGTAAGTCGAGCGGCCCAAATGATGATTGCCTTGGCGATGGAGAAGGCAAAGGATGAACTAGGACTGATAAGCTTCAAGACTCCAGAGGAATATTTATCATTTAACGATTATACTGTCTGGACTATGCTGAAACGCTGCGAGAAGTCAAAGCAGATAATTGAAAATCTTGAGAAAAGAAACCTTCTAAAATGCGCTTTTGAAAGAACCTTCTACGAAAAAGACAGAACAGTTTCAAGAATTTTTGAATTTGAAGAAATTAGAAATCAAATAAGAAATGAGATAGCTCAGAAGGCCAAAGTCGACCCAGAAAAGGTAATAATAGATGTCCCAACCTTGCCTTCTGTTCCTTACCGCCACTCAGCCCTAATGGAGCCTATGGAAATTCCAGTCTTCTACAAAACTAAAGAAGGAAAGAAAATTCCGAAGAGATTAAGCGAAGTTTCCGGAATCTTCGACGTATTAAAGGGATTCATGAACATCATCCGCGTATATACTGAGCAGCCCTACCGTGAAAAGGTTGGGGAAGCAGCAGCGGAAATGCTTGGCGGGACGCCCTACTCGGCGAAAATATCTTTCTAAAGTGAATAAAATGAAAATTCTTAAAGGAAGAGTGATAGTTTCAGGCGGACGTCTCCAGGGAGAAGCCCTAGTTTCAAGAATGCCCATAAGCTTTCTCGGAGGAGTTGACCCAGCTACTGGCGTGATAATCGAGAAAGGCCACGACCTAAACGGGAAGTGCGTAAAGGATAAAATTTTATGTTTTCCGCATGGACACGGCTCAACTGTTGGAAGCTACGTCATGTACGCTCTAGCCAAGAATGGTCTAGCTCCAAGGGCTATATTGAATGAAAAAGCTGACCCGGTTGTGGTTGTAGGTGCAGTACTGGCGGAAATCCCCATGATGGACAAAATAAAGATAGAAGAGATAAGGACTGGAGACATTCTTGAAATAGACTGCGAAGAGGGCATTGTTAAAATTCTGGAGAGTAAACCATGTATTTAACCCGTGAAGAAGAACGAATACTCGATGGCGAATACGGCTGGGCATGCCAAGTCTGCATGCGAATACTAGTAAAGTTGGGCGAGCTTTACGGCGCCACAAGACTTATTCCAATAAGTTCTGCTCACATCTCAGGAATCTCTTATAAAACAATAGGCGATGCCGCCGTCAATTTCCTAAACGCCATTATAGAAAAGGGTGCGAAAACCCGTGTTTTTTCCACATTAAATCCCTCCAGCATAGACCCATGCTTAGTAGACAGACTTTCCAAAGGCTTAGTGGAAAAACAAAGGGAAATTTTAAAACTGTATGAAATGATGGGTGCAAAACTTTCGCTTTCCTGCACCCCCTACTATGAGTATGCGCCTCCCAAAAACTCCAACCTCGCTTGGGCGGAATCATCAGCAGTAGTCTACGCAAACTCTATTTTAGGCGCATGGACAAATCGCGAAGGAGCACCATCTGCGTTGGCTTCAGCAATAATAGGAAAAACTCCAAATTATGGCGTTCATCAATCAGAGAATAGAAAACCCTCTATATTAATTGATGTTCAATTCCAGCCCAAAGATGAAGTTGAGTATGGTGCATTAGGCTACTATGTTGGCAGAATAGCCGAAGATAAAATCCCTTTCCTCAGAGGGCTGAAAAATCCTTCACTTGACGAGTTAAAGCAGCTTGGCGCAGCACTAGCTTCAAGTGGAATGGTGAGCATGTTTCATTACGGAAAAGAGCAGAGGCTTACTGATAAACTGGAAGTTGTAACTGTTGAAGGAGAGGAAATTAAAGCTGTGATGGATGAGCTTTCACCTTCAAAGTTTACGCCGGACATGATTTTTATTGGGTGTCCCCACTGCTCGCTGAAAGAAATAGAAATGCTGGCTAATCTCGTTCAAGGGAAAAAACTGAAAGATAACATTGAATTTTGGGTTTGTGTTTCAAGATACGTTAAAAACAAAGGGGAAAAATTCATCGAAATAATTAAAGATTCAGGAGCTAAAGTGTTAACGGACACCTGCGCCGTTGTGACTTGGACTGATAAGTTGGGAATAAAGAAAATAATGACCAACTCAGTTAAGGCGGCACATTATCTGCCTACAATGAATAAGGCTGAAGTCATTCTCGCTTCGATGAGGGAATGCGTCAAAATCGCCTACGAATAGTCCCCTTTAAGCCTATTAATTTCTTAATTTTTCTATAGGCTTTCTCCGGGGTAGCCAGCAAAACAATTACCAAAACAAAAGTAGCTAATGACGTTTTGAACCCTAAATCCACATAATCCTGACCGACAAAGCGTACAGTCAAATCAAACTCTCCGGTCCTATTTACGAAAAAGCCGTTTATGACATGATAAAGGTTCACTGGCGAAATTTCTGTTCCATCATCGAGAATCGCCCTCCATAATGGATGATAAGCATCTGAAAAGACCAGAATAAAAGGCTTCTCAGCTTTTACATGTACTTTGTAAAGGCATGGGTTTACTCTTTCAAAGCTGACGATAGGATTCTCAGTTTCCTGAGGAAACAGCTCGTTTATGGAGCTAAACTGTTCCCCTTCCCTTATTGAGGCTATGGCTATGAGGTCAAGTTTGACGTTGCCAGTTGCACCTATCCCTATCTCATGTTCACCTTGACTTAAATAGACACTGCCGAGATTCAGCCAATCAAAGTTTAAACTCTCCTCATAACAAGACGCATTTAACACTTCATCATCCACCAGCAAATGCAAAACGCCATACTGTGGCCCTTTTAGCACCCTTGCGAAGAATTGATAGTTTCCTGCTTTTGGCACATAGATTTTTGTCTTCTCAGTCACTATTTGCTCATTGTAGACTTCTAGTTCCCAGATGCTGACCATGTTAAAGGCTGGAGCATTTGTAAAGTATATCCGAATTTTATCGGTTTCGACTGGCTG
>Ga0164311_10000342_pt1 | contig 19921 bp, 17 predicted proteins | sample GuaBasSedimGuay2_FD_121796 | JGI IMG/M metagenome (GOLD analysis project Ga0164311, IMG submission 121796) | Subseafloor sediment microbial communities from Guaymas Basin, Gulf of California, Mexico - Guay2, Core 4569-9, 9-12 cm | ecosystem: Environmental > Aquatic > Marine > Hydrothermal vents... | reverse complement strand
TGGGTAATCCATGAGCATCTTGAACATGAACCTGTCCACCTGAGCCTCGGGAAGTTTATACGTCCCTTCGCTCTCAATCGGATTTTGCGTTGCCAGAACCATAAAGGGTTTATCCAATTTTAAAGTATCTCCCTGAATACTGACCTGCCTTTCCTGCATTGCCTCCAATAATGCTGACTGGACCTTCGGGGGGGCTCTGTTAATCTCATCGGCCAGGACAAAATTTGTAAAGATCGGTCCTTTTACAGTCTTAAATGATATATTTTTATGGTCGTAAATCTTCGTTCCAGTGATATCGGCGGGCAACAGATCGGGTGTAAACTGTAATCTTACAAAACCGCAATCCAGACACTCTGACAGCGTTTTAACCATCAGAGTTTTAGCTAAACCGGGAACTCCCTCGATCAGAACATGTCCGTCAGAGATTAAAGCAATCAATAATTTTTCAATAATATCTTCCTGTCCCACAATAATTTTACTAATTTCAGAATAGACTTTTCTTATTTTCTCAGAGTATTTTTCAGCTCTCCCGCTCAATTCCCGAATCTCTTTATCCACATGATTCACCTCTCCTATAAGTATAGTTGTTGCGATATTACAGATGATGAGATATTCAGATAATAGTTGTATAACCAGAGACTAATCAGAAGATAGATATATATTGCACTTCAATGTTTAAATCTGAGTCTCTCCTGTCACCGGGATTTGCTCCTTTTATATCTCTTTTTGATTTTTCTAATCTCCTCTTCGGTTGGCTTCTCCGCACCAAGATAAGCGAGATTAATCTGACGAACCTTGTTACCATCCCGAACGGACTTCACCAGATAGTAGTATACCCTGCCATTGATTTTTTTTGATCTTACATAGGCCATGGTATATAAATAAACCGTTATATTTATATTTCAGGAGATGTAAGAGATAATTATGTCAGGGGATCAGTTAGAGGGTGAGGAGGAAACGAGTGAGAGTGCATTTGCCTTGGCTGAGACGGCAGAAGAGGATGCCCGGAGATACTTCGAGTCTAGAAGGAAGAAAAAGATTCTGATGTTCGGTTCGGAGGAGAAGATCGATCAGATATCGATGAGGTACGCCCCACTGGGTAGATTCAGGGTCATCAAGAAAGAGGAGACCAAAACTGGGTTGGTCTTTAAGAATAAAAGCCTTGTGAGGAAGGAGAACACCTTCTACGTGGATCTATCCCATTTGGAGCTGTTCTACATCAGGAAGGGGATGCTGGGTAGGGCATCCGGTATAGAACGCTCGGATATTCTGCAGATACTCGACGATCTCCCAAAGGAGGCCAGGGACCTCTTACTGGACCTGATGGAATTTGGGAGTGTTACCTATGAACAACTCTGCAACGACCTGGACGAAAAACAGAGAATTCTACTTATGCAGAGAGGTCTAATCGAGAGTTATACCTCAAAAGCTGAGGAGCTCATGAGCCTGACGTCGGAGGAGGCAAGCTATGGGTACCCACGGGAGAGGGTCTATGTCAGGTCGAAGGTACATATACCAAAATTTGAGGACAGGTGTTATGACTTAGCGTCCTTCCTGAGGGAGGGTTCTATTAACGGGTCTTATCCAATGGATTCCATCGAATTTTCAACCGAGGAGGCATCTGAGCTTCTCGAAGAACTATTTCTGGGAGAGGCCATCTTTGAGGGCATAATCTATATGCCGTACTATCTATGCAGGTATCTGAGAGGAACCGGGAAGAGCATATCAGAAAGGTATGATGTGTATTTTCCGTTACAATTTCTATAAGTTATCTGATCCTGACCGCGACACCTCTGTCGAAATCCATCACCTCTCTCGGTGACAGAACCAGTGTTCCAATCCCTATTAAATTATCCCTTCTATCAACCACAAGAACCTCATCATTGGCCCTTAATTCCAGATCTATGTCCACTACAAATTTTGCGAAGACGCTCCTTCCCCTGGAGACAAAGGGTACTGCATCATCATCAACAACCACCCTCAGCCTTGGGTATCTGAATTTTTTCTTTAATTTATCTGCCAGATAGCTTTTTGGGATTACAAAGTGATCGGATGCGCGTACTGAAGCAATGAGTTCGCTTCCTCGGTAGATCCCCCTTATCCTTCCCGTCCTTCTGGATTTCTTAATTCTGAAATCTTTTTCTATAAGCTCTGAGGCATTTGAGCCAAATTGGTATTCCATAATTCTCTTTATCTTCTCCATCTCGCGAACATTAAAACATGGCTCTTCTCTGATCAGGCTTTCTGTAACTCTGAAAGAGCCGAAGGGATAGATATCCAGAATCTCTATCGGAACCTTGCCGAAGGGTGGGATCCTTACCCTGTTCGTCGAGGAAACCCTCTTGATCCTTCCCCTCGCAGTTATAACCTCCGGTCGGTACCTGGATTCCCCACCCAGGTAGTAGAGGGGCGACTTCTTGGTAATCGGATCCAGCTCCGAGAGCCATCTACCATATTTCCTTAATCTCGCGAGCCCCGTCAGTAGCTCTGGGTGAGACCTTGCCCTGATACTTAACAACTCCCACAGATTACCCTCTTTTATTGCCTGTTTCACTCTATTCAATTCCTCAAGGCTGACATAGAGATTGTGCATTGCCAGATTCCTTATCTTTTCCCCCTCCTCTAACTCTTTTAATTCGATCCCGTATTTACTGCACACGGGACAGGAGCAGGGTAGATACTCCAGATTATCCAATCTCTTGGTTCCATTCACTGTCATATATCTCAGATCATCTGCATAGAGGGCATAGGCGGCAGAATCAAAGAGGTCACAACCGAGAGCGGCCGCTAAAGAAAAAACCATTGGATGACCCAGACCAAACGCGTGAACTACCCTATCCAATGGTAGGTTTTTCTTCACGGTCGCAATGATGTCAACTAAGTTATTGAAGCGATACTCCTCCATGAGCCTGACGATACCCCCGATTGCGCAGAGCTTGAAGTGCCTTCCGATTTTTCTCGCTGCCATCCTCCTAAGATCCAGGTATGTAGAACCCTGAATTCCGGCATTAACGACGAAGTTCGCATCCTTTGCCTCTTTTGATCTCCTTAGAGTTAATTCCAGCTGCTCAAGGGCTCTCGGTTTATAGGCGTTGGGAAGCGAGGGGATATCGAGAAACGCCCCTATCTCTGAGCCAATCTTCTCCTGAAATTCTATAATCTCCCTGTTGGTCGTAGAAACACTTCCATAATTCATTAACTGGTATGATCCGGAATCCGTAGCAATCAGGCCATTAAAACCTAGATATCTATGAATGCCCAGATCCAGAACCCTCTCCCTGAGTTTCTCATTCCTCAGGATTATATAGGAGTTGACCATCAGGATCCTTGCGTTAAATTTTCTCCTCAGGTCCCTCACCGGGATGGTTGGCTTGTTTGGATTATAGACCGGTATCAATGCGGGGGTTTCCAGCTCCTTCTTGTTTATCTCAAGCCTACCGATCCTTGCAGCTATATCCTTGCTCCTTATCTCAAAATTGAATTCGACGGCGGACATCGTCCTTTAAAATTCATCCATATTTTAATTCAAGTTCCTTATAGTTTATTGAAATAAATTATTACACTAAAAATGGAACTAAAAGTTGGGGATGCCATGACCAGGGGTGTTATTTATGTAAAGCCGGATGAGAACGTTCAGAGGGTTGCAGAGATAATGAAAAAGAATGATATCGATTCTGTAATTGTTATTGATAATGGGGTCGGTGTCGGGATCGTTACGGATATGGACATAATAGCCAAGGTTGTCGCCAGTGGGAAGGACCCAAGAACAACCTGTGTGTCCAAGATAATGACATCACCGCTAATTACGATAACACCGGATGCCGACATAGACGATGCAGCCAGAGTGATGCGGGACAGAGAAATAAGAAGATTGATAGTTACACAGGATGGTAACATTATCGGGATGTTGTCCGAATTTGACCTTGTTCGAGTGGAGCCAGCATTACATTTATTGATAAGAGAGCACAGTCAGTGGGACATAGCGGATATAGCCTCCCCAACCACCACGATCTCCGGGATCTGTGAGGTCTGTGGCAATTATTCTGAGGACCTGAGGTCCCTCAATGGGAGATTGGTGTGTGAGGAGTGTGCCGGTGAAGATTAAGTTCTATTTTGTCAAAATTCTGAGACAAAATGATCTTGGTAAAAGACGTAATGACAGAAAATCCACTACACGTTCACGCCTCGGACCTTGTGACCAAGGTCAGATCCATCATGCGCGAGAGGGGTTACAGGGCCCTGCCCGTCCTGGAACACGATAGATTGATCGGGATCATTGCAAGGGGTGATGTCTTGAGGATCACATCCAGCAAGACAAATCTATTGGTCGAGGGGATGATGAACAGGAACGTAATTACGATAACGCCCGAGGAAGACCTGTTCTCGTGCACGAGGAGGATGATAAAATCCGGCATAAGACAATTGCCAGTGGTTGATAATAACAAATTGGTGGGTATTATATCATCCACCGACGTATTATCTGCCTTTGTGAAAAACGGATACAGACCGGTGAAAAAGAGAATAGGTGAGATCATGACCACGGATGTCATCTATTGCGAACAGGAGGATGAGCTTTCCAGGATATGGGATAAGATGTGCAGCAGTGGTTTCAGTGGTTTTCCGGTCTTAAAGAAGGGCAAGGTCATCGGGATGATAACCCGGGGTGACATAATCAGAGAAGGTTCAGTCAGGCTTTCAAAGGAGTCCGGAAGAAGCAGGGTTGTTCCCGTAAAAAAGGTCATAAAGACCCCGGCGATAACAACAACTGCTAATTCTAAAATAGAGGATGCCGCAAGGATCATGACCGAGAATAAGATTATAAGGTTACCCGTAACAGATAAGGAGGGGCATCTCCTCGGAATAGTTGATGTCGAGGATATTTTAAGGGCATACGTCGGTTAATATATTAGATTTGTCTCAAAGTCATAACAAGAGTGTGATTTTTAGATTTTCACTCCCTAATATTACTACTAAATGAGTCGTCTTGTTCTGGAAAATTAAGAATCATAATAAAATAAAGAAGGGGGGGTGTGGTATGGAAAAAATAAAGATAGCAATAATCGGTGTTGGGAACTGTGCAAGTTCCCTGGTACAGGGAATTTATTATTATAAAGATAAAAAGCCAGAGGATGCAATTGGCTTGATGCATTGGGACATTGGGGGGTACAAACCCTATGATATAGAGGTTGTGGCTGCGATCGATATAGATAAACGAAAGGTTGGTAAGGATGTGAGTGAGGCCATCTTTGCCAAACCAAATTGCACCAAGGTATTCTGCGGAGATATTCCAAGAATTGGTGTTGATGTGGTTATGGGCAGAGTTCTGGATGGTGTTGCCCGGCACATGAAAGAATATCCGGATGATAGAACCTTCATAGTTTCAGATAAAAAAGAAGCCGATATAGTGGATGTTTTAAAGCAGAGCGGAGCCGAAATAGCCTTAAATTATCTTCCCGTTGGTTCGGAAGAGGCAACCAAATACTATGCAAATTGCTGTTTAGAGGCGAATGTCGGGTTTATAAACTGCGTCCCCGTTTTTATAGCCAGCAATCCCGAGTGGGCAGATAGATTTAAACAAAAGAACCTCCCCATAATAGGGGATGATGTTAAATCACAGCTTGGAGCCACCATCACCCATAGAGCACTTACACGTCTATTCACAAAGAGAGGGGTTAAATTAGACAGAACCTATCAGCTAAACACCGGTGGAAATACAGATTTTCTGAACATGCTGGCCAGGGAGAGATTGAAATCAAAGAGGATATCCAAAACAGAGGCGGTCCAGTCCCTTTTAAGTAAACCCCTGGACCCGGAGAATATTCATATAGGTCCATCCGATTATGTACCATGGCAAAAGGATAATAAAATCTGTTTCTTGAGAATGGAGGGGAGAATCTTTGGCGATATTCCAATGAATTTAGAATTGAGGTTGAGTGTGGAAGACTCACCAAATTCTGCCGGTTGTACAATAGATGCCATTAGATGCTGTAAGTTGGCATTGAACAGAGGGGTTGGAGGTGTCCTTACTTCAATTTCTGCATATACCATGAAACATCCACCGCAGCAATTTCCGGATGAGAGAGCCAGAGAGATGGTCGAGGAATTTATTCGGGGGAGACGAGAGAGATAGAGGATAGAGATGAAGGCTCTGATAATTGCTGCTGGGAGAGGCAGCAGACTCGAAGGTCTGACTAAAGATGAGCCCAAACCCCTGATTCAGCTCTTGGGTTTGTCTTTGATCGAAAGAGTAATCTTAACTGCAAAACAGGCGGGTATTGATGAATTTATAATAGTTATCGGCTATCTTGGAGAAAAAATAAAAGAGAGATTAGGTAATGGGGATAAGTACGGGGCAAGGATAACCTATATCGAAAATAGAGAATGGCGGAGAGGGAATGGGCTCTCTGTCTTAAAGGCCAAGGAACTACTTAACGAAAATTTTGTCCTGCTGATGTCGGACCATATCTTTGATGTTCGCATCCTGAGAGAACTTCTAAATTATGATACAAGAAGCTCGGTCGTTTTAGCTATTGATAGAAGAAGGCCTTTACCAGGGGACACGAAGGTTCTGGAAGAGAGAGGGAAAATCATTGATATTGGTAAAAATATAGAAGAATCAAGCTGTTGCATAGATACGGGTATCTCCTTATGCTCACCCAGAATATTCTCTCATATTGAAGAAGCGGTGAAAGAGGGCAGGGCTGAACTTGCAGACGGTATTGCAAAAGCTGCCGAGAACGAAGATGCCGAGATATTTGATATCACACAGATCAATAGCTATATCCCGAGCATGCGGAAGGAGGCTAAACCCTTCTGGATAGATATCGACACAGAGAAGGACCTAATTAAAGCAAAAAAACTTTTAATTGAAAATGCGTGTAAAGGAAGAAATGACTTGCTTGCAACCTATGTGAATAAACCCATAGAGAATTTTATTGTAAGCAGATTGGCAAACACGCAGATTACGCCAAACCATGTTACAATGCTAACAAACATAGTTGCTTATACCTCCGCATTTCTATTTCTCGATGGATACCTGTTGTTTGCTTCCATTCTCACCTTTATCGTTTCTTTTATGGACGGTGTGGACGGAAAACTCTCAAGGGTGAAGATATCCTCTTCAAATATCGGTAATATGGAGCATGCGTTTGATTATCTCTTTGAACACTCGTGGTATATAGCACTGGCAATCTATCTATCAAATACATTTGGAACAATCCCTGTTTTGCTTAGCGCATTTATACTTCTCTTCGATGGATTTTCTAATTATTGTGAACATGCATTTGGAAAAGTGATCAAAGATCGTCCACTTCAAGACTATGGACGAATTGAACAGCTATTCAGAAAATTTGATGGTAGAAAGAACAGTTATATAATCTTTATCTTAATAGGTGTTTTGCTGAATGCACCCCTCTGGTCATTAGTTGCAATATCTGTGTGGTCACTGGTAAGTGCCATATTTTATTCTTCAAGAACCGTAAAATATCTCCATGATATGGATCTAAGAAGATGAAGCTTAATATCCGCCGGTTTTTTTGCACTGATATATATTCGGACATATCTTCATGCGGGAGCTCATCCAAAAGGCACGTGCTCACGATGTGCTTGCTCCAATTGCCCGGGGGTGTCATTATTCCACTTGAGGGTTACCCCTCATCAGAATAAAAGGTTAAATTCCAAATCATTAATATGAAGCTGAAAGGAAGAGCTCATAAATTCGGGGACGATATCAACACAGATTTAATAATCTCCGGGAGGTACAAATTCAGGACCCTAAATGACAGGGAACTGGCGAGGCATGTGATGGAGGATCTCGACCCGGAATTCTACAAGAGGATAACAAGGGGGGACTTTATCGTTGCCGGAAAAAACTTCGGCTGCGGTTCGAGCAGGGAACAGGCACCCCTGGCTATAAAATATGCGGGGATCTCTGCGGTAATCGCAAAGTCATTTGCGAGGATATTCTTTAGAAATTCGATAAATATAGGTCTCCCGGTTATTGAATGTAAGGAAACGGATAAAATTGATTCCAATGATGAATTAGAGGTGGACCTGGAAAGAGGCCTTGTGATAAACAGAGATAAAAATCTGGAGATGAAGGTAAAACCACTGCCGGGGTTTATGCTAAAAATTCTGAAAGATGGCGGTTTGGTTCCGCATTTTAGAAAATATCACGGCTTTAAGCTGGATTGAATGATAATATGATGTAGGTGATCCCATGCCCGAAGAAAAAAGCCCTTATAAGGGCTCTACCTGGGATGCATTTCTATACTTTGTCTCCGGTTTTAAACAGCTGATGAATGCCCCCCGTCTGGCAATCCCCTCGTTAATCTCCAATGCCCTTTCCAGCGCCTTTATATGGTGCATATTGACAGTTTTAATATTACTTTCATTACCCCTCGTTTTTGAGATGGCTCACGTCCTGAGAGATTATCGGGATATCTTCAGTGATGTCTATATGGAGTCGTTTCCAGAGATTTATCCGGATTTGATCGAGAGATTCTCCGCCATGGGACCCGAGATAGTTATCATATCTGCCATATGTCTGATTCTGATCTCTGCGTTATACCTCCTTTTTTTAGTCCTATATGCATATGTTGGTGGAGGAAGCATCGGTTATCTCTGGGAGGGTATTACCGATGGGATTACATTTAAAAATTTTCTGTATTACGGCAGGAATTGCGTGTGGCGGATACTCGGGATACGTATCTTATTATTCCTTTTGTTTCTTATCTATTCCATTATCTTCTTTGGCGCGGTTGCTCTTATAATCTCCGCTCTGTTGCCCGGGCATTCATCATTATATTCACTCGTGATCCTCTTTTTGGTCATTTTCTCCTTCATTCTGTGGTTATTTCTCTGGTTTTTAATCAGTCTTCCATTCTTCTTTGTTGAGACATCCATCGTGATCGAGAACAGAGGCATCATGGACTCGATAAAGAGGAGTGCAGACCTGGTCATTAAAAATATATGGCAGATACTCCTGTTTATTGTCCTCTCAACAGTCATATGGTTGGCATACTCCCTGTTGGTAATCTCTCTGGAGATTCCCCTCTCCCTGTTCAGCCTGGGTATATCGCCACTCTCTGCATTGATCATCCTGTTTTTTATGAATCCATGGATGGATCTGGCTAAGTTGAATTTCTTCCTGAATATAACCTATAACCCCGTAAAGATACGGGATGTAAGGCTCGAATTAATAGGGGAATATCTGTCAGGATCAAAGACTTTTGTGTTGAGTTCCCCATCCATCCTGATAGATTTTGTGAGAGGGAATCTGAACTATATTCTGTTAAGCACTCTTTTTGCGGGCACTGGATTCTCTATTGGTTATCTGATAATGAATCAATTTTCCTTTCTATCCGGTGACATAACCGCTATTCTTGTGGATGACTGGGGCAAGGGTTTTTTTGGAACTCCATACACATCATTGCCCTTTATAGATGTCTTCTACTACTTTTTTCACAATACCAACGTAATTATCGCTCTATCTTTGAGCGGCATGTTCTTTGTACTTCCGCCCTTACTTGGGGTATCGATTACCGCGGGAACTATTGGTATGGTCTATGCTGTACTTCCCCTCCATCTAGCAACCGCGGCAGTATTCGCACACGGAATATTTGAACTTGCCGCACTTTTGATAGCTACTGCAGCTGGATTGCGTTTCGGTGTGCACGTTATCAGAAGGGACCCGAATATAGATAGAATTCTGGATGATACACTAAAGGTTGGTTTCGCATCCCTCTTACTCATTGCCATTGCGGCATTTACAGAGGCCTTTGTAACCCCGGTTATTATGTATATGATGATTTAATTGAACTATTCCTATAACTATAAGGTGGTCAAATGCGCAAGGTTACTCTGATTCCCGGGGACGGGATTGGCCCGGAGGTTATAGATTCCTGTGTTAAAGTAATTGAAGCTACCGGCATTAAGATAGAATTTGAGCGGGTTGATGCCGGAGCCGGGGTTATGGAGAGGGAGGGGACTCCTTTACCGGATAGCGTTTTGGATTCCATAAGGAGAAACAAGGTGGCTCTGAAGGGACCGATAACAACTCCGGTTGCCTCCGGATTCAGGAGCGTTAATGTTGCGCTGAGAAAGGCGCTGGATCTATACGTAAATTTAAGGCCAGTAAGGTCATTTAAGGGAATTGAGTCGAGATATGAAAATATCGATATAGTGGTTGTCAGAGAAAATACCGAGGGGTTGTATGCGGGGATTGAGCGCTATACAAAGAGGGACGGGAGTGAGGGCGAGACGGTAAGAATAATAACAAAGAAAGCATCGGATAGAATAGCCAGATTCGCATTTGAATACGCAAGGAGGGAGAAGAGGAGGAAGGTAACTGTGGTGCATAAGGCCAACATCATGAAGATTACCGATGGCATATTCCTGGAATCTGCGAGAAGGATCTCCAGGGAGTTCCCGGAGATAGAGTTTGAGGACAGGATCATTGATAATATGTGCATGCAGTTAGTTGTAAAACCAGAGCTCTATGATGTTCTCCTGACACCGAATCTATTTGGTGATATAATCTCGGACCTATGCGCCGGGTTGGTCGGGGGCCTTGGAATTGCCCCATCTGCAAATATAGGAGATAAAATTGCCGTGTTTGAACCGGTTCATGGTTCAGCTCCAAAGTACGCCGGGTTGGATAAGGTAAATCCAACTGCTGCAATACTCGCCGGGGTTCTGATGTTAAAGTATATGGGAGAAAAAAAGGCCGCCGATTCAATAGAAAAGGCAATAACTGAATCATTTAAGGAAGGTAAAAAATTGACATATGACCTCGGCGGAGATGCAAAGACTTCTGAGTTTACCGACTACGTTATTTCAAAGATTCTTTAGTTTTAAGTCAATATGTCATGTCAAAGAAGATAAAATGACTTCCATAGGCTCAATGAAGACATTCCCATTCGCTACATTTAACCCGAATAGATTGGGCCTGAAGAGGTCGAAGGAGCTTGAGTGGATCATCCCGAACAAACTGGGGGGTTATTCATCTTCCACCGTTATAGGTTTAAACAATAATAGCTTCCATGGCCTGCTGGTTTCCGGATGCAGGGGTCTGAGGAGAATGGTCTATCTGCAGAAATTGGATGATGAGATTGAGTTTAAGAATTCGGTACTTCCGCTTCATACGAACGAGTACCCCGATGGAACCACCTCCGATGGTTACAGATACCTGAATAAATTTGAGTTCAGCTACGATTCCGTTTCATTTTACTACAGGGCAAAGGGTGTCAGGGTAACCAAGCGCGTAATCCCCCTCTCTGATAAGAATGCACTGATAGCTTTCTATTCTGTGGATAATAAATCCGATGATAAGATTGGGTTTAAGGTAAGACCCTTGGTGAATTCCAGGGGTCTCGAGAGGCTAACAAAAAATAAGGGGATAGGGTTCAAGCCAAGATTTTTTACAAAGAATATTCTTGGAATCAATTCCCCAAGCGGATATATAGCTCTTCAATCTGATAGAGCAGTATGTCTAGAAACCCCCTCCGAGCAGAGGTGGCAGAATCTGTTCTATTCAACCAGTGAGACCGAGGAATATTCCCACTGCCCGGCATATTTTCGTACGGATGTCAAACCAAATTCTATCGAGGAATTTACCATAACTGCTGTAGGCTATTATACCGAGGAGGAGACTGCTCAGGCCTTTAAGGAATTACTGCAGGGATATAAACGAAAGAGCAGGATTCTGAGCAGCGAGAAAGGCACATTCATATTCTCCCTTCTAAATGTTGCGGACACATTTATCGTTGATATGGATTCAAAGAAAACCATAGTCTCCGGTTACCCTAATCTCGGAGACAGGGGAAGGGATGCAATGATAGCACTGCCCGGATTGACACTCATAAATGGTAGGTATAGGGATGCTGAGCAGATATTTGAGCACTTTTTGAATCACGCAACAAGCAGGGGAATACCGAGCAGATTCTTAGCAGGGAAACCCGAGTATGGGGACATAGATACGAGTTTATGGCTTATAGACAGATTGTATCAGTACATCAAATATGTCGGAATAGATGAAGGCAAAAAATTTTTGCATACCTACTGGTGGACCCTGAAGGATATAATGAGAAATTATTCGGAGATGGAGAGGAATGGCATTTTATCCCATCAGGGGGGAACCTGGATGAAGACATTGGAAAGAAACAATGCTGTAGAGGTTCAGGGTTTATGGTACAACGCCCTGAGGATAATGGAGAAATTTGCAAGGCTCATGGACGATACCGATGAGAGTATCTTTAGATCCACATATCTGCGATCTGGAGAGAAATTCATGGAGAAATTCTGGAATGGCAGATATCTATCCGATTCTCTGGGGGATGATTCGTTGAGACCGAATCAGATAATCCTCCTGTCTTTAGACTTCAATGTCCTGGGCGATGCCCTCTCGAGAAAGGTTCTGGAGGTTGTTGAGAGGGAGCTTTTAACGCCCTTTGGTCTCAGGAGCTTAAGTCCAGAGGATCCAAATTATGCCGGAAATTCCCCGTATAATGGGGGAGTATGGCCGTGGCTCTTGGGTCCCTATATAAAAGCATATATCAGGCTCTATGGAAAAAGACTGAATGCTCAGGAGCTTTTGGAGAGGATACTTAAAAATCACATCAGGGAGGGAGGACTGGGTACTATATCAGAGTTCATGGATGGAGACCCCCCGTTTAAACCAAGGGGATGTATATCCTATTCGTGCTCTGTAGCGGAGTTGCTCAGATGCTATTTTGAGGACATGATGAAGAGAAGACCGAGAATACCCGAAGAACTCAAATAGCGCCTATTCAGTGGAGCCTATCTCGATCATCCTGTCGAGCCTTCCCCCGGGTTGAACCATCGGCAGGATGTGCTCATCCGGATCTACGCGAATGTCTATAACGACGGGCTCATCAGATTTAATTGCCTCAATCAATGTTGGCCCTATCTCAGATGGTCTCTCCACCGGGATCCCTTTTGCACTAAACGCCTCTGCATATTTCACGAAGTCCGGAACCTCTCCCAGGTAGGTGTGAGATCTCCTCTTTCCATAGAAGAGATCCTGCCACTGTTTAACCATCCCCAGATATCTATTATCGAGTAATACAACCACGACGGGGATATCCTCAACTACACAGGTTGCCAGATCCTGTCCGGTCATCATGAAGCTGCCTTCTGAGCCAACATCTATGACCTTAAAATCTGGCTTTGCTACCTTCGCCCCGATTGCCGCGGGAAAACCAAAACCCATCGTTCCCAGGCCTCCAGAAGATATAAAACTTCTTGGATTTTTGATGTTTAGATAATGAGCCGCCCACATCTGGCACTGCCCCACCTCCGTTGTTATGATCGTTTTATTATCTATGATTTTATTCAATTCCTTCATTACCCTCTGCGGTCTTATCGGAACATCATCGTAATCATAGATCGGAGAAAACTCTTTTTTGAATTTTTTAAGTTTCTCGTGCCATTCCGTCTTTTTCTTGGCCTTTAGTTTATCTGTAATCTTGATTAAATTCTGCAAGACGAGCTTTGCATCCCCAACCACCGGGATGTCAACGTCTACGTTCTTTCCGATCTCGGATGGATCAATATCTACATGAATCAGCTTTGCGTGGGGTGCAAAATACTTAACATTGGCTGTGACCCTGTCAGAAAACCTTACCCCAATTGCAAATAAAAGATCCGACTCGGTAACCATTAGATTTGCTACCTTCCTGCCGTGCATCCCAGCCATACCCATGGCTAAGGGATGATCCTCCGGGAAGCAACCCTTACCCATCAGGGTGGTTGTAACTGGAATTTTAAGAGATTCTGCTAACTTTAATAGCTCCTTACTCGCATTTGAAAGTATTACTCCTCCCCCCGCCAGAATTACTGGCTTTTCGGCATTCATCAGTGCCTTTGCTATCTCCTTCAGCTGCTGGGGATGCCCCCCGCTCTTTACTACCTTATATCCGGGGAGGTCCACATCTTTTGGATATTGAAATCTCCTCTTCAATTTTTTTTGCTGAATATCCTTTGGTAAATCCACTAAGACGGGCCCACACCTTCTGGTCGACGCTATCTTGAATGCAGCTCTGATAATGTTCGGAATATCATCTGGATCGGTGATCTGGAAATTGTGCTTCGTTATTGGCATTGTAATGCCTATTACATCCGCCTCCTGAAATGCATCGTTACCAACCAGGTGCAGTGGAACCTGACCGGTAAATGCAACCAATGGGACAGAATCCATATGAGCATCCGCGATTCCCGTTACCAGGTTCGTTGCACCTGGTCCAGAGGTTGCCATGCACACGCCGACCTTACCGCTGGCCCTGGCATAACCCTCGGCAGCATGGGCCGCACATTGCTCGTGTCTCATCAGGATGTGTCTAATGTTCTCATTGTCATAGAGCACATCATAGACCTCCATGATTGCCCCACCGAGGATTCCGAAGATATGTTTTACACCCTCTCTCTCTAAGGATTTAACGATGGCTTCCGCACCTTTCATTCTGGATCTGTATATGCTCTGTTATATATTGTCAGTTAAATAAAAAAAGAACTCCACAGTCATTTCCTTCTCAACACGAGGATTTTTCGAGTTAAACTCTTGTGCACATAGAGTGAATAATTTTCTTTGACCTCAAATTTATCTGTTTTTAAATCAGACGAATCCGGCAGAATCATTATAAGATATTTTCCCGGATCCAGAGCCTTAGATGCTGAAAGGAGAAACTCATTATAAAATTTTTCTATATTCCTTTCCGTCATGAAGGATGATCTGCCATAGGGAGGGTCGGTGACGATTGCATCAACCTTTTCCTCTGGCATGAGTTTCATGGCATCCCCCTCTCTTATCTCTCCATTCAATCCATAGTATCTTAGATTTTCTATACAGCCATCAACCATCCTCTTATCTATATCATAGCCAATGAGCTTCATACCCATTAAACCCGCCTCGATTAAAATTCCGCCCGTGCCACAAAAAGGGTCCAGCAACCTGTCGTTTTTTCTAACTCTCGCCAGATTTACCAGGACCCTCGCGATCTTTGGGTCGATAGATGTTGGATGAAAATAGGGTCTATTTTGTGGCTTTCTCTCAGCAAAATCCCTCTCAAGGGGTGCTTCAATGGCAATTCTATAGTTGCTCTGATCATCTCTGAAGCACAGGATCCTTGTATCTGGATTTAATAGATCCACATGAAATCCAAGCCTCCATATCTCCTCTCCCAACTTCTCTCTTATCGTCTGCGAATCGCTCTCTACGGCAAATGTTCCCTCAGATATCCTCTCGTAAAGCTTGTGTGCCAGTACGCGTAAATTCTTAGAGATTCCAATAAACTCCCCCACCCTCTTTGTCATTGCAAGTCTTTTGATAAAGAGGGGATCCTCTGTACCTACGTCCAGAATTAAAATCCTGTTCTTCTCATTCTCAGAGTGTATTCTATAGGCTATACCCTCGCCCTCCAGAACCGCGGATATCTCCGCCTTTGGCAGCTCCGGATGTTCGCCAGATAGATTGAATAGTAACTTCATCTCGCATTTATTATTTGATTTCAAAATTGATAAGAATTAAAAATATACAAATTAAAAGTATAAAATGAAGGAAGTCAAGATAGGACTGGAAATCCACGTCCCATTAAAAACTAAGGAGAAGTTGTTCTGCGATTGCCCAACAGATTATTATGAAGTAGAGCGGCCGAATGTGAACACGTGCCCCGTATGTACGGGAATGCCGGGGGCAAAACCGTTTCCCATAAACGAAAGCGCTCTGGAATCCGCACTGATGATATCAAAGCTCTTAAATTGTGAAACGAGAACGACAAACATCTTTGTTAAGAGAAAGCACTACAATTACCCGGATCTCCCATCCGGTTATCAGAGAACATCAGAGCCGATAGGCATTAATGGTAGGCTTTCCAGGGTGAGGATATGGGAGATACACCTGGAGGAAGACCCCGGCAGGTATGACCCGGGCACCGGAAGAGTAGATTACAACAGATCCGGAGTTCCCTTAGTCGAGATAGTCACCGCCCCGGATATGAAATCACCGGAGGATGTTAGAAATTTTATGCGTGAATTGATGAATTTATTAAGGTATACTGAAAGGATTATAGATGTCGGCGGCATTATTAGGGTCGATGTAAATATATCTCTGGAGGGGGGCGCAAGGGTTGAGATCAAGAATATTAACTCCATAAAGGGGGCGTATAAAGCCATAAGATATGAGATCATGAGACAGAAAAATCTGAGAAGAAGGGGGGGCACGGTAAGACGGGAAACGAGAGGGTTTAATGAAAAGTCCATGATAACCACCCCATTGAGAATTAAAGAAACGGCAGAGGATTATAGATATATTCCGGATCCGGACATACCCCCCATCGTCTTTGAAAAATCATTTATAGAAAAAATAAAACTTCCCGAAACGCCACAAAATCGAAGAGAGAGGATATCAAAGAGGTATAGAATACCAGAAAAATATTCGAAGATACTGGTAAAGGATAAGGAAATCGCGGATCTATTTGAGGAAGTGGCAGATAGAATCGATCCAGGTCTCACCGCAAATTGGATCTGCAGGGAGGTTCTGCGACAATTAAATTACAGGGGAATCGAACTGAGGGAATCGAGGCTGAATTCAAAAATTCTAATAGAATTGTTAAATCAGGTAAAAGAGGGTGAGATAACGGAAGCCGTTGGAAAGAAACTCCTCGAGAGGATTATAGATACGGGAGAAAGCCCACAAAGGATAGTTAAAGCAGAGGGCCTGGGGCGAGTCCACGCGGTAGATGAATTGTTGGATGTTGTTGATGAAGTGATTGAAGAGAACGCAACTGCGGTTCGGGATTATAGATCCGGAAAAAAAGAGGCGTTAAATTTTCTGATGGGTAAAGTGATGAAGAAGATGCGTGGGAGAGCAGATACAAATATCGTTATTGAACTGTTGAGAGAGAGGTTAGATTAAATTAATTAAGATTATTAAAGCATACTACCTTATTCTTAACGATGAATATAAGAGACATCTTATGGTATCTCGGGGTATTCCTTTTTGTGAGCGGTGTAGTGTCTTTTTTTCCGATACCCATAGCTCTGTACTATAATGAGCCCATACTGTTCCTCCTGCTCAGATGTCTGATTTTCTGGCTCTTTGGATTTATTTTTATGCGATACCCAAGAAAGAAGATAAGTCTGGGGGACGCCATGCTTCTCGTTGCGATAAGCATGATAATAATTCCATTCTTTGGCGCAATTCCATTCTTCCCGGAGCTCGAAGGGGATCCAATAGATGTCCTTGTAGATGGATATTTCGAAAGTGTCTCCGGGTACACTACTTCAGGTCTTACCATCTTCCCGGAAAAACAGCTGAATCCCGAGTCTCCCAGCTATAAGCACAGTCTGATATTCTCAAGAACCCTGATGGAATGGACTGGCGGTCTGGGTATAATTATCCTGTTCCTGTCACTGCTGGCAAGTGGTGGAATCTCAACAGTTTATCTGTACAGGGTAGAGGGCAGGGAGGAAAGAATTGTTCCAAGCATCGATCATACGGCAAAGATCATCCTGCGGATATATCTCTTTTATACATTCGCCGGGGCAATTCTCCTCTGGATCCTTGACATGGAACCCATCTATGCACTATCAACGATAATGAGTGTTCTGTCCACGGGGGGTTTCATCTCCATGGTTCAGGGAATCCACATAAATGCTCTCTCTGAGATAGTAATCCTGGTATTTCTTCTCCTGGCTGCGATTCCATTTACCCTTGACTATGTACTGCTCTCGGGGAACCTAAGGAGGTTTTTCGGCCACCTGGAGATCCGCTTCGGGTGCTATCTAATCTCCATAGCTATTCTGCTCTTTACTATAATCTCACTAAGTACGGGAAGGGATTTACTGAATTCTCTATATCAAAGTATAATTATTACCATAGGCTCAATAACTACCGGGGGGTACGGACAGAGTGTACTGAACGATTTAAACGGCCCAGGGATCTTTCTTGTAATAATTCTAATGATGATCGGCGGCGGGGCGGGTTCCACCGCGGGTGGTATAAAGATAGTAAGGGCAGGTGTATTATTTAAGGCAATCCGCTGGCTCATAAGGAAATCGTCCCTCCCCGAGACGGTCATACTACCTCTCAAGATAGATGGGGGCGTATTCGAGGATGAGGAATTGAGGAACATAGGATTATTCTTCGTTGTATATCTTGCATTGATTTTTGTCGGTACGTTCTCACTCATGATGTGGGGCACTACGGGGAGTGGTGATGTGGAGTTGATTGATGCATTTTTTCTCTCCGTGTCAGCACAGAGCAATGTCGGATTTTCAGCGCTGAATATTAGAAGTCAATCTATAATAGTAAAGAGCATTATGATATTCCAGATGATCGCCGGCAGGCTCGAGATATTCCCAATTCTGGCGTTAGTTGGTTACGCGATCGGGGGTTTTGAACGGGAGGTGGTGGAGATAGAGAGGGAGATCATAGAAAAGAAAGAAAAGGATAGGGAATTGGAAGAGAGAATTAAATTTTTAAGAAGATTGAGGAGCATCGACAAGAGAAGATGAGATCAGTCGCGATAAGTTACGGGGCCGTGACAATAATAAATGCCATAGCGACCGGAAAAGGGTCTGCCCTGGGCATTGATCTTGAAACGAAGGCGACCGTTGAGCTGAATGATTCGGGAAGAATCACTGCTAAAATCAGGAATGCCCCGGGGGAGGATACAAAATTAATGGAGCTTTGCGCCAGATGTACCATGGACCATTTCGGGGTTGACTACGGCGCTAAAATTGAAACAGAAAGCAATATACCCATTGCCAGGGGCCTGAAGAGTAGCAGCGCAGCAGCAAACGCCGTAGTTCTGGCAACCGTTAACTCTATATTGAAGGAAAATCCAGAATTCAAAAAACCCGGTGATATGGATATAATAAACCTGGGGGTTGATGCGGCAATCAAAGCCAGGGTTACGATAACCGGGGCCTTTGATGACGCCTCGGCTTCATACCTCGGTGGTTTCGTCGTCACAGACAACGAAAAAAGGAAGATACTAAGGGCTGGGAAAATGAAACTTCTTGATGTACTTCTATTCGTTCCGGAGGAGAAAATATATACAATTGAGATTGACGTAAACAGAACAAGGCTTTTGAGGAAAGAGCTACTGATTGCATGGAAAGAGGCGCTAAATGGAAATATATATTCTGCCATGAATCTGAATGGGATTCTGTATTCGGCAGCCCTGAACCAGAACTCAGATATTGCACTATCCGCCCTGCGGGCGGGGGCACTGGCATCGGGCCTGTGCGGAACGGGACCAGCTGTCGCAGCATTAGTTAAGGACAATTCAGATAAAATCAAGGAGGAATGGCAACAATTCAATGGAAAGATCATTGAAGCCAGGGTAAATAATAAAAGGGCAAAGATAATAAAGTAAAATGGCCGTAATAACGAAGAGAATATCCGTAGATCTGCAGGCTGACGGTGACATGGCCGATATCTCGAAGAGGGTACAGGACGCAGTTAGCAAGTCGGGGATGAGGAATGGAATCGTCACCATCTTTACTCTTGGATCAACCGGTGCGGTAAGTACAACAGAGTATGAACCAGGGCTGAAAAAAGATATCCCCAGAGCTTTGGAGAGGATAGCTCCATCCAACATAGATTATGAACACCATAAAACCTGGCACGACGACAACGGCAGGAGCCATGTGAGGTCTACCATTATTGGAACCTCCCTTGTTGTTCCCTTCGTTGACGGAAAATTAACCATAGGGACATGGCAGCAGATCGTTGTTATGAATCTGGATACCTCTCCGAGGAGAAGGGAAGTAATCCTGCAGATAATGGGTGAATAACCCCTCTTTATCTATTTACATACCTTACATATAATAACCAGAATGAAAAGGAAGGAAGAATTCATATTCAAAATAGTGGGTGCCCTGAGTACCGCAATTATAT
>Ga0164311_10000341_pt1 | contig 19924 bp, 10 predicted proteins | sample GuaBasSedimGuay2_FD_121796 | JGI IMG/M metagenome (GOLD analysis project Ga0164311, IMG submission 121796) | Subseafloor sediment microbial communities from Guaymas Basin, Gulf of California, Mexico - Guay2, Core 4569-9, 9-12 cm | ecosystem: Environmental > Aquatic > Marine > Hydrothermal vents... | reverse complement strand
CTCCAACGAGTACTCTATTGATGTTACCCCCGTCGAGCCACCGCCCACACAGCGGCTCGAGCAGCCCCCTTTCTGGCTGGCGTTCCCCTTCACTGAGCGCCTCCGCGCCGACGAAGAACAGTTGCGCCAATGGCTCAACGGGGTCAGGCTGCAAGATCTGCGCATGATGGCTAAACAGCGCGGCTGGAAGGTAAAGGGTGCCCGCAAAGCGGACGTCGTCCGCCAAGTCTCCGAGCGCATCGCCGACCCACGCGGCGTCCTCCAGGCAACTCTCGACCTGGACGAGGAACACCGGGGAGTGCTGCGCGCACTGTTTTTGCTGGGGACGAGTGGTAGAATCCATTCGGAGGAGCTGGAAAATGTGTTGGGCGTGTGGGGCAAAATCGAGAGCTATCAGGACATCTTTACCTGCACGCAGCGCCTGTGCGAGTTGGGGTTGGCTCTGCCGGGCAGCGTGTTAGAAGGCTACCACAACCAGAGCGACTTTGTCCCCCGCGCCATCGCCCGCGCTCTCCCTCCGCTTTTGAAAAACGTCATCCCGACCGCATCCCACCCACAGTCTGACGTCGGCGACATGCGCCTCGCCGACCCGCGTCCCTTTGTCCGCGCCGTCAACCAGGTTGCCCTCCTGCTGGAACAATATCCGACCCCGCTGCGCCCCCCTATGCCGCGTCCGCGGATGGAGAGATTCTACCCCGGGCTAAAGGGCTGGGATTACGACCCGCGCGAGCTGGCGCAGGCCAAGTCGAGCGGGAAGCTCGCCTCGTATGACACGGTCATCACCATCCCGCCTCCCGCCCGCTCCCTGCCGGACGAGACGATTGAGCGGCTATCCCCCGTGGCCGGGAGCGATCCCAAGCTAGAGTTCATCTATTCTCTGCTGGCGGCCGCCGGCCTCCTCCAACCCGGCAGCCCGGTCACGATTCGGCCGGAGGTGAAAGAGCAATTCCTGCGCCAGAGTGAGTTGGCCCAACGCGCCATCCTGGCCCAGATATATTTTCGCATGCTGAACTGGAGCGCGCTGTGGGAGGTGTTGCGAGAAAGCGACCTGCGACTCTGGCGCTTCCCTACCCGTCAACACCTCAAACCAGTTGACCTGCGCACCGATCTAGTTTTCTTTCGCCAGGCCGTCCTGCGCTCTCTGGCCTCCCTGCCGGATGGCGAGTGGGTGGCGATAAAAGACCTGTTCCGCCTGATGCGCGCCGTCTGGCCCCGCTTTGATCATTCCGTATGGCAAGATTACTGGCGGCCCTCTTTGAAACCAAGCTGGTTCCTGGGATCCAAGAGCGGCCGCTCCCTGGACCCCGATAACGCGGATGATTGGGAACTGGCCCAGGGTCGCTTTATCCGGCAGGTCATCACCGGGCCGCTGCACTGGCTGGGCCTGGCCGATCTGTGCTTTGACGGCGACCATCTGACGGCGGCCCGCTTCCACGGCCTGGCCGACCTGTACTGGGATCGGGTCGAAATCCCAGACGCGCCCCCAGCCGTTGCCACACAAGCGCAATCTGTGCTGCCAGAGGAGGCCGCGACCGCCGACGACTGTACCATCACCGTCGCCCCTTCAGCGATCTCCCCCCAGGCGCACAACCTGCTCAACAAGATCGCCCGCCTGGAAGTCGCCACCGCCGAGCGGTTCGCCTACCGGCTGGACTCTCAGACCACCTACGAATCATTCGAGACCGGGGCGGCGCTTTCCGAACTCCTCGACGATTGGGGACAAACATTGCCCATCCCTATGCCGGAAGCGATCCGCGACCAACTGGCCGCGTGGTGGGACGCCTACGGGAGGGTGCGCATCTATGAGAACCTCACCGTCATCGAATTTAGCGATGACTATGCGCTGGCGGAGATGAAAGCTGTTACCCCGCTGGAAAAATCCATCATTGCCGAAATCTCCCCCCGCCTAGTCATCATCCGGCAGGAGGCCGTCGCCCCATTGACGGAATCGCTGGAAAAAGCTGGCTACACCCCCAAGCAAACAGACAAGGTCTGATGAAAAAAACAAAAGTTTCTCTTTGCTACCAGACACTTTTGCCAGGCTCTTGATTACACAGAGATTCGCGGAGAATTCAGAGACACCCAGAGGTTTCTTGAGAGAACTTGCCAATGTGAAACAGTTCCTTCGCCAAACGATCCGATTTTCAGCATCTCAGTGCATCTCTGTGTCTTCTCTGTGTTCTCCGTGTAACTAATTTTGATGCCTCTGAAAAAGTGTCCGGTAATAAAGATTTCTCAAGGTGTAAAGATGACACAAGAGATTGACACCCTGCTCAATTCCTACCACGCCGCAACACTGTGGGAAATGGCGCGCGCCGCCGGCCTGGAAGTGAAACAGGGAAGCAAAAAACTGGGTAAAAGAGACCTGCTCCCCAAGATGCGGGCCGAGTTCTTTACCGAGGCGCGGGTGCGCGCCTCTTGGGAGAAATTGAACAAGCGCGAGCGAGAGGTGTTGAACCGATTGTTGCTGCGCGGGGGAACGGTTGCCAAGAGAATCTTTCAGCGCGAGATCGTCCGGGCCGGCCTGGCGACAAAAGCGCCGGAACTGGAGAAACCCAAGCGACCTCGTTACTACCACCACTCCGGCGTCCCGTACGATAGAGACGTTTACGTCGGAGAACCCAGCCGCGCGCGCTCGCGCATCTTTGAAGACATCATCGCCCGCCTCACTTTTCAGGGATTGGTCTTTAGCAAGGGTACGCCCTTGACCTCTGGTAAAACCCCCTACAAGATACAATTCCACCCCGCCTCCACCATCTACGTCCCCGACTTTGTCCGGCGCTACCTGCCAAAGCCGGAGCCGATCCCCGCGCCCCTCGCCAGTTGGCAGCCAGAACGGGTGGAATCTGGCGCGCCGGCGGTTCTGCTGCGCGACCTGTACATCTATTGGGACATTGTGCGCCGCAACCAGGTTAACCTCATCAAGAGCGGTCTCGTCGGCAAGCGTTGGCTCAAGGTGATCAACAGATTCCTGCTGTCGCCCGACCCCCTTCTCAAAGATGCAATGCGCGAGAACGAAACCGGGCGGCTTTACCTCCTGCGCCGGTTATTGGAGATGTGCAAACTGGTGCGCGTGCACAGAGGGTTGTTGCGCCCGGTCGAAAAAGACCCCCTGCGCGTGCCCGAGTTCTGGGGCAAAAGTCAAATTGAACAATTGAACATCTGCCTGCAAGCCTTTCTCCGGCTGGATGTGCAAGATGAGATGGGAAGCGAAGCCAACCGCTATGGCCCACGCTACCGGCACGCCCGGCAAGTGATACTCGACGTGCTGAAAAAACTGCCGCCCAATGCATGGTTAGAGATCGAGGATCTAGTAGAACAGATCCAGGCCCAGGACTTGGACTTTATGTTCGCCGAGCACAGCAAGGTCGAGAGTCACCGGAGCAACCACTACTACAGTTACTCCTATGGCTACTATTACGGGGATACCAAAACGTTGCTCGAAACACTCGAGCGGCTAGAGATCGAGTTCGTGAACAACTGGTTGGCCGGCTTTTTACACCAAACCGGCGTGGTAGAACTGGGCTACGACGGAGACGCTCTGATAGGATTTCGCCTGACCCCATCCGGGCGAGCTATACTGGGACTAAAGTCAGTGAAACAGCCCCAGGACGAGACGGGCAAACTCGTCATTCAGCCCAACTTTCAACTGCTGGCGCTGGGGCCGGTCAGCCTGGCGCTGCTGGCCCAACTGGACCTGTTCGCCGACCGAGAACGGGCCGACCTGGGCGCGTTCGAGTACCGGCTCTCACGGGAATCGGTTTACCAGGCGCAGCAACTTGGCATGGGTGTGGCCGACGTGCTCCGCTTCTTGGAACAACACTGCGCTACCGGCCTGCCCCAGAACGTGCGCCGCTCACTGGAAGAGTGGGCCGCCTCCCACGAGCGCATTGTCTTCCGCACCGGCGTCAACCTGCTGCAAGCGGCCGACGCTGACCTGATGGCATCGCTGGCGGACGACTCGCGCACCGGCAAGCACCTGGCCCGGCCCGTGACGGCGGATGTATCGCTGCTCAAAAAGGGTCGCCAGAAGCGATTGATCGCAGCGTTGGTGGAACAGGGACTCTTTCCGGCCGTATCCGGCGCACAGCCAGAAGCCGCCGACCGCAGCGTCATCGTCGCCGAGGACGGAACCATCCACCCCATCCACGCCGTCCCCAGCCTGAACCTGCGCGGGCGGCTCTCCCGGCTGGCCGAGGAGCGGGATAATAGAGTATGGATGCTCACGCCCGCGTCCGTCCGCCGGGCCGGCGGGAGCAAGAACAAGGTGCTGCGTCTGCTGGAGGAATTGGGCAAACTTCACCGGGGCCCGCTCCCGACCGAATTGACCAGGCGACTCAAAGCCTGGGGCAGCTACTATGGCAGCGCCGCCGCCGAGACGCTCACGTTGGTCGAGTTCCGCGACCAGGCCGCCCTGGATGAATTGATAACCCACCCCGATCTACAACCGTACCTGACCCCATTTCCGACCGCAGACCGGGCGCTGGCCGTCGTCCCGGCCGAAAAACTGCCGCAGGTGAAAGAAATCCTGGGACAATTCGGCGTGCAAGTCAAAGAGGGATTATAGTAACGTGGACAGTCACACTCGCCAAATCGCCGCCCAACTGAACCTGCGGCCCGAACAAGTCGCGGCCACGGTCGAGCTGCTCGACGCGGGCAACACCCTGCCCTTTATCGCCCGCTACCGCAAAGAGGTCACCGGCGGGCTGGACGAGGAACAGATTCGCCAATTGAGCGCGCTGCTCACCAAGCTGCGCAAGCTGGACGAGCGGCGTCAGACTGTTATCGCCACCATCGAGGGACAAGGCCAGCTCACGCCCGAATTGCGCCAGCAATTGCTCGCAGCGGACACACTCGCGACGCTGGAAGACCTGTACCGGCCCTACAAACCCAGGCGTCGCACCCGCGCCAGCGTGGCCCGCGAGAAGGGCTTGCAAGGTTTGGCCGACCTCATCCTGGAGCAAGTCAAAACAGAACAAAGCCTCGCCGAAATCGCCGCCCTCTTCCTCTCAAACAAAGCACCAACCGTGGAGGAAGCGCTGGCCGGCGCGCGCGACATTGTCGCCGAGACCATCAGCGACCACGCCGAGGTCAGAAGCGCCGTCCGCGAGAAGGCGTTCCGCTGGGGCGCGCTCTGCGCTGAAAAGATAAAAAAGGCCGATGACCAGCGCGCCACCTACCGGCTCTACTATGATTTCGAGTTGCGGGTCAATCGGCTGCGCCCCCACCAAATCCTGGCGATCAATCGCGGCGAGGCGGAAAAGGTGCTGCGGGTGCGCGTCGAGGTTCCCGAACGGGACTGGCAGGCCGTCATCAACTCCCGCTTCCGCCCCGACCGCGATTCCCCCCTGGCCGACCAACTCGTGCTGGCCGCGGACGACGCCGCCCAACGGCTACTGCTTCCCGCCATCGAGCGGGACACGCGCCGCGCACTCACCGAGCAGGCCGAAACTCACGCCATCTCCGTCTTCGCCGCTAACCTGCGCGCGCTCCTCAACCGTCCCCCGCTGGCAGGCCACACCGTGCTGGGAATTGACCCTGGCTTTCGCACCGGCTGCAAAGTCGCCGTCGTAGATCCCACCGGTAAGGTGCTGGACACGACCGCGATCTACCCACACGCGCCGCAAAAGCAGTGGCAGGCGGCTCTTGATATCCTCTCGTCACTCGTCGCCCGGCATGCCGTTACGCTGATCGTCATCGGCAACGGCACCGCCTCCCGCGAGAGTGAGCAACTCATCGCTGAACTGATCCGCGCCCCAATACCCAATTCCCCAATACCCAACCCCCAATACCTCATCGTCAGCGAGGCCGGGGCCAGCGTCTACAGCGCCAGCAAACTAGCCCGCGCCGAGTTGCCCGCTATGGACGTCAGTATGCGCGGCGCGGTCTCTATCGCCCGGCGAGTGCAGGATCCACTGGCCGAGCTGGTGAAAATCACCCCCCAGTCCATCGGCGTGGGAATGTACCAGCACGACGTTGACCAGGCTCAACTTGCAAAAGCGGCGGCAGACGCGGTGGAGAGCGTGGTGAACAGCGTGGGCGTGGATCTGAACACGGCCTCTCCCGCGCTCCTGACCTACGTCGCCGGCATCGGCCCCAAACTGGCGGCCCGTATCGTGGCCCACCGCGACGAGAACGGGCCGTTCCTCAACCGGCGAGCGCTCAAGCGCGTGCCAGGCCTGGGACCCAAGACCTTTGAACAAGCGGCCGGTTTCCTGCGCGTCCTCGGCGGCGATGATCCGCTGGACGGCAGCGCCATCCACCCCGAAAGCTACCCCGTCGCCAAAGCCCTGCTGGCGCGCGCCGGACTGACCGCCCAGGCGAAACCGTCCGAGCGCGAGGCCGGACTGGCCGCGTTGCGGGAGCGTCAATCTCTGGACGCGCTAGCCGTCGAGCTAGGCGCGGGCGTCCTCACTTTGAGCGACATCCTCGAACAATTGATCCGTCCTGGCCGCGACCCGCGCGCGAGCCTGCCCGCCCCCATCCTGCGCAGCGACGTGTTGACGATGGACGACCTGCGACCAGGCATGCGGCTTAAAGGCACCGTGCAGAACGTGGTGGACTTTGGCGCGTTCGTGGACGTGGGCGTCAAGCAAGACGGCCTGCTGCACCGCAGTAAGATGCCGGCGGGCATCCAGTTGAGGGCAGGCAATGTGATTGACGTCAAGATCGTACGGGTGGAACCCGAGCGGGGCCGCATCGGACTAGAATTGGCGTCGGTGGCAGTTTGAGGTATAATACCCCATCGGACGGCTTTTTCCAAAACAAGCCTATCTCGCCAAAGACAATCTCACAAACCAGGCAGGAGATAATCACAATCAATGCAAGCTCTAGAATACGTAAGGACAAATCAGACCAAGTTCCAGGCAGAACTGGAAGAATTCCTGAGCATCGCCAGCATCAGCACGCAGCCGGAACACAAGTCTGACATCAGCTATGCGGCGACGTGGCTGCGGGATAGGCTGTTGATCGCCGGGTTTCCCAAAGTGGACGTTATGCCCACACCAGGCCACCCCGTGGTTTACGCCGAGTGGCTGCCTGCCGGAGACGACGCTCCCACGATCCTCATCTACGGGCACTATGACGTGCAGCCCCCCGACCCGCTGGAAGAATGGAACACCCCGCCATTCGAGCCGACCATCGTGGGCTACGACATCTTTGCCCGTGGCGCGGCGGACGATAAAGGACAGTTGTACGTTCACGTAAAAGCAATAGAAGCGTTCAAGGAGACGGCGGGCGCGCCGCCCATCAACGTCAAGTGCATCTTTGAGGGCGAGGAAGAGTGCGGCAGTCCCAACCTGGAACCTTTTGTTCGCGAGAACGCAGACCTTTTGGCCGCAGACGTGGCCGTGATCTCTGATACGCACATCTTGGGCAAGGAGATGCCCTCCATCGTCTATGCGCTGCGCGGGCTGACCTACGTCGAAGTCGAGGTAACAGGCCCCGACCACGACCTGCACTCCGGTTCCTACGGAGGCGCGGTGCACAATCCCATTCACGCGCTCTGTGAGATGATCGTTAGTTTGCAAGATGAGGACGGGCGCATCACCATTCCCGGCTTTTACGACAACGTGCAGGAACTGGAGACTGAGGAGCGCGCAGAACTGGCAAAGGCTCCCTTCGAGCGGGAGAAATGGCTGCGCGAAGCGGGCGTGAGTACCGACTGGGGCGAGAGCGCGTACACCATCGTCGAACGGACGACGGCCCGGCCCACGCTGGACGTCAACGGTATCTGGGGCGGGTACATTCAGCCAGGCGCAAAGACAGTGCTGCCCAGCAAGGCATTTGCCAAAATTTCGATGCGTCTGGTGCCCAATCAGGACCCGGTCGAGATCACGCAACTCGTTCAGGACTATCTGGTCGAAATCGCGCCGCCCGCGGTCACCGTCAAAGTGCGCGACCTGCACGACGGCGAGTGCGCCATCGTCCGCCGCGATAGCCCCGCGATGCAGGCTGCTTTCCGCGCCTACACCGAGGTCTTTGGCAAGCAACCCATCTTTGTCCGCGAGGGTGGTTCAATCCCCGTCGTCGCCACATTTCAAAGAGTGCTGGGGATCGAGACAGTTTTGATGGGCTTTGGGCTGCCCGATGACCGGTTGCACTCTCCCAACGAGAAATTCCACCTGCCCAACTTTTACAAGGGGATCGAGACGGCCATCCACTTTATGCGTTTCCTGGCGAAACCCTAAAGGTTTCAGAAAACCTTTAGGGTTCAAGTTACCCCCTACACGTCAAAGTAGAGTTCCATCTCATAAGGGTGTGGGCGGTTGCGCACTTGGTAGTATTCCTCGTCCATCTTGAAGGCGATCCAGCGCTCAAGCAAATCCTCACTAAAGACATCCCCCGCCAGCAAAAAGTCGTGATCGTCCGCCAGCGCGTCCAGCGCTTCCTTGAGCGACACGGGCAGCGACAGGATGGTCGCCCGCTGTTCATCCGTCCAGGAGAAAATATCGGCGTCTATGGGGCCAAAGCCGGTCTCGGTAGGGTCAATCCGACGGCGGATGCCATCCAGCCCGGCCAGGAGCTGCGCCGCCAGCGCCAGGTAGACGTTGCAGGCAGCGTCGGGCGGGCGGAACTCGATGCGCACTTGGTCAGGTTGAGTGGCATAGCGCGGGATGCGCACGGCCGCGCTGCGGTTGCCGACGGAGAAGAAGGCATTGACCGGCGCCTCAAAACCTGGTACGAGCCGCCGGTAGGAATTGGTGCTGGGGCTGGTCAGCCCCAACAGCGCCGGCCCGTGGAAGAGAAGCCCCCCGACATAGTGCAGGGCCGTCTGGCTCAACAGGCCATAGCCGGCAGGGTCATAGAACACATTTTGCCCACCCTTGAACAAATGCTGGTGAAAGTGCATCCCCGACCCGGCCTCCCCATAGAGCGGTTTGGGCATAAAGGTGGTAGTCTGGTCGCGCCGGTGAGCCACCATCTTGGTGACGTACTTGACGATCATGGTCGTATCACCGGCCTCCATCAGCCCCATCAGGGGCGTCTCAATCTCGCATTGGCCTGGCCCGCCTACCTCGTGATGATGATATTTGACCGGCACCCCCATCTCCTGGAGGCGCAGGGACATCTCAGCACGCAGGTTGTAGAGCGTATCCTTGGGCGGGATAGCGTGATAGCCGCCGTGAAGCGGGATATAGTGGCCGTGTCCCCCCGCGCCGCTGTGCCAGGCGGCCTCGCCTGATTCGACGTTGTAGCCGGAACGGTTCATCTCGTTCTCATAGGCCACGCTGTCAAAGACGTAAAACTCGAACTCTGGCCCCCACAGGCTGCGGTCGGCGACGCCGCTTTCGACCAGGTGCTCCTCGGCGCGGAGAGCAATGTTGCGCGGATCGTTGGGAAAGATAGCCTTTGTATCCGCCTCCAACGTGGCGCAGATAAAGCTGAGAGTGGGCGCATCCCAGAAAGGGTCGGCAAAGCCGGTGGCAAGATCGGGGACCAACACCATGTCGCCGGCCTTGACCGACTTGAGGCCCACGGCGGAGCCATCAAAGCCAACGCCATCCTCCATCAACGCCGGGGTGAACTGGCTCTGGGGGATCGTGAGGTGTCGCCAGCGCCCTCCCAGGTCAGCGAACTTGAGGTCAATCATCTGCACATTGTTCTCTTCCACGTAACGTCGCGCTTCCTCAAATGTGGTAAACATTGCGCTCCTTTGTTTGCAAGTTCGCAAATCTGCAAGTGGCAGAAGTTTAGCTATCGCTGTGCGAGCGCCATTGGCAGCGCTCCCGCTTGGAGCAAAAGTCGCAGGTGACAGCATCGGGTCGCATCTCTGGTCCCAGTCCGACGACGAAAGAGAGGGACTTGCGCGGCAACATGAGACAACTATCGGTCAGTTGGACATTGATTTCTTCAGCAGGGAGCAGCCCAAAAAGCACGCGCTGTTGCCAAATCTCCCACCCCTCCTGTCCAGGCTCAGCGCGCATGCCGATCCTCAATCCACGCGTCTCGGCCTCCTCGCGCACCCGCTCGCCGATCAGCCGAGCCACCAACCCCACAGCGCCGATACCGGCCCCATCCAACGCCATCGCCCGCACCGGTTCCTCCGCAAAGAGCGTAGACACCCGCTCGTCCACCTCCGGCCCGACGGTGCACACGGCCAGCGCAACCTCCGCGGCCCCTGCCAGCGCGCGGGCGACCAGCGGCCCCTCGAAAACGGCGCCGCCGTCAAAACCGGCGCTGCCATCCAACGTCACTCGTTGGTGTTCAAACTCGCGCACGGGCAAGACTGTGTACAGCGCGGCCGGGACGAGCAACGACTGCGCCTCGTCGAGCACGTCTCGCGCCATCGCGAAAAGCCCTGGGCGGGCGCGGGCTGGGTCAATACCCTGCCCGCGCAAGACGTGCTCCACCTCAAGCGGGAGTGAAAAATCTGTGACGACAGATACGCTCATTGGGTATCTCCTGTCTCAATCTCGTCCCCTTCGACGACGAGCAGCAGCAAGAAAAAGGCCGCTCCTCCCTCGGCCAGCGAGTTCATCCCCTCGACTTTGCCCAAGTAATCATCAGGAGCGCCGCGCTTGTGGCGGTAGATGCGGCCATTCGACTTTATCTCGGCCACGTACCGGTCCGGGCCATGACGGTGACTATAGACCTTGCCATCGTCCAGGCGCACCCGGCCCAGGTACTCGTCCGGCCCGCGCCGGTGGCGATAGACCTTGCCGCTATCCAGTTCCACCCGGCCCAGATACTCGTCCGGCCCGCGCCGGTGTCGATAGGCTTTGCCGTTTTCCGGCTCGACCCGTCCCAGGTACTCGTCTGGCGCGCCGGGTTTGTGACGATATACTTTCCCCATCAATGTTCTCCTTTCAAAGTCAGAAAACTCTGGTTTCTCCAAGTCATCAATCATCCATCCCCTCTAGCCACACCTCCACCACTCGCCCCACTCGCTCCAGGCTCTCGGCGCTCACCTTGTCGCGGGTGTCTTGCGTGGTGTGCCAATAGGGATAGTCAAAGTCAATAATGTCCACGGCGGGGATGCCCTGCTGGGCAAAAGGAACGTGGTCGTCGTACATCGCCCAGCGGTACTGGGAGATGAACGTGTCGGTGTAGGCCAAGGTTGCGCCGATCTCCCACAGGCGCTCCTGCAGCGCCGGGTCCGAGTTGCGCTCCAGGAACAACTGCTGGTCGGCATCCCCTATCATATCCACGACGACGACCGCCTCTGGCATAATTTCCAGATGGGTCGCCATGTAGCTGGAACCGACGCACCACTCCCAGCCATCCAGGCGGCCATTATCTTCAGCGTCGAAAAAGGCCAACCAGACCTGCTGCTGCAACTTGTCCCGGTCCAGCGCGCGGGCCAGTTCCAGCAGCACCGCCACGCCGGAGGCGCCATCGTTGGCTCCCATCACGGGGACGCTGGGGTTCTCCTCGTCGGCGCTGCGGCGGGTGTCATAATGAGCGCCCAGCACGATCACCGGTCCCTCCCCCACCCGCCCAACGATGTTACGCACGGGCACATCGTGGTAGGTGAACTCTTCCGTCTCGACCGTCCAGCCCTGCTCCTCCAGGTAGGAGATGATGTAATCGCCGGTGGCCCAGCCGGCGTCCGAGCCGGTGGGACGAAAGCCCAGGTCACATTGCGCCTCGACGTGGGCATAGGCCGCCGCGCCATCGAAAACTAATGACTCAGGTTCGCCGCACGCCGCGAGCAATAGCGCAAGGATGCAAGAGGCAAGGAGCAAGGAGGCAAAAGGGTGTTGCGAGTTACGTGATTGGCGCATAGTTTGATGTAACCTCCAAAAAGATCGGTCAAGTTTGGGATTTGGAAATTGGAAATTGGGATTTGAGATTTGACATCGCCCGCTCAGCGTAGGCTTGATATCGCTTCTGCTTGTTGCGCACCGGCGGCGAGAGGGGCGGCATCAGGCCAAAGTTGGCCTTCATCGGCTGGAATGATTTTGGTTCGGCGTGACTCGCATAGTGGCACAACGCCCCCAACATCGTTGCGCGCGGCAACACCAACGGCTCCTGTCCCAGCACAGAACGGGCAACATTGACGCCGGCCACCCACCCACTGCCCACACTGCCCACGTACCCCTCCACGCCCGTGATCTGCCCAGCGAAAAAGAGGCCCGGCCGGGCGCGGAACTCCATCGTCGCTTCCAGGAACAGCGGCGCGTTGATAAAGGTATTGCGGTGCATGTGCCCAAAGCGCACAAACTCGGCCCGCTCCAATCCCGGAATAAGGCGGAATACCCGCTCCTGCTCGCCGTAGCGCAGGTTGGTCTGAAAACCGACCAGGTTGTAGAGCGTCCCGGCCAGGTTATCCTGCCGCAACTGCACTACTGCATAAGGACGCTTCCCGGTGCGTGGATCGGTCAACCCAACCGGGCGGAGCGGCCCAAAGGCCAACGTGTCTCGCCCCCGCGCCGCCATCACCTCCACCGCCAAGCAGCCCTCGAAGAAGCGATCCGGCTCCTGCTCGAATTCGTGCAGCGGTATGCGTTCTGCCGCCCCCAACTCTTTCACAAAGCGGACGTACTCCTCCTCCGTCAGTGGACAGTTGATATAGTCAGCGTCTCCCTTGCCGTAGCGGGAAGCGCGAAAGGCGACGGACATGTCAACTGAATCGGCGGCCACGATGGGGGCCAGCGCGTCGTAAAAGTAGAGGTGTTCCTGGCCAGTCAGCGCGGCAATGGCCTCCGCGAGAGGGTCGGAGGTGAGAGGGCCGGTGGAGATGACGGCCGGCCCTGCGGGAATCGCCGTCGCCTCTTCGCGCACGACGCTGATGCGCGGGTGAGCCTCGACGCGGCGCGTCACCTCAGCGGCGAACAGTTCCCGGTCCACCGCCAGCGCGCCGCCGGCCGGTACACGCGCCCGGTCGGCGCAGGCCAGCACCAGTGAACGCAAGTAGCGCAGTTCGTTCTTCAAAAGCCCTGCCGCCCGGTCGGGCAGGTCCGAACCTAAACTATTGGAGCAGACCAGTTCGGCCAGCCAGTCGCTGACGTGGGCGGGCGTCGTCTTGTGCGGGCGCATCTCGTACAAAGTCACACACACACCCCGCTCGGCCGCTTGCCAGGCGGCCTCGCTCCCGGCCAACCCCCCGCCAACTATGGTGATGACAGTGGACATTGCAATCTCCTTCGCGCACTATTCTACCACAGACGCAAGAAATGTTCCATTGTTGTTTCAATCACAACAGTTAAACCATCCCCTCGCAGAGTTGCGTCTTTGGCGAAAATTGATACAATTACACGTAAACTCGGCGACCCTTTAATGAGCCACTCTCCGTGAGCTAAATCCTATGCCAATAACAAAAAACCAAACCAATACGACAGAGAAAATTCTGGTCATAGACGACGACGTAATCTTGCTAAAGCTAATACGTCGCTCGCTCGAACCCCTGGGATTCTCCATATTCACGGCGACCAGTGGAGAAGAAGGGCTGAAACTCTTCCCGCAACTCGCACCCGACCTGGTGATTCTAGACATTATGATGCCAGGCATGGATGGCTGGGAAGTCTGCCGACGGTTGCGCCAGACCTCAGCCGTACCCGTCATTTTCCTGACCGCGTTGGACTCTGTGAACGACGTCGTGCAAGGGCTGATAGGCGGGGCCGATGATTATCTGGCAAAACCATTCAAGATAGACGAGTTAGGAGCCAGGGTGACCGCTCAACTCCGCCGGGCTCGCATGTCTCATGAACAGCCGGACATTCTACGCTTTGGAAACGGCGACCTGATCATCAATCGCGCCGAGCAGACGATATTCGCTCGCGGTAAAGAAATATCCCTCAGCCCAATCGAATACAATCTACTCCTATTTATGGCCGAACGAGCCGGACGCATAATTTCCACACAAATACTCTTTGACTCCATCTGGGGTTCTATGGCAGACACAGGCTCTGAGGGCGTCAAATGGTATATCTGGCGTCTGCGACAAAAGATCGAAGCCGATCCCTCAGCCCCCCAGTTTATCCTCACTGAGCGGGGCAAAGGGTATCGCTTCTCTCCACAATAATACCGTCGCCCCCGCTGCTCGAACCCAATTCAAGCAGTTTCCCTCCTCATTCACAAACCACATTCAAACCAATCTTGCTATCTTACAAACCCGATCCAAACCTTCACATAGTATAATAGTATCAGAAAAGTAACAAATTTTTTAAGTTTATTTTGATTGATGGGCGGGTTTAGGAGGCAAGAGCAATGAAGTCCAAATTTCGTTTTATTTCCCTAGTTGGGATCATCCTTTGGTTGGCGCTCTCCACATCCATCGCTTGGGCCGGTGGAGAGACAGGCACAGTCGTCGGTTGGTTTCCCGGCACAACCGCCAAGGGCACACTCAATGGCGAGTCTTTTAGCGGGTATGCGCTTACCATTCACATGGAACTCGCCGGCGGCGACACCGTGCCCGTCTTTTGCACCGACATACCCCATCACGTCAATAAAGGGAATGACTTTGTGGCCAGCGACGAGGAAATGGACTGCCGGGTCAAGTGGCTGCTGCTCCATTATCCGCCCCGCTTTGATAGCTACACGCCCTGGCCCGACGGCGCCCCCGGCGCACTAGATGACATTGACCAGGAAATGGCCGCCCGCCAGTCGGCGGTCTGGCATTTCTCCGATGGTATGCAGCCGGACAAGGGCACGGCAATCGGCGCGCGGGCGTGGAACATCATCGACGCCGTTCCCGATGACGCCTGCGCCGCCGACGCGCCCAACGTCGCCATCACGCCGGCCAGCGCAGCTAACCCGGTTGGGGACAGCCAAACCTACACCGTCACCGTCACTCAGGGCGGAGATCCGGTGGCCGGCCAAAAAGTCAACCTGACCAGTAACAATGGCTCCCTCTCCACAGAGCAGGTCACGACCGACGCTAACGGTCAGGCCGCCTTTGGCCTGACAATGGGGATGGCGGGCACCGCCCAGGTCGAAGCCTCAACCACACTATCCCTACCCATCGGCACGATCTTTATAGGAGTAGACTCCAATAGGCAAAAGCTAGTGCTGGGCGAAGAAAGCGCCGGTTTGGTCTATGGCCAAGCTACTGGTACGTGGACTGCCAACGGCAGCGTCACCACTCTCAGCTTTGACGACTATAACATGAACGGCCAGCACGATGAAGGCGAGCCGTTGCTTGAGGGCTGGCAAATCAAACTCTATCAAAACAGCAGCCTGATAACCTCTGGAACCTCAGACAGCAATGGCGAGGTCACGTTTGAGGGACTGAACGGCGATTATACCGTTGTTCAGGTACAAAAGGACGGCTGGCATCCCTCGACCCTCACTTCCCAGGACGTGACGATCCAAAACGACGTACAAACGTTGAACTTTGGCCAGATCAAACTGCCCGTGATCGTCGGTCAAAAGTTCAATGACGCCAACAGCAACGGCGAATGGGATACGGAAGAGACCGGTCTGGCGGGTTGGGAGCTACAATTGTTCCGCGAGGACGGTTCAACCATGGTAGGTATGAAGGGCACGACAGACACCGCAGGTAACATCGTCTTTAGCTCTGATCCCAACCGTGACCCACCCGACCTGCTGCCGGGCACATATTACGTCCAAGAGACTCTGCCGGCTGATGGAAGCTGGCTGCCAACCGACGGCATATCCAAGACCGTCACGATCGGCTCCGACGACATCGTAGCAGTCGCAATCGGGAACGTCAGTTCAGCCCAGTGCCAGATCTATGCCGTTCACGACGAGGGCGCTGATGACTCTCAACTCTTCACCCTGGCGTTCGAGACGCTCACAGCCAAAGCGCTGGGGCCGGAGTACAAGGACTATGACGTAGAAGGGCTAGACTTTCACCCTGAAACTCGCCAGCTCTTTGCCAGCACAGGGCGCGACAACAAGGCCGATAGCGAGCTTTACCTGGTCAACCCGACGACTGGGGAACTACTGCTCGTCGGCGTGATCCAGGATACCGAAGGAAACGCTTTCCGCGAGGTCTCCTCGCTGGCGTTCCGGCCCGATGGGACACTGTGGGGCTTTGCCCGCAAGGGCGATTCCAGCCGCCGCGGGATCATCCAGATTGACCCCCATACGGCTATCGCCACGCTGGTCGAACAGAGCAGCTTGAGCGCGGAAGGGCTGGCCTGGCCACTGGACGGCGAGACACTGTGGCTGGCAAAGGACAAAGCCCTTTACCGCTATATGCCTGGCGGTTCGATAGAGAAAGCGCATACCTTTTCCGAACTGCCGGACGATATAGAGGGGCTAGAGTTCCGCCCCGACGGGCTGCTAATGGCCGGCATCCACCACGGCGGCGATCTGAACGTCTACGCACTGGACATCGAGAATGGTCAGATCATGATGATAGATAGCTTTGGTACCTCCAAGTTCGACGACGTGGAATCGCTGGCCTGGCCCGAGTGGTGCGGTTCTCCTCCATCCAACCCAGAACCGGCCATCGATCTGACCAAGATCGGCCCCGCCGAGGCGCGCGCAGGCGATACGGTCACTTACGAATTCACCGTCGCCAACACCGGCAACGTTCTCCTGCAAGATGTCACGGTGACCGACCCACTGCTGGACGGCGCAATCTGCGCCTGGGATGCGTTAGAGCCAGACCAGACGGTTTCCTGTCAAGCCAATTATACCGTTCCGGGAACAAGCGACCCGGTAAACAACACCGCCACCGTCTCTGGAACCGAGTCCTACCAGGGTGAAAAAGTCAGCGATAGTGACACGTTCAGCACCGACGTTCTGAACCCGCCCGACGCAGCAGACGACAATGCCAAAACGGACGAAGACACCGCAGTCACGGTGGACGTGCTGGCGAACGACAGCGACTCTGACGGCGACAGCCTGACCGTCAACTCGGTGACGCAACCCGGTCACGGCACTGTGACCAACAACGGCGACGACGTGGTTTACACGCCCGATGCCAACTATAACGGCGACGATAGCTTTACCTACACCGTCAGCGACGGCGCGGGCGGCACAGACAGCGCCACGGTCAGTGTTACCGTCAACCCGGTCAACGACGCGCCAGACGCAGTAGACGACACAGCCGAGACCAGCGAGGATACGGCAGTTAACATTGACGTGCTGGCAAACGACAGCGACCCCGAAGGCGACAGCCTGACCATTGACTCGGTGACGCAACCCAATCACGGCACTGTGACCGTCACTGTGACCGTCAACGGCGACGACGTGGTTTACACGCCCGATGCCAACTATAACGGTGACGACAGCTTTACCTACACCATCAGCGACGGCGCGGGCGGCGCGGACAGCGCCACGGTCAGTGTTACCGTCAACCCGGTCAACGACGCGCCAGATGCAGTAGACGACACAGCCGAGACCAGCGAGGATACGGCAGTTAACATTGACGTGCTGGCGAACGACAGCGACTCTGACGGCGACAGCCTGACCATCAACTCGGTGACGCAACCCGGCCACGGCACTGTGACCGTCAACGGCGACGACGTGGTTTACACGCCCGATGCCAACTATAACGGTGACGATAGCTTTACCTACGCCATCAGCGACGGCGCGGGCGGCGCGGACAGCGCCACGGTCAGTGTTACCGTCAACCCGGTCAACGACCCGCCTGAGGCCGAGGACGACAGCGGCGTTACCAACGAGGACGCCGCAATAACCGTGAACGTGCTGGTGAACGACAGTGACGCCGATGGCGATACCATCACCGTCACTCAGGTGAGCGACCCGGCCCACGGATCTGTCGTGGACAACGGCGACGGCAGCATCACCTACACGCCGGACGAGGAGTACAGCGGTGAAGACAGTTTCACCTACATCATCAGCGACGGCGCAGTGACGGATATCGCTACAGTGATGATTGACGTGACAAACGACACCGACGACGATGGCATCCCCGACAGCTCGGACGACGATGACGACGGCGATGGCATCCCCGATGACGAGGAAGGCAACGGCGACACCGATGGTGACGGCACGCCCAACTTCCTGGACAGCGATTCCGACGGCGACTCAATCCCCGACGAGACCGAAGGGGCCGGCGACGCCGACGGCGACGGCACGCCCAACTTCCTGGACAGCGATTCCGACGGCGACTCGATCCCCGACGAGACCGAAGGGGCCGGCGACGCCGACGGCGACGGCACGCCCAACTTTCTCGACCTCGATTCCGACGGCGACTCGATCCCCGACGAGACCGAAGGGGCCGGCGACGCCGACGGCGACGGTACGCCCAACTTTCTCGACCTCGATTCCGACGGCGACGGCATCCCCGACGAGACCGAGGGCGCCGGCGACGCCGACGGCGACGGCACGCCCAACTTTCTCGATCTCGATTCCGACGGCGACGGCATCCCCGACGAGACCGAAGGCGCCGGCGACGCTGACGGCGACGGCGCGCCCAATTTCCTTGACCTCGATTCCGACGGCGACGGCATCCCCGACACGGCCGAGTGGAGCGGCAGCTCGCAAGATCCATTGACCGGTTGCACGGCAACCGACCCGGTATGCAACAACAACGACGCTGACGGCGACGGCACGCCCAACTACCTGGACCTCGATTCCGACGACGACGGTATTTTAGACGAGAAAGAAGGCACCCAAGACAGCGATGGCGACGGCATACCAGACTGGCTCGATCCAGACCCAGCAGCCCAATCTCACCTGTCCTTCGAGGTCTTTCTGCCGCTAGTAGTCGCCCACTAGCAAAGGCAACTGGTAAAAGCGCCCGGCGCTTTCAAAAGCGCCGGGCGCTTCAAGTATCTCCTCTCACACCCCCACCAGCCAGAGCGCTAGCAGGTAGAACCACCCTGTAGGCCAAATTCAGGCTGTCTGCCCCATCTCTCAAACTAGATTCAAACCCGCTGCGCCATTTCACAAACCAAATCCAAACCCACACAGGGTATAATATAGGTAAAGATTCTAGTTTGTGGGCGGGATAGGGGATAAAAATAATGAAGAGTAGACATTCGTTTTCAAAGCTTCGTTTCATTTCTATATTGGGCATCGTCCTTTGGTTGGCGCTCTCCACATCCATTGTGTGGGCCGATGGAGAAACGGGCACTGTAGTAGGGTACCCTTCTCTGAGGCAAGTCGAGGGAACACTAAATGGAGAGAGTTGGAGCGGGCAGGGCGGTACCATCAACATGGAGCTCACCGATGGCCCCATTGTCCCTGTCTTTTGCACCGACATACCACACCACGTCGGCACGGGCGATACCTTTGTTGCCAGCGACGAGGAGATGGACTGCCGGGTCAAATGGCTGCTGACCCACTACCCATCTCGGCTGACCACCTACACTCCCTGGCCCGATGGCGCTCCGGGATCCCTAAGCGACCGCTATAACGAAATGGCCGCCCGCCAGGCCGCCGTCTGGCACTTTTCCGACGGCCTGGATCCAGACGTTGGCACAACGATCGGGGCGCGGGCCTGGGAGATCATTGACGTCGTGCCCAGCGACGCCTGCGCCGCCGACGCCCCCAGCGTCGCCATCACTCCCGCCAGCACCGTCAACCCCATCAACACGACCCAGACCTTTACAGTGACGGTGACTCGCGGCGGAGAGCCGGTCAGCGGACAAGAGGTGAACCTCAGCGCCGATCTCGGCGCGTTGAGCGCCGACGCCATCACCACAGATGACCAGGGCCAGGCCACCTTTACCCTCACCTACGACATGCCCGACACGACCTCTAATATTGATGCCGAGGCCGAGATGTCCCTGCCGGTGGGTACCATCTTTGTCGGCACTGAGGAAAACAAACAAAAGCTGGTTCTGGGCGAGGAAACCACCGGTTCTGTGTATGGTTCTGCTACTGCTACGTGGACCGGCACCGGAGCGGTCACAACCATCAGCTTTGATGACTACAATATGAACGAGGCGCACGACGCCGGGGAGCCGCTGCTGGAAGGGTGGACGGTAACGCTCTACAAAGAGAACGGCGCATCCTGGGATCTGATTGGCGCCGATACCACCGATAGCGCGGGGATGGTCAGCTTTACCGGCCTAAGCGCCGGCGACTATCGCGTGGT
>Ga0164311_10000332_pt1 | contig 20025 bp, 19 predicted proteins | sample GuaBasSedimGuay2_FD_121796 | JGI IMG/M metagenome (GOLD analysis project Ga0164311, IMG submission 121796) | Subseafloor sediment microbial communities from Guaymas Basin, Gulf of California, Mexico - Guay2, Core 4569-9, 9-12 cm | ecosystem: Environmental > Aquatic > Marine > Hydrothermal vents... | reverse complement strand
CCGAAAAAAGAGTAGCGTTGGTAGCGCGGCGGATTTGCCCAAATCCCACTTTGTGGTACAATCGTAACAAGTTTTACCCAATCACACACGTCTCTTGACCAGCGAGGATGTGCCGAGTGAGCAGCCACCCCGGCCCTTCAATGGGATGATAGAGGCGGAGGATCATAACAATAATAAGGAGGTTCCTCTATGGCTGTCGTTTCTATGAAAGAACTCTTGGAGACAGGAGTACACTTCGGCCACCGCCCTCAGCGCTGGAATCCAAAGATGAAGTCATACATCTTTACCGAGCGCAATAGGGTACACATCATTGACTTGCAACAAACCATCGCCGCGCTGAATATAGCCTACCGGCTGATTCAGGAAACCGTCGCCGCTGGCGGGGCAGTGCTCTTTGTAGGCACCAAGCACCAAGCTCAAGAGACTATCGCCTACGAAGCACAACGTTGTGAAATGCCATACGTCAATCAGCGCTGGCTAGGCGGCACGCTGACCAACTGGCGCACCATTCGCAAGCGCATTGACTATCTACTCAACCTGGAAGCCCGCCGCGACCGGGGCGATTTCGAACGCTTGACGAAAAAAGAAGCACTGGGACTAGAACGTCAAATCGAAAAGCTCAACATTCGGCTGGGGGGCATCAGAGAGATGCGCGATATCCCAGACATACTCTTCATCACGGACGTGCAGCGGGAAGCCACTGCGGTGAAAGAAGCCAACAAACTCAAGATCCCCATCATCGCTATGGTTGACACCAACTGCGACCCCGATCCCATTGACTATTTGATCCCGGCCAACGATGACGCCATCCGCGCCATCAAACTGATCACCTCAAAGATGGCCGACGCCGTTCTGGAGGGAATCGCTCAACGGAAAGGCCAGGAACCAGAAGCCATAGAAGTTGAAGAAATTGGGATCGAAGATGAGAAATACCTCAGCGCCGCCACTCTGGCTCGATTGAAGGAATTGACTTTCGAGGAAGATGAAGGGGAAGCAAAAGCCGAGCCAACTGCGGAAGCGGAGTCAGAACCAGAGTCAGCAGAAGAGCCAGACGAGATAGTTGACGAGCCTGCAGTAGAAACGGCACAGGTTGAAGAAGCGATAGAAGAGCCTGCAACAGAGAACGCAGAGGGGCAAGAAGCCTAGCCCCGCCCTCTATCTGACACTTTCGGATAACAAGGAGAACAAACGTTGAAAATCACCGTAGAAATGGTCAAGGAACTACGAGAGGAAACTAGCGCCGGAGTCCTGGACTGCCGCAAAGCATTGGAGACCTGCGATGGCGATTTCGAAAAAGCTGTCGCCTATTTGCGTGAGAAGGGTCTGGCTGCCATAGCTAAACGAACGGAACGAGAAGCATCCGAGGGACTGGTAGAAGCGTACGTCCACCCCGGCAGCCAGGTCGCCGTGCTGTTGGAACTGGACTGCGAGACCGATTTTGTCGCTCGAACAGACGACTTTGAGGCTCTGGCCCATAACCTGGCGCTCCACATCGCCTTTGGCGCGCCGGGCTACTTGACCCGCAAAGATATACCCGATAAAGTGATTGAGAGCAAGCGGGCCGTCTATCGCGCCCAGGCTTTGGAAGAAGGCAAGCCCGAACGCATCGTGGATCGCATCGTTGATGGACGGATAGAAAAGTTCTATCAGCAAGCGTGCTTGATGGAGCAACCCTTTGTCAAAGACGAGGACAAAACCATAGAGAGCTTGATCACCGACGCTATCGCCAAACTCGGTGAGAACATCGTCTTGCGCCGCTTTGTGCGCTACGAAGTGGGCGAGGATCTATAGAAGAGAATGGCTGTCGCAAAGTACAAACGGATCCTGCTGAAACTAAGCGGCGAATCGTTGACTGGGTCTGACGGCTTTGGCATCAGCCCTCACATGGCGGAGGAAATCGCGGCCAAAGTGTCGGCCCTGCGCGATCTGGAGACAGAAATCGCCATCGTCATAGGAGCGGGCAACATCTGGCGCGGGCGAGACGGCCTCGAACACGGAATGGACCGCGCCACAGCGGATCACATGGGTATGCTGGCGACGGTAATGAACGCTCTCGCCCTGGCCGACGCCCTGGAACGCCTGGGAATCATCACCCGTGTGCAGACGGCCATAGAAATGCGGGCTATTGCCGAGCCTTACATCCGCTTGAGAGCGATCCGCCACCTGGAAAAGGGCCGCATAGTCATCGTCGGGGGCGGCACGGGTAACCCTTACTTTACCACCGATACGGCGGCGGCGCTCAGAGCAGTAGAAATTGACGCCGACATGCTGATCAAGGCCACGAAAGTGGACGGCGTCTACACCGATGACCCGCACGAAAACCCCGATGCCAAAAAATTCGATCACCTGACCTATATGCAAGCACTCGAACTGCGAGTAGGCGTGATGGACGCCACAGCTATCTCACTGTGTATGGAAAACGACCTGCCGATCCTTGTACTCAACCTATGGCAACCCCACAGCCTGGAGAGAGCTGTACAGAGGGAAACAATCGGAACGCTAATCTCTCAATAGCTATGATAAAAGACCTACTCCGTGAAACAGAAGACAGTATGCGTAAGGCCGTCAAAGCGCTGGAAAGCGACCTGCGTGGATTGCGCGTAGGACGAGCTTCCCCAGCATTGGTGGAACGAGTGATGGTAGAATACTACGGCACACTTACACCACTCAACCAATTGGCCATCACATCCGCGCCAGAACCCCAACTACTCACCATCCGACCCTACGACCCAGGCTCACTGAGCGACATTGAGCGAGCTATCCTCCAATCCGATCTGGGGCTCACACCTTCCAACGATGGCCGAATCATTCGCCTCCCCATTCCACGCCTGACTGAGGAACGGCGGCAGCAATTGGCGAAACTTGTGCGCCAGCGTGTCGAGGAAGGAAAAGTATCGTTACGGAACATTCGGCGCGAAGCAATGAACGACCTGCGCGAATTTGAGAAAGAAAAACTCATTCCCGAAGACGCCCTTTATCGCGGCAAGGACAAGCTCCAAGACCTCACTGATCGCTACACCGACCAGATGGATGAAATCAACTCCCGCAAACAGCAGGAAATTCTGGCAGAGTAGCCCTCTCACGTCTCATTTGGGGCACCTCTCGGACAGCCTACGATAATGTCCTCTCAATCACAGAACGACAAACAGTATTCTCCGCTGGAACAAATACCCTGCCACATCGCCATCATTATGGATGGTAACGGTCGCTGGGCGCGGGCGCGAGGCCTGCCCCGGCTGGCCGGACATCGTGCAGGAACAGAGAACCTGCGGCGCGTACTGAGGGCAGCAGTCGAGTTCGACATACAAGTCCTGACCCTCTACGCTTTCTCGACCGAAAACTGGGGGCGTCCAAAGAGCGAAGTTCAAGGCCTGCTAACCATCTTTGAGCAAGTGATCGACCGCGAACTATCAGAATTGCACGAGGAAGGCATCCAATTGCGCCACATCGGCCGAATGAGACGCCTGCCCCCAAAATTCCGGCAAAAGGTCAAAGATGCTATCGAGTTGACGAAGAACAACCAACGGCTGACTCTCAACGTGGCCTTTGACTATGGCGGGCGAGCCGAACTGGTGGATGCAATACGCCACATCATTATCGACGGTGTACCTGCTGAACAAATAGACGAATCACTCATTAGCGGCTATCTCTATACTGCCGGTTGCCCCGATCCCGATCTAATCATTCGCACCAGCGGGGAGATGAGGCTCAGCAACTTTCTCATCTGGCAATCCGCATACACTGAAATCTACACTACTCCCGCCCTGTGGCCCGACTTTGATAAGGAAGAACTCTACAAGGCCCTGAAAGTTTACAACAAGCGCGAGCGTCGTTTTGGCCTAACGCCAGGGTAAGGGCAAATGGACTGCGCCAGAAGAACTATTTCGCTGGCGATCTTTTGCTAAGAAACAGCTTTTTTGAAAAGACCCAAACCCCCGACTTTGCTGTTTCTCGCAAAATTAAGGACGCCGCAGGAGTTTTGGGCGCTCCCAAGAAACTGCAAACGGGGCCAGAACCCGCGCTTGAGCAGTTTCTTGCCGAAAGAAGAACACGTTAGGGTTCTGGCCCACTAATCACTGAATCGGACACTCCTAACCTATGCTACGCACGCGCTTTCTCACTGCCATTGTTCTGCTCCCGATCGTCTTCTGGTGCATTCACCTGGGTGCGCTACCTTTCCTGCTCCTGATAGCGTTACTGCTGACACTGGCCGAGATAGAGTTTTGCCAACTGATGACCCGTGGCGGCTTCCGCCCGGCCACAGTATTTGGGCTTGGCTTGGTGTGGCTTTTCTTGATAGACGCTCACTTGAGCACCCAGTTTGCAGCGTTGGAGTTGCTACGTCCCGGCCTGACACTGCTTACGCTAGGCTCTCTCGGCTGGCAACTATTTCACCGTCAGAGCTTTCCGGTGGCCGACTGGGCGCTGACCGTTACTGGCGGCCTGTACCTGGGACTGTGCGGGGCCTGCCTGATCGAGTTGCGCGGATTACAGCCCGATGGGCTTTGGTGGACAGTGACCGCGGTACCAGCCATCATGCTCGCCGACACTGGCGCATTCTTCTTTGGGCGGGCGTGGGGACGGCACAAGTTGGCTCCTACGCTAAGCCCCGGCAAAACGTGGGAAGGGTACGTGGCCGGCGTGATAATTGGGGGACTGTCAACCGGCCTGTTAGCCTCTCTCTGGCGCGCAAAAGCAGGAGCAGCGACCACTCTCACCGGCGCGCACGGGCTGATACTGGGAATACTGATAGCCATCTTGGCCCCACTGGGCGACCTGGCCGTCTCGATGATCAAACGACAAGTCGGCGCGAAGGACAGCGGCGTCATCATCCCCGGACACGGCGGGGCGCTGGACCGAGTGGACAGCATCCTGTGGGCGGCCGCCATCGGCTATTATTACGTACAAATGTTCGCATCTCAATAACACGCGACGCAACAGAAAATTAAGGAGCGTCAAAAGCCATGCCTGACAAAATCATCACTATCGAACGACACATCGTCGAGCAGCAACGAGCCTACCCAGAAGCAACCGGTGTGTTATCCAGCCTGCTGTACGACGTCGCCCTGGCAGCCAAAATCATCGCTCGCGAGACCACTCGCGCCGGCCTGGTCGAAATTCTGGGCCTGGCCGGCAAGATAAACGTCCAGGGTGAAGAACAAATGAAACTGGACATCTTTGCCAACGAAATGATAATCCGTATGAACAGTTACACCGGCCGGCTGGCAGTGATGGCCTCAGAGGAAATGGAAAACATCATCACTGTCCCAGAAGAATATGAGGCCGGTAAATACGTGGCTGTCTTTGACCCTCTCGATGGATCTTCTAACATCGACGTCAACGTCAGCATCGGTACCATCATTGGCATCTATCATCGTTTGAGCACAAAAGGGCCAGGCACGTTAGAGGATTGTCTCCAGAAAGGCCGGCAACTGGCCGCGGCGTGCTATGTGATCTACGGCGCTAGCACGATGATGGTCTACACGACCGGAAATGGGGTGCATGGATTCACCCTCGATTGCAGTATAGGCGAATTTCTGCTTTCCCATCCCAACATCCGTGTACCGGCAAAGCCAAAGTACTACAGCGTCAACCACGGACATGAACAAAACTGGAGTCCTGGGGTTAAACAATTCACCCGCTGGCTACAAGGACTGGACCAAGAAACAGCGCGCAAACCCCTTTCGAGCCGCTACATCGGCTCCTCAGTGGCCGACTTTCACCGCAATTTGTTAAAGGGGGGAATTTTCTACTACCCCGCAGACGCCAAGAGACCCCAGGGTAAATTGCGCCTGCTTTACGAAGCCATCCCGCTCGCCTTTATCAACGAACACGCCGGCGGCTATGCCTCGGACGGACATTGTAACATACTTGATATACAACCCGAAAGCCTGCACCAACGCACCCCGCTCTTCGTCGGCAATCGGGAACTGGTCGAGCAAGCGGAGAAATTCATATCCCGCTACGACAAATAGGAGAAAAAACCATGAGCGACGAACTAGATATAGCCACTCTGGAAACCCAAACACTGGTCGAACTGCGCGAATTGGCCAAAGAGTGGGAAATCTCTGGCTGCAGCCGATTGAAAAAGGAAGACCTCATCCTGAGGCTATTGCAGACCAAAGCAGAAAGAGAAGACCTCCTGTTCGGCGGCGGTGTGCTACAAATCATAGACGAAAACAAGGGCTACCTGCGTCGTAAAGGCTACAAGCCTGGAGATGATGATGTGTACGTCTCCCAATCCCAGATCCGTCGCTTTGGTATGCGCACCGGAGATATGGTGATCGGACAAGTACGACCGCCAAAGAAAAACGAAAAGTACTTTAGCCTGCTACGCGTGGAAGCCGTAAACGGCATAGATCCAGAAGCGGCCAAGAAACGACCCTCCTTCGAATCACTGACGCCGATCTTTCCTGAGGAGCGCTTCATCCTGGAAACTGTCCCAAGCCATCCAACAACACGCCTGTTGAGCATGGTCGCTCCAGTCGGGAAAGGGCAACGCGGACTCATCGTATCACCGCCCAAAGCAGGCAAGACCACCGTGCTCAAACACATCGCCAACGGCATCTCGGCCAGCCATCCAGAGGTGCATCTGATGGTCGCCCTCATTGGCGAACGCCCCGAAGAAGTCACCGACATGGATCGCTCGGTGGACGCCGAAGTCATCAGCTCTACCTTTGACGAACCGGTGAAAAGCCACGCCCAGGTAGCAGAAGTCGCGCTGGCCCGGGCCAAGCGGCTGGTGGAGGGAAAACGAGACGTCGTCATTCTCCTGGATAGCATCACCCGTCTCTCGCGTGCGTACAATCTGGTGGTGCAGCCCAGCGGACGCACTCTCTCCGGCGGGCTTGACCCGGCCGCCCTCTACCCGCCCAAACACTTTTTTGGCGCAGCCCGCAACATTGAGGAAGGAGGCAGCCTCACCATCGTAGCCACCTGCCTGATCGACACTGGCAGCCGCATGGACGATATGATCTATGAGGAATTCAAAGGCACCGGCAACATGGAGCTTCACCTGAGCCGCAAACTGCAAGAGCGGCGTGTCTTTCCCGCTTTCGATATTGAGCGCTCCGGCACGCGCCGGGAAGAACTGATGATTGACGAGGACACACTGCAAAAAATATGGCTGATGCGCCAGCGCTTCCTGGATTCTCACTCGTCCGGCTACAGCATCACCCAATCAATGAAAGAACTGATGCGCGTCCTCAAAAGCACCGAGAACAACGAGGAATTTCTCAACCTATTCGCAAAGATGGCAGAGATGGATGGTTATTAGACACAATGCTGCGCGCCGTAACGTTCGACTTTTGGCAAACTTTGTATCAAGGAACATTCGCTCAAAGCAAGCGATTGCGCCTGCTAGATGAAACGCTATCCCGCCACTCGCAAAAACGCTCCCAGTTAGATCTCAAAGCAGCCTACCACCACGCCCACTCACTGTGGGAGCGCGTCTGGCGCGAGGAACACCGCCCCGTCGCCGCCACGTCCTGGCTGCGCGAGATGCTGACCTTTCTCGACGCTGATTTGCCCGATGACGTACTGGCGAACCTGTGCCGATCCATCGAGCAAGTCTTTCTGAATGGCGACAGACCACATCCCATCGCGGGAGTGACCGAGACCCTGCCCCGCCTGGCCCGGCGTTATCGCCTGGGCCTCATCTCCGACACTGGCCTGACACCCGGACGAGTCTTGCGCGAACTCCTCCGTCGCGATGGCATGCTGCCCTACTTTGACGCCCTCACCTTCTCCGACGAGACCGGAGCAACGAAACCCCTTCCAGAGCAATTCACGCGCACCCTGGATATACTAGGAATTCGGCCAGAGGAAGCCGCCCACGTCGGCGACCTGCCAGAGACTGACCTGATCGGGGCCCAGTCCGTTGGCATGAAAGCCGTGCTGTTCCTGGGCGAGAGCCAGTGCCGGGATGGGCAAGCGGCGGCGGATGGGACATTTGAAAAATACGACGAGTTGGAGAAACTATTGGAGAAGTTGGTATGAACAATACCTACGAATATACCGGCAACCTGCACGTACACACATCCTACTCCGATGGACAAGCGCTCCACACAGAAGTAGTACAGGCAGCGGCCAAAGCAGGACTTGATTTCGTCATCGTCACCGACCACAACGTGTGGGTGGATAAATGCGAGGGCTACTATGACTACGTCCTGCTCCTGGTGGGCGAAGAGATCCACGACGTGCGCCGCCGGCCCCAGGCCAACCACCTCCTGGTCTATAACACCGAGGGCGAACTGTCCCCACTGGCCTCGGACCCACAAGGCCTGATTGACGCAGCAAATCAGCAGGGCGGGTTCAGTTACCTGGCCCACCCCTACGAGTACGGCAGCCCCCTCAGCCCCAGCCTGGCCCCCATACCGTGGGCTGATTGGGATGTTACCGGCTATGCGGGGATCGAAATCTGGAATTATATGTCCGAGTTCAAAGCCCGTATGCGCAACAAACTGGCGGCATTGTTCTACGCCCACTTTCCAACTTTGGGCATCCGCGGCCCATTCCAGGCCACGCTGCGCCAGTGGGACCAACTACTGGCACAAGGCCGGCGCGTCTCCGCCATCGGCGGGGCCGACGCGCACGGCAACACCTACTCGATGGGCCCAATCCACCGCCAACTATTCCCTTATGAATACCTCTTCCGCTGCATCAACACCCACATCGTCACTGAGCGCCCATTTATCGGTCGCCTGGAAAACGACAAACAACTGATCTACGATGCACTGCGGGCCGGCCACACCTGGGTGGGCTATGATCTGCCCGCTTCCACGGCTGGCTTCCGCTTCCACGCCCGCAGCGGTTCCAAACAAGCCCTGATGGGAGATGAATTGGCGCGCGCAGGAGCGACCATCTTTGAAATCCAAACGCCCGCCAGCGCCGACATCCGGCTGCTGCTCAACGGACAAATAATGGCACGCACCAGAGGGGAATATCTCAAATTCACCACCGCCGAACCGGGCGTATATCGAGTTGAGGTCTACCGGAACTATCGCTTGGGCCGCCGGGGTTGGATCTTTAGCAACCCGATCTATGTCACGTAAAGCAAATTACCAATCTGCCCTACACACAATCTGACCCGCCATCGCCGACGCGAGAGCGGGTCAGATTGTTGAGCCTGAACGCCCGATTCTATGCTTCGTTTATGCTTTTACAATTGCATCCGAAGGACAGACCTCCACACACTGCTGCGTATCAAAATAACCCACACACTCGACGCACACGTCCGGGTCAATCACGTAAATCTCGTCCCCCTCGGAAATAGCCTCAACGGGGCACTCGAACTCACAAGATCCGCAAGCAATACACTCATCAGTGATCTTCATAGCCATTTGGGTTCACCTCCTTCTTTTAATAGATTTGGAAATAACCGCACCCTGTGGGTGGGTTGGGGACATCACATTAGCCAAAAAGGACGCACAAGCTACACGAGATACTGGCCCGGCCCGATCTCGAAGAAATCAATATTCTCCTGAATATCGTCCTCATACTCTGCGGGCACGTCATCCTCGTAAAAGATCGCTTCTTGCTCGCACTCATCCTCGCAGGAACCGCACTCTATGCACTCATTGGGGCAAATGTAATAAGTGGGCCAGGTAGGATCATTTTCTACGAAAAAGATAGCATCGCTGGGGCAGACCTCTGCACAAAGGCCACAACGCTCACACTGAATCGTGATCACAAAAGACATTCCGTTTTTACTCTGATGACAGTTGATCTTTTATGGCGAACCGTTGCCCAATAACCGACGCCCATTGTAACGATATTTTAATCTTTGTCAAGGTTGCCCGACATTCGAGATTGGCCTACAAGAGAAAAATGACATGAAACCTATCAGCATCTTGAACGATGTGCTCGGCCCCGTTATGCGCGGCCCCTCCAGCTCCCACACTGCCGGCTCGTTCCACATCGGCGCGCTGGCCCGCGCCCTGCTGGGCAACGAACCGGCGTCAGCGACGTTCGCCTTCGACCCCGGCGGCTCCCTGGCAAAAGTGTACAAGCAGCAAGGCAGCGACCTCGGCTTTGCCGCCGGCGTGATGGGCTGGCCCATCACCGATGAACGCTTTCCCCAGGCCCTCGACCGGGCCGCCCAACTCGGTATAGAGATCGAGTTCGCCGTCGAACGGCTGCCCCACTCCGACCACCCCAACGCCGTCGAGATTCGGATGCTCTCACGAAACGGGCGACGACTGCGCGCCGTAGCCCAATCCATCGGCGGCGGAGCGGTGGTCTTTACCCAGGTAGCCGGCTGGGCGGTGCATCTGACCGGCGACGCCCACGAGGTACTGGTCGAGACGGAAAAGCGGGCAGAACAGACCGTGCGCCAACTCTTGACACGGGACGGGGAGAGTATCGGCCAGCCAGCGCGCCAGGCCAGCGGCGACCGGGTATTGCTGCACGCCCAGCGTCGGACGGCGACAGGGAACGACGTCCTGGCCGAGTTGGAGGGACTGCCAGGCGTGCGGGAGATCTGGGCGGCGACACCGATCTTTCTCGTGCAGCGCGGAGCGCCTCTCTTCTCCTGCGCCGCCGAAATGGTCGCCCTGGCGGAGGAGCGTAAATGCTCACTGGGCCAGATCGCGCTGACATACGAGGCAGCGCTGCTGGGCCTTGCGGAAGATGATGTGCTCGACAAAGTGCTTCGCCGCTTCGATGTGATGCGGGCGGCCGTACATCGCGGATTGGAAGACGACCTGCCGCCGATGCAACTGCTCTGGCCGAGCGCCCGCCGCGTCTACCAGGCCGAGGCGGAAGGACGGACAGCGGTTGGCGGCATTCACACCCGCGCCGCGACGCGGGCGATGGCCGTGATGCACGTCAACGGCGGTATGGGCGTGGTCTGCGCGGCGCCCACGGCCGGTTCGGCGGGCGTCATTCCCGGCGTGGTGGTGACGCTGGCGGAGGAGAAAGGCTTGAGCCGGAAACAGATCGCGTTGACGCTGCTGGCAGCCTCGGCGGTGGGACTAACTGTGGCAACGCGAGCTACCTTTGCGGCCGAGGTGGCCGGCTGCCAAGTAGAGATCAGCGCCGCCGGGGCGATGGCGGCTGCCGGAGTAGTAGAAGCGGTGGGCGGCAGCCCGCGCCAGGCAAGCGATGCAGCAGCGATTTCCTTCCAAAACACAATGGGGTTGATCTGCGACCTCGTCCAGGGGATCGTCGAGATTCCCTGCCACACGCGCAACGCGGCAGCGGCTTCGGGCGCGTTTCTCTGCGCGGACCTGATCCTGGGCGGATACATCAATCCGATCCCCCTGGATGAGACGATTGACGCCGTGTACCGTGTGGGGCAGATGTTGCCGCGCGAACTCAAATGTACCGCGTTGGGAGGGCTGTCGTTGGCGCCGTCGGCGCTGGCGATGCCGCGTCTGAGATAACACAGCATTGTCATGCTCGGCCAAGCGTGCTACAATTGAGGTGTAAAATAAAAGTAACCGTTCAGGTAAGGCCGTTTTTCTTACCGCAGAGATCGCTGAGGCCGCAGGGTCGGGCTAAAATATCATCTCACAGAGATAAAATGAGAAAACTCGGCGTTCTCTACGTGCTCTGCGGTGAAAATCGTACAAATACATACGTACACCTGAACGATTACAAATAGAAAAGAGAGGACAACACAAATGACACGCAAACGCAGAAAACCCAAAGTCCCGCTTCAATCCATGACCCGCCCGCTCCTGGAAAAAGCCTTTGCCCGCTACGAGCGAGGGGAGTTGGACGACGACGGACTCACGGAAGAAGTATCGGCCTTGATGGACAAAATAGGCCGCAAGCCGGTGCTAGATGCACTGATCAAGAAACTGGAAACCACTTCAGATGAGGAACGAGCGACACTGATGCTCGTCATCTCGCGGTTGGGGGATAAAAAAACGATCAAACACCTATGGCGTCTGGTGCGTCGCTCGAAAATGCCAATCGGCGTCAAGCATACCGCGCTGGTCATTCTCAAGCAGATGGGCGAGAACGTAGACCTGAACGATCCGGGGGCATACTTCTCCCGCCAGGACGTGACCCTGGAAAATCTCGCCGAGATAGAACGTATGAGCCGCCACAGTCTGCGCGCAGTTATCAAAGATTTGCACAAGGCCAAAAACTTTGGCGAGATCGAAGGAATGATGGAAATGTTCGACAACATGCCGGGAACAAGAGCCGACAAGGAAGCGGTTCAATTGATGACCATAGATAATCTAAGCTCTATCGAAGAACCAGGCGCGGCCGACATGCTCCTGGCTATCGTCAGCGCCACCGCGCAGTCCAAAACGCGTCGGGCCGCCCGCGACGCGCTATTGAAATTATCCGGGCGCGGTATCTTTCCCCAATTCCGCCTCGTCAAGAGGTTCAGCCAGGAACAATTCCACGCCGCTTACTGCACCGACCCCTATCACCCCTGGCAGCAACAAGTGACAATGATATGGGAATGGCCCGGCGATACCACACAGGCGATGGTTTTTCTGCTCGATTTCGGCTTTCCCTGGCGCGGAAGTATGAAGGACATGTTCCTCACCCAATACCTGTCCAAACGAAAAATAGAGCGTGAATTCATCGAGGTGGGGAACGATCAACGACAGGTGACATTCGCCCGCGCCCGCCAGTTCATCCTCGACGCGATCGCGGCCAACAAACAGCACGATCAACCGCTGCCGCCAGAGTACGACGACTTTCGGCAGATAATCGAACGGCGCATCGTCAACCCCTCCAACGAGGCTTTGGCGCGGGCTGCGGACGTGGACGCCGAGACGGAGGACGAGTGGGGAGTGTCGCCAGGGAATGTGGTCCGGGGTATCAGCATGGTAGGAGGAAAGCGCGTCATCAGCCTGGATGAGGAGACGCTTAGAGCCTTTGAGCAAGATCCCGATGCCTTTGATGACTATTTGAAAAGCATCTAGCGCGTGCAGCGTCACGGGCTTGTGACGACGTCTAACTTTAAAGCCCGGTAGGGCGCGCCCGGCCAGACCTCCAACGCCGGCGGCATGTCGGAAAACCACGTGGCGTAGAGCGCGTCGAATTGCCCGCCCGCCTTTAGCGCCTGCAACGTTAGGTTGACCAGGTCGCGGAAGGCCGAGTCGCCGGGTGGAAGCCCCAGCGCCAGCGGTACGCGCGTCAATCGCAGCCGGTGTACGTCCAGTTCTGGCGTGGCATAGGCCCGGCCCAGCAAATCAACCCGGTCGCCCACGACCGCTATCACCCGCCCCTCTTCCAATAGCGCGATGGCCGCTTCCAATGTCGGGCGCGGCAGCACCGTCAACGAAACGCCCGCCTCCTGCGCCGCCGCCAACAATGCCTCCCGGCTTCCGCTCCCCTCAACCGCCGCCGCCTGCTGCCCGCTCAGGGCGGTGATGTCGGTGATCAGCGTCCCGGCCCGCACCAGCAGCCCCTCGCCGGCCACGTAGGTCGTCAGGCTCAAGTCCAGGGCCAACTCGGCGGCGCGGGTGTGCGCCAACCCGCCCACCAAGAGATCGGCCTGCCCCGCGCGCACCATCTCTCTTCCCTCCTCGACCGTCGTGGGCGCAAAATCCACCGCCGTGCCGTCGCCCAACCAGCGCTCGGCCAGCAGCCGCGCCAGACTGACCTCGTACCCCACCGATACGCCGGTCGTGTCGGCGTAGGCAAAGGGGGCGCGACCAGAGACCAACGCTACAGCCAACCGTCCCCGCGCCTGGATAGCGCCGATGGTATCCGGCGCGTCCGCCAGGAGGGGAGCGTCGTCCAGGGAGAGCGTTTCGTTCCCCGGCCAGCGCTCGACGGCGGGCGGCGCTTCCGGCGCGAACCAGCGCCCGTACAGATCCGCATACGTGCCGTCGGCGACTATCTCCTGGAAAGTCAGATTAACCAGATCGGCAAAGAAGGGATCGTTCTGCGGGAAGGCAATCGCCAACGGGGCCGTCGTGTACTGCCCGACGATAACCGTCTCTGGAAGCAGCGCAGCCCCCCAAAAGAGCCGGTGGCGCATATCGGCCACCACATCCACTTCCCCCCGGCCCATCGCCGCCACCGCCTTGTCGAAGCGATCGTAGGTCTGGAGCGTGGGTGTGAACTCGACCGCCCCCCACAGCGCGTATTGGGCCTCCTCCCAGGCCACGACGCCCACCGGTCGTCCCTCCAGGTTCGTCGGGCCGCCAATTCCGCCCGCGTCGGTGGCGCGCACCAGGAGCGCCTGGCCATCGCTGAAATAGGGCAGGCTAAAGTCGGCTCCCGCCTCCCGCTCTTTGGTGTGGGTGAGGGCCGCGATGACAATATCCACGTCCCCCGCCTGCAAACGCTCAATGGCCGTATCGGAGCGCACTTGGCGGAACTGGAGCGCCTGCTCGTCTCCCAGCCAGCGACGGGCCAGATCGCGCCCCACGTCCACGCCAAAGCCGGCCACTTTTCCTTCGTCGGTGACGTAGCCAAAAGGCCGCAAATCGTAACGCACGCCGACGACAAGGTAGCCGCGAGCGCGGATGCGGGCGCCGGTCGTTGCGCCCTCCGGCAAAGGTGTCGGCGTGGGAGGTACTGGCGTCGGGATGGGGGCGGGCGTCGGGGAGACTGTCGCATCTCCGCCGGTGCAGGCAGTCAGCAAGAGAGCAAGGGACAGTAGTCCAAAAACGCGAATATGCTTCATTCAAAGTCTCCTATACAAATGGTGCTCGCGTATATAGCTCTCGACCGGCGGCGGAACCAGGTAGCGCAGCGGCAACTCTGCGCAAACGCGCCGCCGCAGATCGGAGGAGGCGATGTCCAGGCGCGGCGCGTCGAGCCAGGCCAAACGCTCGGATATGCCCGGTACGGCTTGCTCCAAAGCGCCCAGGTCCGGCTCGTAGCCGGGGCGCTGCATCACGGCCAGCCGGGCCTGCCGCGCAATGCCGGCGGGGTCGCGCCAGGCAAGGAACTGGGTCAAGCTGTCGCCCCCGATAAGGAAGAATAGGTCCGCCTGCGGGTGTTTCCGTCGCAGCAGGGCCAACATCTCGACGGTATAGTGCGGGCCGGGCCGATCCAGATCCACACAGGAAATGGCAAAGGCGGGGTTGTCGGCGATGGCCGCCTCGACCAGCGCCGCGCGGTGGCGGGCCGGCGTGATCGGTTGCTCAGGTTTGTGGGGCGGCTGCCCGGCCAAGACAAAGAGCACGCGGTCGAGCCGGAGTTGTACGCGAGCGTTCTCCGCCAGGGCCAGATGACCATAGTGAGGCGGATCAAAAGTGCCGCCCAGGATACCCAGAGATTGGGGGTTGGGGTTTGTTATTCTTCCCACACTAACTCTTGCTCGCCGATGCAGACTGTATCCCCTAGCTGCACGCCCGCCTCTTCCAGCGCGTCCGTGACCCCCATCCGCTCCAGCGTCCACCGGAAGCGGCGCACTGCTTCCTCAAGGTTCCAGATCGTCATCTCGGCCAGCCGTTCCACCCGCCGGCCGCGCACCCGCCACACGTCCTCCTCCTCGCGCAGGATGTCGAACACGGCATCGTCCTCGCCTAGCCGAAAGACGGGCAATTCTTTGGGCAGCGTTTCCTCATCCGGCAGTTCGGCCAACATCTGCGCCGCGCGGTAGAGCAATTCTCGCGTGTTCTCCTTTGTCAGTGCAGAGATCGCCATCGCCGGGTAGCCCTGCGCTTCCAGCGCCGCTTTGATTTCTGGCCAGCGCCCCCGCGCCTCCGGCATGTCCATCTTGTTGAGCACTGCCAGTTGGGGTTTCTCCATCAGGCCATGGCCGAACGCTTCCAGTTCGCGGTTGATGGCGGCAAAATCGGCCAGCGGGTCGGCAGAGAGGCCATCAAGCAAATGGATCAGCACGCGAGTGCGCTCAATGTGACGCAAAAATTCGTGCCCCAGCCCCTTACCCTCGGAGGCTCCTTCTATCAAGCCGGGAATATCGGCCATGACGAACTCGGTCTCGGGGTCAAGCACAACGACGCCCAGGTTGGGCTGGAGGGTGGTGAACGGGTAAGGCGCGATCTTGGGGCGGGCGGCCGTCATCGCCGCCAGCAGCGTGGACTTGCCCGCGTTGGGCATCCCGGCCAATCCCACGTCGGCCAGCAGTTTTAGCTCTAGCCGCAGCCAGCGCTCATTCCCCGACAGGCCGTGCTCGGCCATTCGCGGGGCCTGGTTGGTGGAAGTGGCAAAGCGCGCGTTTCCCTTCCCCCCCCGCCCGCCGCGCGCCACGATCAACTCCTGGCCCGGCTCGGTCAGGTCGCCCAGCAATTCGTCGCTGCCGGCATCATAGACGATGGTGCCAGGCGGCACAGGGACGCGCACCCCCTCGCCGAACGCGCCGTGCTGTTTCTTACCCCGCCCGTGCTCGCCGCGGCCGGCCCGAAAGTGACGCTTCCGGCTGAAGCGGTAGAGGGTGTTGAGGTGCGTATCCACGTAGAGCAACACATCGCCCCCCTTGCCGCCATCGCCGCCGGCCGGCCCGCCGAAGGGAACGTACTTTTCGCGGCGGAAGGCGACGCAACCGTCGCCCCCGTCACCCGCCTTGACATAGATTTTAGTTTCGTCGTAGAACATTGTGGGGGAAGGATACCGCAAATGGGAGGGATGTCAAGGAAAACCTGGTGATTACCCACATATCCAAATGTGACTGCATTGACTCTGTCTTCTTTCACCGCAGAGGCCGCAAAGCACGCAGAGAGGACTTTTTTGGCATTGAGGCAAAAGTCGCACTGTTACACAGGGATGCGCAGAGAAGACGCAGAGATACACAAAGAAAAGCTCTCTGAGGCTCTCCGTGGCTCCTCTGTGTAGCTCTGTGTAACAAACGTGTTACTTTTACCGTAATGCCTTTTTTGACCATCTCTGCGACCTCTGCGCGCTCAGCGGTGACATGTAGATAATCACCAAAAGGAAACCCGTTGACAGGAACTATCAAGCGTGATAGAATCCCCCCGCTATGACGCACAACAAAATCACCCGGCGACAGGTACTGCGGGGAATGACTGCGCTCGGCGCGACCGCGCTAGTGGGATGTTCGCGCTTGAGCCGGCCCGACGATAAAGCCGGCGAGGCAGAAAGCAACAGTGCGCCAGATGCTACCGGCACCCCGATGCCGTCTGGGACTGACTGGAACTTTATCATCGTGATGTGCGACACGCTGCGCTACGATCACGTTGGCTTTTACGGCAATGCTCACGCACAGACGCCCAACATTGACGCCTTTGCCGCCGAGTCGCTGGTGTTCGACAAGGCTTACGCGGGGGGCTTTCCGACATTGATCAATCGCGCCGAGTTGTTCACCGGGCGCTACACCTTTACGTACATGGGCTGGGAGGATATGCACGACGGCGAGACTGTCCTGGCCCAAGTACTGAACGACGCCGGCTATACGACAGCCATCATCTTTGATACGTGGCATCTGGTGGCCCACGATACCTCATTCGATCGCGAGTTTGGATCGTCGCAGTGGATCAGAGGGCAGGAAGATGATCGCTATCGCGCGACGCCGCTTTGGCCCAAATTGCCCGCCGCGGCGGATAAATTCCGCTACTCGGATGCCGTCCGGCAATATCTGCGCAACGTATCTGAACGACAGACTGAGGCGGACTATTTTGTGGCCCAGACGATGCAGGCAGCCATAGATTGGCTGCGCGAGAATCACGACCAGAACAAATTTTTCCTCCACGTTGATTCGTTCGACCCTCACGAGCCGTGGGACCCGCCGCAATCTTATGTCGATATGTACGATCCAGGGTACGTGGGTGAAGAGGTGATCTATCCGGCGTATGCGCCGCCCGACTATTTGACCGCCGATGAGTTGAGCCACACGCAAGCTCTATACGCCGCCGAAGTGACGTTGATGGACCATTGGCTGGGCAAACTTGTGGCAGAGATAGAGAACCTGGGCTTGCTGGATAATACGGTCGTCATCCTGGCCTCCGATCACGGTATCTTTTTGGGAGAGCACGATAGCGTCGGCAAAAAGTGGGACTATAAGGGATACACAGAATGTTATCCTCTGTACGAGGAATTGGTACACATCCCGCTGATGATTCGCGCGCCGGGGATGGGCCACCGGCGCATTTCCGATCTGGTGCAGCCAGCGGACTTGATGCCGACGATTTTGGAGTGGGCCGGCGCCGGCGACCCAGGCACGATGCACGGGCGCTCGCTGGTTCCAATGCTCGAGGACGCGACCGGCTCCTCACACACCCCGCCGCGCTCCTTTGTGATATCATCGCGCTCCTGGTACATCCCTCTATCCACGAAACTGCGTTGTACGATCACCGATGGCGCGTGGACCTTGATCTATGGAGGAACGCACGCGCCCAGCGAGCTATATTACTTGCCCGACGACCCACAACAACAAACAGACTTGTTGAATGATCAGCGCGACACAGCGCGCCGCCTGCACGCCGAGCTGGTCCCTTTTCTGAAAAAGGCCGGACTAGGCGAGGAGTACATCGCCCCCTGGCGGAGCGCGCCGTGTTAGCACAAGCGAGGCATTTCCGAAAACGCAAGGAGGCTTGGCATTGATAGACGATAAAATCACCCGGCGTCAGATGTTGCTGGGTATGGGAGCGCTCGGCGCGACCGCGCTGGTGGGCTGTTCGCGCTTTGGCGTCCTTAATGGTAAACCCGGTGAAGGAAACGGAAACTCGCCGGACAACCCTGGCGACTCGGCATCGTCTGGGGCTGGATGGAACTTTATCGTCGTGGTGTGCGACACGCTGCGCTACGACCACGTTGGTTTTCACGGCAATACACACATCCAGACGCCCAACATTGACGCCTTTGCCGCCGAGTCGCTGGTGTTCGACAAGGCTTACGCGGGGGGATTCCCAACGCTCCTAAACCGCGCGGAACTGTTTACCGGGCGCTACACTTTTGCCTACATGGGCTGGGAGGATATGCGCGACGACGAGATTGTTCTGGCAGAGGTTCTAAATCAAGCCGGCTACACGACGGGCATTGTCTTTGACACGTGGCACCTAAAAGCACACAAAACCTCGTTTGACCGCAAGTTCAAATCGTGGCAGTGGATCAGGGGACAAGAAGACGATCACTACCGTTCCGCCCCACTCCACCCCACGCTGCCCGCGGCCCCGGAGAAACTGCGCGACGTGGAAGCCGTCGAACAATACCTGCGCAACGTATCTGAGCGACAGACTGAGGCGGACTATTTTGTGGCCCAGACAATGCAGACGGCCATAGAGTGGCTGCGCGATAATCACGACCAGAACAAGTTCTTCCTCCACGTTGATTCGTTCGACCCGCACGAGCCGTGGGATCCGCCGCAATCATACATTGATCTATACGATCCAGGCTACGAGGGCGACGAGATAATCTACCCGCACTATGCCCCTCCCGACTCGTTGAGCGACGACGAATTGAACCACATACAGGCCCTATACGCCGCCGAGGTGACGTTGGTGGACCACTGGCTGGGCAAACTCCTGGCGGAAATAGAGAACCTGGGACTGCAAGAGAATACCGTCGTCATCCTCAAATCCGACCATGGCATTCTGTTGGGGGAGCACAACAGCCTCGGCAAGGCCTGGTTTTCTCCCCAAGGTTACAGATGTTATCCTCTCTACGAAGAGTTGATCCATATCCCCCTGATGGTTCGCGTACCGGGAGTGGCTCACCGGCGCATCTCCGACCTGGTGCAGCCGGCGGACCTGATGCCGACGATCCTGGAATGGGCCGGCGCCAACGACCCAGGCACGATGCAGGGCGTCTCGCTAGCGTCGACGATTGAGGACGTGGCCGGTTCCTCGCACACACCGGCGCACACCTCCGTGATATCAGCGCGTGCTTTGAGTATCGGCCAATCCGCCAACCCGCGTTGCACGGTCACTGATGGCGAGTGGACCTTGATCCACGGAGGCGCGCACATAGAGAGTGAACTATACCACCTGCCTGACGACCCACGACAACAGACCAACCTGTTAAACGACCAATGCGACGTAGCGCGCTCCCTACACGCAGACCTGGTCGCCTTCCTGGAATCGATCGGCACATCCGAAGGATACATCAATACCTGGCGACCAGCGCCATGTTAACTTGTCACTCGTAACTTGCACTTGCAAACTTGCCACTAGGAGAATCATG
>Ga0164311_10000331_pt1 | contig 20053 bp, 17 predicted proteins | sample GuaBasSedimGuay2_FD_121796 | JGI IMG/M metagenome (GOLD analysis project Ga0164311, IMG submission 121796) | Subseafloor sediment microbial communities from Guaymas Basin, Gulf of California, Mexico - Guay2, Core 4569-9, 9-12 cm | ecosystem: Environmental > Aquatic > Marine > Hydrothermal vents... | reverse complement strand
TGGGCTGAATTATTCTGGTAAGTCTTCTTTGCTGAATGCTGTTTTTTATGCTTTGACTGGTGTTTTGCCTCATGGTCTGTCTCCTGGGGCTATGGTGAGGAAGGGCGCGAAGGAGGCGACGGTTGAGCTTGATTTTCAGGATTCTAAGGGTAATGTGTATAGGGTTAGGCGGGTAATTAAGGCGGGCCGCAAGAAGGGTGATGCTCACTTATATCCTTTGGAAGGTGGCAAAGAAAGTGAAGAGATTATTTCAGGTGATAGAGAGGTAAGTGAAGAAGTTTTGAGGAGGTTGGGCGTTGGTTTGGGGTATTTTTTGAGGGTTGTTTTTATGAGGGAGGGCGATGTCTATCGTTTTTTGACTAAGCCTGGAAGGGGGTTGCAGGAGGAGTTTAATAGGGTTTTGGGGATTGATAGGGTGACTTTTATCGCTAAAGAGATATCTAAGTTGGGAAGAGATTTGAAAAAGAAAATTGGTGATTTGGAGAAGAAGATTAAGGATGTTAAGGGGAAGGTTGGTGAAGAGAGTGTTGAAGAGTTGGAGAAAAGATTGAGGGAAATAGAGGAGGAAATAGACAAATTAGATGAGGAAATCACTAAAATGGATCAGAAAAGGAAAAAATTGGATGAGAAACTACGTTTGATTGAAGAATTAGAGGGCTTAAAGGAAAAAATTGAGGAATTAAAGAAGAAGATGGAGGATCTTGTTAAGGACATACCGGGTGAGGGAGGGTATAGGGAAAGGTTAGAGAACTTTTTGAAGATGAAGAAAAGAGAACTGGATGAGATGAGGGAGGAGGTAGAGGGTTTAAGGGTGGAGATAAAGAGTTTGAAACTTAAGGTGGGTGATTTGAAGGCGGAAGTTAAGAAGCTTAGGGATGCGGTTTCGGTTTGTCCTACTTGTGAGAGACCTTTGACTCAAGAGGAGGCAAGAGTGGTTATTGAGAAGAAGGAGGAGAGGATTGAGAAGCTAAATGTAAAGATTTCTGAGAAAAGGAGTATGCTTGAAGCAAAGGAAGAACGGTTAAGTAAATTGGAAAAGCTAGTTGCTGGCTTAGAGGAGAAGAGGAGGGATTTAGATGATATACTAGAGGATGTAAGGAGAATTAATGAGAGGATAAATGAGTTAAGAAAAGAGGTGAGGGAGAGAAGAGAGGAAGTGGGGGAAGAACTTCGTAAAATTGAAAGCGAACTTAAATTATTGAATGAGAGGAGGGACGAATTGCTAGTGGAGAAGGGTAAGGTGGAGGAGAAGATTGAGGCTTCTAAGGTTAAGTTGGAGGAGTTAGAGCGTGAGCTTAAGGATTTGGTTCATAAGCATTATGTAGCTGAGTTGTTTGTGAGGGCTTGTAATAATGCTACTGAGGAAGTTGGTAGGTATGTGTTGGATCAGGTTAAGAGGGAGGCTGCTAGTATTTGGGGGAGGGTGCGTGGTGGTGTTTGGGAGGTTGACTGGGATAAGAAGTTGCTGCCGTTTTTGAAGAGTGGTGGTGTGGAGTATGTGGCTGAGCAGTTGAGTGGTGCTGAGAAGGTTGTTCTTTTTGTTGCTTTGAGGGTTTCTTTGGCTAAGCGTCTTGGTAATCCAGGTTTCTTGATATTTGATGAGCCTATTGAGCATTTGGATGAGAAGAATAAAGAGTTTTTGAAGGAGATTCTTTTGAAGCTTCCTGAGGAGGGTATAAAGCAGTTGATTGTTGCTTCATGTGATGAGGGGCTTTTAGAGGCGGAGTGGGACAATGTAATTAGGTTGTCGTCTTAGTGGTGGTGAAGCTTTGATGCGTATGTTTTTGCCTCGTATTCTTGTTTTGGATGCGAATTTTGTTTTGGCTCTTAGGAATACTCGTCATTTGGATCTTCTTGGTAGGTTGAGGGATTTGGTTTTAAGGGCTGGTTTGGAGGTGTATGTTCCTTCTGGTGTTTATGCTGAGGTTAAGGGTATTGATGAGCATTTGGCACCTTTATTGAGTGGTTTCTCGAAGGCGGTGAGGGTTGATCGTGATGAGTTTTTTGAGAAAGTGCGTAGTTTTGCTGTTCGCAATCGATATGTGTCAGAGGATGAGTATGTTGATGTTGAGGTGATGGTTTTAGCAGCTAAATTGAGACGTAAGGGTAATGTTAGTGTTGTGACTTTTGATGAGGGGATTGTAAAGACTGTCAGGTCTTTTTCTGAGTTAAGGGGTATAGAGGTGATTTTCCCTTGGAGCTTTCTTTTACGTCTCATTCCGTTTGTTGATTCATCCACGAAAGGCGAGTTGAAGAGAGCTATTGTTGATGTTTATAACTATTTTTATCAACATAGGGTTAGGAGCGAAAGAGAGGTTAATGATTTGGTTCAAGGTCTTGTTGAGGACTCGGTAATGGCTATGGAATTATCTAGTGAAATTTTTGCAGAACTGACGGGAGATCTTTTGCTTGCGATAGATAAATATTTGAGTGGAGAGAATCTGTCTCCTCAAGAAAGGAGTTTAGTGAAGGAAATAGTTCCTTTACTTGATGCTGTAAAGTTGGCTAATAGTGCTGAGAGCGTAGAAGAACTTGAAGATGCGCTTGCCAATGTAACCTCTACTTTAATAATGTTGGGTAGAGAGCTGGGCCGTGGGAAGATGTCGCAGTTGTTTCGATTGGCATGTTTGTTAACGTCTAAGAGTAGGTTTAGGCTTGTGGCTGCTTATGTTGAGAGGGGTGAGATAGGTAAAGCGATTGTTCATCTTGATTTTTTGAGATATCTGTATGTTTTGCAGCTTGGTGAAGTTGATTTGCGGTTTCTTTCGAAGATACATACTTTGATGAGCTTGTTTTGCGTTTTGGAGAGAAAGTACGAGCAATCTTTAAAGTATTTAGATGTTGCAGGGAAGATTGCGCCGTTGGACTTACATGGAAAAGTTACACGTCTTCTTATTTGCTTAGCAAAAGATAATGTTGATAAGGCGGAAGAAATCTTAAGGGAAATTGAGAATGAAGAGATGCCTGTATTTAATTTGCTTATAAATTTTGTTCATGATTTTATTCTTCGTAGACAGTATGAGATTGCTGCTAAGTTGCTTATACTAGCAAAGAAGTGTAAAGACCATGATAATGGGTTAATAGAGGAGAAGGCGTTGATACTGCTCAAGCTTGGCCAAGAACTAGATGTAGATGTTAAGAAAAGACTGGAGGAATTGGTTTCGGAGGATATGTTGAGGGATCATACCTTGAAGCCTCTGGATAAGAAACTTCTTGGGAGGAATATTTCTGTGAGTGAACTTCATCCAACGTTGAAAAGTAAAATGATTATAATGGAACATGTGCCGTTGTCTGGTGGTAAGGTGTTTTTGATTGTTTGGAATCAAGCATTAAAATCTAGGTTGGGAATTATAGTTCCAAGAACGTTAAAGGAGAAGGTTTACGGAGCCATGTCAATAACTGTTCTAGAAGGAAATGTAAAAAGAGTGAAACGCCCTACTCCTCAGGAGAAGAAGGAGTATTTTATAAGGGGTATTATAGAACTATCTCATGATACGCAGATTGAAGTTGAAAAATGGAAGATTCCAATAGCCTAGTGTTCATCTTTATTGCAAAATATTATTTTTCTTGTTTTCGATGGTTTTAAATCGGGTTTTTGTTAAATTAATAAAGAGTAACATGGGAGGGTGTGTTTTGGTTTATGAGTTTTTGGTGAAGGATGTTTCTGAAGAGTATTTTATTGTTGGTAGAATTCTTTGCCCAAGATGTAAAGGTAAGTTTAAGGTTCAAAAGCAGAGCCTTTTGTTAAATGCGCTTAGCGTTGATGAACAAAAGAGGATTGGTGCTTCAAAACTCACTGATGAGCTTTTATGTAGGTGTCTTGATTGTGGACATGAGGAGGTTATTTGGTTTCATCTTTCTAAAGACTACGAAAAACGCCTCCATGACGTTGCTAAGTCTCTTTCTCGAGCAATGAAAGGGACGAGGGACGAGTGATTATGGTTATTAGAACTCTACTGGCTGGATGTTAGCTTTAATTGTCTAGTTCAAAGTTTTACTGCATTTTGTTTTGAAGTTTAGTTTAAGAAGATCGTGCAACTTCAATTATCGAAATTTATAAAGTGGAATGAATGATCGTTACGTGTACATTTAACTGGCAAATAAGTAGGATTTATTTTCTGGTAAGTTCCTGAAGTTTCTTTGAATTCCTTCTGGTAACTTCACTTAGTGAGCAGCTATATTAATCTTTTCTTGACATTTTATTTCTCCAGAAGCGGTAAATGCCTTCGATGTAGCTGCTGACTTTTCTTCCTTTTGGTGGACACTCATAGCAGCTTCTCATATCCTTCCTATAGTAGATCTCTATTTTACTGTTGTATGTTATTATTATTGCGGGTTGTATTGGCGGAAACTGGTAGAAGTCGATTAAAAGTATTTTCTTGTTTTCGAATTTTATTGTTCCTTTGAAATTGCAGAAATTTGAGAAAGTACCTGATATGTTTTTCCATAGAGTTATGCAGTATCCGTCCTCATAAGGGTACCAGTCAATTTTAACCTTAACATTATCGTTATAGTCTAAAATCCAAATCTCATCCTTTCTAAGGAAAATTTTCCCGCCGGGTAAATCCATTAGTTTTCGGTATGCCCCCATTTCCACCACCCCCGTTAGGTCTCCTCATAAAATATAGTTCAAAATATAAAAGTTTCGAGGAGTAAAACTATATTTACTGGTGTGGGTAAGGTTGAAATATTCCTTTTGTAAGATTTCTTCGGGGGATGAAATTTGGTGAAAATAACTGTAAATATTACTGATAAATCTGTTTATGAAAAATTAGTTAAAATGGCTGAAATGGTAAATATACCAGTGGAAAAGTTGGTTAAACGTGTTATTAAGGGGGTAGCGTTGCAGGGGGACTTTGTTGTTAAGGAGTTTTTGATCAAGAATCCTATTCGTGTGAGGGGCAAAATGGAGCGATTAGAAGTAGCATTTAGTATAGCGGTTGAATATGGAATGCGATTCTACTGGTTTTTTCTGGAACCGTTTCTTAAGCGGCTTGATGCTTTCGGTCACTATTATGTGGATGATATGGACGTTGACTATGAGGGAAATGTTATATGTTTTCACTTCGCTCTGTTAAGGGGTTCACCGCTACGTATTCATACTTTTTTCTTAGACCTGGAGGGGCTTAGCGGGGGCGTATCGATTACTACCTACACGTATCTTAATGAGGGTACTCCAAAGGAAATACTGGATAGGATGGATGAATTAAGCGGAAGTATTGAAGATGAAATAATTAATCATGAAGACTTTCAAGCTCTAGAAAGCATACGTCTTGAAGTCAACAAAGGAGAGAAAATGATTATATTTAAGGCTTATGCAGAGGAGCACGATGATTTGCCTCCAATACCAGAACTCTCAAACTTCATAAGAAAACTACTAGTGAAGTCAGGATACCAGAAATGGGAAAAAACCTACAATGCCGAAAAGGAATAATCATAAACATATCAAACTTTTTTAACTTAAGTTATTTGTATTCCTTAAAGTTTCTTATTTAGTAAGATTTTTTTGGCTCTTAGTTTTCTTTTGAATTTTTTAAAGTACAGGCTGTATTCTAATTTTTCTAGTATTGTTTCAATAATTTCTATAGCGTTATTTATGTTTTCTTTTGCTTTTTCATTTATTTTTTCACGGAGTAGTGGCCATACGATGTTTTCTGCAATTTCATCTTTTATTCCTTCTGGTTGTTCTTTTAATGTCTCAATTAGTTCGTTAAGGTTTTCTTTTTCCAGAATTGTGGCGAATTTTTTCTCTGCTTTGCTGAGGATTATGTTCTTTGCTTCATTTAAGATTTTTTGTGGTAGGATTTCGTAGAATGGATGACACAATAATAGTTCTGGGCTGATGTCTTTTGTGATTTCATCTATTTTGAGTTTTTCAAGTTTATGGTGAATATTGTTTGATATTTTTTTGAGATTTTCTACTAAATCCCTTGGGTGATACTCTGAGTAGTAGATGATGTTTTTTATTAGGTTTAGGCAGTCTGGTGGTGATAGTTTTTCAAGGATAGGTGTGTTATCTAGTAAGATTTGTGTGGCTTTTTCCATTATTCTGCAACTTATATCGTAGAAGTTGTATTTGTTTAGATTTAGAAGGAAGTTGAGTATGTTTATGGGTTTTTCCTTCTTTAAGCTTTCAATGACTTTTTCAATTATGAAGTTTTTAATTTTGGTGGTGTTTTCTTTATTAACGTATGGTTCTCTGTGTTTTATATGTTGATCTATTGTGGTTACGAGTTTTGATGCTAAAATTATTCGGTTATCTACGGAAAAGGGTGAAATTTTTTCTAGGAGAATGTGAGATATTTTATTAAGGGTTTTTATGTCTTCGACTATGAACTCGCAGCTTTTATGCTCTAAAATCTTGAAGAAAGCTTCTAGGTCATCTATATACTTAACGTTTTCTAAGACTTTCCTTGCGTTTTCTTCAATTTCCAATGTCAAGTAGTTCCCATTTTCAATACCGATCAGAAGCATCTGTAACTTATCAGTTATTTCTGCTTGTTTCATTTGTTTTATGAAGGAGTTTATAGCGTAATTTAACATGATGCATGTTGATTTGATGGTAGGAGAACTTAAATTTTTAATTTCAGGTTCAGGAAAGGAGAGATCATACATTTCACCGTATTTTTCGAAAAATTCTGCAAACTTTGAGAAAAATTCTATGTTGGGTCTGAAATAAGCTTCACTATGAACAAAAAAGTCCGACTTTTTAGTAAATTCGTCATCAAAGGTAATTATGCTTCTAATTATTGACTGTTTTAGTGGACTATATTGTTTTGTGAGTTTCCGTAGGCATGATAAGACTTCATTAATATTGTTGAAATCGGATGAAAATGATGCGCTGGCATGAATGTCTTGGATGTCTCTTTCATATTCTTTTCCCTTCATCTTTTTCCACTCATTTAAAGATTTATCTACGTCAACTGGAACTTTATGTTTTTTTCAATACATTCAAGGAAATATTTAAAAATACATTCTTTGTTGAAGCTTTTATTTCTTGAGTTTTTTCTAACAGAAGTTATTTTGTTAGATTTTTAATTCTTTCTCGTAAAATTTCATTAATTGTGTTACGAGTTTTATGAATTGGGAAAGTTCGTGTTTGAAAATTTTTAATTCTAATACTGATGAGAATGGGTAAAATTGCCAGGCTTTGTCGTAAGAGTGTACAAAATAGCTGTATTTGCTGTAGGGCTTGTTAATGTCGACTTTTGAACATTTTCCAATTAGTTGAATAACAAAACTTGTGGACGGATAAGGTATCACAATGATGGGTGGTGTGTTGTCTAGTAAAGAGTCAACTAATTCTTCTATAAACCTCCTTATCAGGATCGGATAGTGGCCCACCCTTAAGCTGGATAATCGTTCTTTCTAAATCTCTCTCTACAAACATTTTAAACCTTTTTGAATTAAAGAGAGGAACTGCATCTTTGAGATGAGTGGGGATTTGTTCATTGGCTCCAATTAAAATTAAAAATAGGGGATAAGTCGTATTATTAAGCAAGGTTCGACTTATTTGTTTCTTTTTCCAGCCATATTTCTCATTTATTTTTTCAATAATTTGCTTAAGTGATTTTTTCAATTGACTTAAGCTCTTTAAAATTAACCCTTTTTCCTTGGCCCATTCATACCATTTTTTATTAGGGATCCTTAAAGGGGGTGGAGCGTACATATCTATCCAGTGCATTTCTTTCTTCTTAAATAATAGAATATCGTCAAGGATAATCCATGCAAGGCTTTCTAATATTTTTCTCATCTCTCTATAGCATGTAGAAACTATTCCTTCGCTAACGCAGTTTTTCATTACTAGTAAAGTTGATATCATTTCTGGAAGATAAGCAAGAGTCAAGGGGAAAATGTTTCTTTTTATTAGCAGTTTTTTACGAAGTTTTCTTCTAGTTTGTCTCAGCTTGGCAACAAAATCTTCTATTATTTCATTTATTTCTTGGATTTCGTCTTTTAAAACAGTTTTCACAAGGTTCTCTGTTTGAGGTTCTTCTTTCATCCATGCGACCCCCCTCTACATACAAAAAGATATTCATATTTCTTCTCAAGTGGAATATCGCTTTTAGCGTACTCTTCAAGAAAGTTCTGAAATTTATTCCAATTAATTCTTATTTGAATACCGAATGGTCGTTTAGCATAATAAATTATTCTCTCTCCAGTTTTTTTAAATCTCTTAACCAAGACAAGGGAATACCAGTCACCATATTGCCTTATTAGTTCATTGAATTTATTTTTTAATTCAAGAGATTTCTCGTATAATTTTTCCATATCATGATTATATTTAGTAGATAAGGAATAAAGTCCGATTAAAAAGTGATCCACAAGTCCGTTCGGCATATCTACATATACATTATGAGCCGTACCTTCGACCTTAAAATGGGGATTCGTTGATCGTCTTACGCCAAATAGCGGCCAATTGAAGCTTAAAGATGAAATAGGGAATAAAATATTGTGGATTCTTTTGATAGCAGATTCATCTATGCGCCATTTTCCCCCCTTATATGTTAATTTGAGTTTTTTAAGAACTCTTTCGGCACAATCAGATTCTAATGACCTTAAAATGTGAAGCAGTTCTTTTTCATCGATTTTTCTCTTAACTCGACAAATTTCGAAAAGAGTTGAATGCAATCTATTATGTATGTCATCTAGTAAAATAGGTTTTCTAGACAGATGTGGTTCTTCTATTAAAATCCACGTAGCTTTTACTTTTTCTAGAAGTTTATGAAGCTTGCTATCCCGCCATACGTAAAGATGATATAGCTCCTCCAAGTATTCTTTATCATCATATGATATGTTTTTTATTAGTTCATTTGTGGTAAAGGAATTTATCTTTCTATGGTGAAGATACCAAAGCGCCCAGGCTATAAACCTTTTAATGCTTGTTTTAATTCTTTTTTTAATTAAGTAATAAATATCGTTAAAATTATTAGATTTATAAAAAACATCATCTTTCTTCGTTAAAAGACGGCTTTTCAGTAAGGCTCCAATCACATACTCCATGGCATTGAGAGATCGCTGATACATCCTGCGAATAAGAGGATTATTAGATTGTTCTATCTCATTGATTATGGCGTCTTTTAGCTCTGATATAGTGAATTTTTGTTCATCTTTGAATATTAAACTAGATCTCCAACTAAGCATGCTCAATATTTCCCACCGATGATCTAGGATAATTTTAGGAGGGAGCTTAGACAATATTTCTTCTACTTTCATGTCTCCCACCTAAAAATATTATTTTAAAGTTAAATGGGCTTCCAACTTTGCAATAAGATCTAAGGTATCAACTAAGTCCTTTGCTATCATTATTAATAATAAAAATTCCGTAACAATATTTTCGGTATTACATCAATGAAGAAAAGTAGAAGAGGACAAAAGACCAAAGATAAGAGGAAGAGATCAGCATATACTAAGGGTTTGTATGCGTAGAAGGTTGTGAAGCGGAGGTTGGAGAGGAAAAGTTATTTGGCTAGGTAGAATAAGGGTAGCAGGGTTAGTAGAGAGAAAAGGCTGAGGCTTCGGCGGATTGCTAGGAAAATAAGGCAAAAGTATTTGCAATGAAGTATAAGAAGGAGAAAGTATATTCAAAAATAATGTACCAATGATTTTAGTGTTTTCTTGGTCAAGTTAATTGAAGAAGGACTAATAAAGATCGCAAGAGAAAAACTAAGGGGGAATGCAGATTACTTAGATTCTAAAGGATTTTCTGGGTGTTTGGAAGGATCTTTATCCGTGGATCCTTATCCGTTTAGGAGAGAGGATTTTGGGGATGATCTTCTTAAGATTGCTGTTTACGGTTTGTTGAGTAGGGGTAATCTTCTGGATTTGGTTGAGAATTTTATTTTTGTGAGGAGAGAGAAGGATAAGTTGACTAAGGTTATGGCTGATATTTTTACAACAAAGATTAAAATAAATAATGAAGAAGATTTGAGAAACGTTGCTTTTATAATAAAGGGCAAATCCTTTAAATCGATAACTTCTAAGGATGTAGCTCATCAAATTATAAAAGCATGTAGGTTATCAGTCGATTTAGTCGTTCTTGCTCACGTTGGAACTCTTGCAGATGATGCAAAAATCGATTTGATTGAACAATGCAACCTTAGAAGAAGAATGTATGCAATAATAAATATAAATGATTTGGCAAAGATTCTTTTAGCATATAATGAAATCTAAACATCTAAGATGAGTATATTTACTCTCTTATGCTTTGGTGTTGAATATTGTTTTCTAGTATAACGACTACTTCCATCCGATGTTTTCGAGAATTATGTATTGAATAAACGGATCGTCAAAAAGATCCCAAGGCTCTTTCTTAAATTCTAGCTTCATTCTCTCTTTAATAAATTTTAGTGCACATGCAATTGGAATATTTAAAACTATGTCTTCACTAGTAGAATCGGATCTAGAGAAGAAAAGCTTCGCCAATGCAACATTACCTCTGATTTTAATTGGAACATCTTCGATTTTCTCTGATAAAAACTCATTTAAGCCGAGTCTATTCAGAGCAAGTTCTATTTTACTTTTCTTAAATTTATTTCTTAAATCCTGCGGGTCTTTGCTGAGCGATACTTCACAGATAACAGCTATATTAAAATTATTATAGTCTACACCATGTTTCCTGAACATTTCCACCAGTTTTTTATCGGGAGTTAGTATTTTTCTATCAACTATATTTTTACCAATAACTATTTCTTGTGCACCTCGCGGCTTATATCCTAGAATGTCGGATTCTTCTCTTCCTTTGTGGTGGACGAAGTTCTCTATAAGGAAGAACCCGTTTAATCGAAGATACCAATATGCAATTCTCTCTCCAATATTTCTCATTTTTATCCCCTATAAGTCGGAACTAAAAAAGGTCTTTAAGTGTTTGTAAGACATTTAAGATATAAGGGTATTCAAACTTTAATAAATAGCAAATTGTTACAATATTTTTAGAGCAAATAATTACCAAACAAAATATGAAGTAGTATAGTCTTATTTTGCTAAACGCAGTTAGTACAATAATTGTCAGAATGGATACTCCGAACTGGATTTATATCTCCTAAAAGATTAGTACAAATAAAAGAGTCCTTGATCAATTAGGATAGAATTTTGGGTTAAACTTAAGATTATGTCTCGGATATAAGACATGATCCATGTTTATGCGTGTCGATTATGCTATACCAATCAATATTTGTGAAGTATTCGTCTCTTGGTTTTAAAATCTTATTTCTTGAAAATACTAGGAACTTTGTTTTGACGCCATCAAGAATGTTACCATAGTGGGTTCCATGATGCGCAGCTTTAATTAAAAAGAAAGGTATTTCTCTCAAATCTGGTTTAGCACATCGAATATTTAATGCAAGATCGCTAGCATCGCCCAAAAATAACATATGTGGATATTCTTTAGAGCTAAATATGAGAGATGCGCTATTAGTTAACTTTTTAAATTCTTTTTCAAGTTCACCTACAGCTCTAATTAAACTGCTTGGTAAGCCTTCCCTTTCAACATCTAAATAGTCTTCTTCTAAATAATTATTAAACCACATTACTTCGATTGAATCTGAAAATGCTCCACTTAGCACGTTATAAATTATATTGAATGCACGTTGTTGTCTGCTATCAAGTTGATTTTTGATGTTGTCGATTCTTTTTCTTAAATTTTCTAATTTTCTTCGCATAAATTGATCTAAAATGTGATAATCGGGCCATAAAACTTCCCATCTAATATCTCCGGCATAAAAAGTGTCCCCTCTATGTAGTGCCTGAATTTCTTTGGTAGATTTTAGAAGAAGAGGAATTAAGGGATAATTTCTGAATTTTGTGATTATAAAAAGGCACAGAATTTTCAAGGATGGCTTTTCCAACGTTAGTAGAAGGAGGTAAAGCAGGAACATATAACTTATCAAAAAAATTCTTGGAACTAAACTAATAAAATTATAGTGATCCCAATGATAATGTGTAATTGCAAACTGTTTTTCGTTCACGAAGTTTAGGACAAATAATTTTTTTTAAAATTTTGTAAATATCTTCTTCTGCCTTGAGAACCTGCATCAATTAAGAAGCCTTTTTTATTGCATAACGTAATGGTACAATCACCATGACCAACATTAACGATGATTGTTATCCTATGAGACTTCTCGAACTGCATGCATGCTAAGCATTTATGGAAGTCTACTTCCCCCATAATGACTTCAGTTATTCTGTGATAAGTATCTATTGTATATAATCGCGTCCATGAAAACAAGGTTACACCCCTCCTAACAACTATATTCCTCTTTAGATGATATTAATTTTATTATAAAACAGAGAGTTTTCTTTTGTACCTCAATTTGTCAATTAGATACTGGCATACATAATGCACATATGGCATGCAAATGGTTGCTAAGAATAGTTCTTAACAACTGGTAATCGAGCTTTCTGTATTTAGTTGTAAGCATCTACAATAAGTATAAATTTCTCGATGTGTTTTTGAGAAACAACTTCTTCGAAAGAGGTTACAGAATTTTACATCATTAATTAATGGATATCTAAAGAAATTATGGAAATGAAAATGGTAATTTTGAATTGTTTTATGAAAAGTGTTAAGAGCAATGGTTAAAGTATGTGAGGATATTAGGTCTATTCCTGCGACAGAAGATTTCAGGGATGAAGTTCAAAGAATTGTAGAAGAGGTGATTAATCCGAAGCTGCGAAGATTAGATAGAGAATTTAATAGAATAAGGAAGTATTAGTGTTGAGGGGATGCGGCAATAGCGGATTTGAAGAGAAAATATGGTTATGAAAATGTTTTTATTACTGATATTGAGAAGGAACCTAAACGATTGGGGTTAATATGGCGTCTTAATCCTCGTATTAGGGGACAAATATTGCAAATGCTATTCTCCGAAGCCTACCTTACTGTTAGGTGGAATTTAGGATTCCGCAAAACTTGTCCTTTATTTTTTACCACTTAAATTAAGAATGTTCTCCTTCCTTCATGATTTTCGTCTCATTTATTTTCTTAACATTACTTACCATGTTTCTATAGCTTTAGAGCTTTATTTCATAATGTAAAAATTAATATATAAAAAATAAAAATAATTACGAAAGTTAGGGAGATCTGTTTTGAGTTTCGATAGAAAAGCAGAAAAAATCATGATGGAACTGGAGAGCATAAACTTAGGTTAATAGAAAGATGTGAATAACTATGTTGAATGTTAAATGGGATTTCCTAATTGGTGTTTTTATTGGTTTATTAGTATCTCTATTTGGATATTGCATAAATCATGTATTGAGATTGAGAGAAGCACGGTTGGTTCGAGAGTTTGAGATGAGAAAAGAAGGAAAAGACTTTTATCTGCCTCTTTATGGATTTTTTGCGGAACTAGGTGATCTGGCAACTGGTTATGTCAGAGCGGTACGCCAAGGAAAGGCACAGGTTTTAGTTAAGCAAGGTTTTCCATATTTGACGCCAGATGAAATTGTCTCAAAATTTAAGACGGAGTTTAAAGAATTGTTGAAATTCATTGGTGAAGCAAGGGCCAAGGGATATGAAGTTTTGTTACCATTAGAACTTTCTGAAATCATTGCAGATATTTTAGCTATTGGCAGTGTCCTATGTGAAGGGGGGAAAGATGAATGGGACAGTCAACTTATACAACAATTTGATGAACAATTAATTCTTGCAATGAATACAATTGAAGAACTTCTTTGGTTGAAAAGAAAAAAATGATAAAAAAGGAGAGATATTGGATTTGAAAATTTGTTATTTAAGGAGATGATTAAATGTCTGAAGAACAGGAAAAAAGGGTAGAAAAGAAAAAGGTTAAGTTGCGTCGTATTTCTTCTAAAACTATTGAAATTAAGAAGGTGGCTATAAAGTCTGGTCAAATAGAGAGGAAAAAGAAAGAAGTGACTAGATTTGTGAAATTAGGGACAGAAGAAAGCAAAAATACAAAAAATTACCGGAAAAAATAATAAATTAAATAAGAGTAAAATTTGTAATGCTTTATTCATTTAGTCACAAATACGTATCGGAAGATAAAAGAGATTATAGAAGGGGGAGGTGATATGAAAACATATGTGGAGTGGCTTGAAGATTTTCGAAAGAAAATTTATGAAGGATATGAAAAGCATAGGATGGATAAACGATTAGCGGGACATGTTTGCGAGGTTAAGAAACCTGCTAGGAAGTTATTGAAGTTGAGTGGTCCAGTTATGGTGTATGGTGTGCCAGAGAGTGGAGAGTTACCGCCATCAGTCGTTGTTGGTACTCAAGATGTAACTCCATCTAATGTAGGTTTTCCCATAGATATGAGAGATTGGGCTGAAGACCCTAGTAGACGGAACATGGATACGTTTATGACTAAAAAGGGTAAAGAAGTTGCAGAAAATGAAACTCGGGTCATAATTAAGGGCATGATTGATAATGTTGGATATTCGTTTAACGCGGAAAGAAAAGGCGAATTGTCAAAGACTGATATAAGAAAGGCGGAAGATTGGTTGAAAGAACGGGAGGTGCATCCAGATACTATTATAGTTGATGTTAAGCAGGGTTTTGAATTTTTGCGTAGAGGTGAAGTACTTGAGGCAGCGAGGATACCTAGTAGTTATATGCCAGAAGAACAGAGAGGCCCTTACTTTTTAGGTCTATTAGGTGGGCTTAAAGTCTATTGTATCCAGTTTGACGAAAGACTGGCAATAGTTTATCGAAAAAATGACATTATAGTTAAAAATACACCGTTAAAAATCTATTTTGATAACTTAGATAGACCTTCAAAACTTATTTTGGAAAAGTGGTGTTCATCAGCTCCAATAATTGATGAAGGAGTTGTAAAGATCACTTTGTAAAGAAAAAGATATATAGCAAAAAAAGTTAAAAAATAACCCGTTAAATTATTTACATACTCGTACATGAGAAATCGATGCAGGATCTCGTGCGCTAAGCAAATTTATAACGTTTGAAAATTTTATTTATAAGTGAAGGAAATTTTCTTATCGTTTGTAAGGGGTTTCTTTTGCATGAGTATAATGATTAACTAAGGCATTAATTTTGATTATCTACTTGCCTGTTAAGTTTCTGCTATTACCCTTTGTATAAAGGTTATTAGGTCTGCTAAATCGTCATAATCCGCTTTCTTGGAAAGAATATCGCGAGGATCTATTAGTTGTGCAATGGTTCTGGCAAGTGAGATTTTCCATTCTTTATCTATTCTTTTTAGTTGTTTTTCTAGGAGTTTCTTTCTTTGTTTATTCTTTGCTTCTGATATTTCCTTTGCTTTTTCCTCATTTATTTTAAAAGTGTTGATTAATGCTTTTTTTAATAATTCTTGTGGATATATGCATTCTAAGTCGGGGTCTATTGTAAACACTTTATTAGGATCTAAAATGCCTTTTTGAATGAGCTTTTCAATATTCTTTTTTCTATCTTTGTCGGTTATGACGTAGAGAGTTATGAGAGTTGCTCGTAACCCTTCAGAAAGTCTTTCAAGAAATTCGTAGTTTTTAGCTCCAATCATGGTTAGGAGATTAAGTCTTGTTGCTCCTAGCTTTTCCGAAATTATTCTGATGAATTCTAAGTCTGATGGTCCTTCAACTGCTACTATTTTTTCTGGGGCTCCTCCACTACTTGGCGTTACTCCAAGACCGCGCAATATGCTAATAAGTTCGTTTGCTTTCTTTGGACTAACTTCTACACTGCCATCTATTTTCAAGTTGAACCAGAAATTAGTACAAATGTTATCTCCTTTACATATAAATTCTGGAGAATGTGTTGCTATTATCAGTTGATTTTGTTTAACTCTTTCTTTAAATAATTTAAACACTCCTCTACATAATGCTGGATGAAGGTGAAGTTCTGGTTCTTCGATGATTATTATCTTGCCTCTTTCGGTTGATACAAGCATAACCAGTAGATTTAAAACCTCTTGTTCCCCTCCTCCTTGAAATGCAATTGAAATGATTCCCTCAGCAGATCTGTCGTCTATTCTTACTTCCTCGCCCAATGATCGTATGGATTTCTCAGAAGGATTATATAAGTCTCGAAGTTCATCTTTAGTACTCTTATATATCTCTTTGAATTTCTCTTCAACGTACCTAAATTTTCTATATGACTCAGGTGTTTCGGGTTTTAATAAAAATGAAGTCTTTGCCAATTCTTCTCCAACTATTATTTTTCTTTCTCCAGGACCAAGCCTTATATTCCTTGCAGCTGGGAAGTAAATAAATAGGTTACGTATCATTTTTTGAATATTGTTAAGTACTTCATTAAGTTGCCGTTGTGTAATTGGAAAGATATAGTCTTTAAGTTCCTCTTCAGTTGGAGGCCTTTCAATAAGCTCTAATCCTTCATTTTTGCACCATTCCTTGTAGTCAACAGAGACAGGTATTTTCTCATAAGGTATGATTCCTTCTCTGACAAACTCGTCTAGTTTGGAATCCATGTGATAAGCCTTATTGCCTAAAACTACGAGTCTTGGCCCTATAAGATTTTGCTTTGAAGCTTTAGGATCAAAGAGAATCGCTTTTGCGGCTTTCTTTACTTCTTTTTTAAGCATTTTATTTATATTTATTAGTTGTGTAACTTTGTCGTCCCTTACTAGCTCTAATCCGTTGAATTTAAGAAGAACAGTACTCCATTTTGCTTTTGGTTTTTTCACTTCTCTAATAATTCTTACTATGAAAGCAGGTGATTGGGATTTTTCTCTTTGCACTATTTGTAGAAGTTTTCTAAACTCTTTTGGGAGTTTTTGTTGCTCATCATTTTCAAGTTCAATTTCTAACTCTATTTTTATAGGGTTTCTAGGTGTGCGTTTCCACCATGAGTCTTCATCTAAGGAAGAGGCCCCTCCTGTGATAGTAAATTCTGATGAAAACTTCCATAGAAGTTCTAACAAGTTGGTCTTGCCGGATCCATTTGGGCCTACAAATATGTTTAACTGTTTTAATTCTAATTCGACATTTTTGAGATTCTTATAATTTTCGACGTGAAGCCTTCTTATTATCATTTTACTCCCCCTACTTAGAAGATTACTATAAAAATAAAAGTAAATTGGACTATTAAAGATTTCTTTCATTCTTCCAAGTCAGTAAGGTACATCAACTTTGGAAAATTGTGTGGGTGCCTACGTTGGAGAATATGCTTGAAGATGCGTTGTTGATGGTTGCTATTTATGTTTTAAAGGATAAAGAAGTTGTTGAAAAAGCAGAAAGATGTTTTAAAACTTCACTTTACGATTATTATAATTATATAGAGCTTTATAGTCATATAGAGGATGATGATCGAAGAGAATTGTATAGGTTATGTAAGAGAATTTTTCGTAAATATGAGTTGAAACTGACGCTTACGGTGATGTTAGGTAGCTATATATTGAAGCAAATACATGTTCTTAGAGAATATCCTGTTGAATGTGAGGTTTGTATAACTAGATTTGCAAGGTCAAGAAACTATTGGGGGAACAAAAAACTTGGAGAATTTCGTGAAGTTGAACCTTAACTAAAGTGAGGAAACAGGGTAAAGCGAAATCTCTGGTATAGGCTATGGTTATGGTTTTGCAACCTTTGTTAAGTTAATATAAGAGTTTCTATTATTTATTTTTTAAGAATTTGGTGAAATGTTTCTGAAATGATTGTGAAGTGTTTTGATCAACAAAATGTTAAGAGAAGATCTTATAAATTCTTATGAGCTTTATTGATTTCGGTGAGGGTTGGTTATGAAGAAACTTACTGGCTCGCAGCTAGCTTTACTTCGTCTTATTTTGGCTAATCCAGGTCCAAGTATTGAAGAAATGTATCAATTTGCACCCTTATATGGGGTATCAAGGGAGACTCTCAGAACGGATTATATAGTTTTGCTTAAAGAATTACTTGTTTCCCCTTTATCTTCTATTGACCGTAAATATTATCTTCCAAATTTTTGTTTGATAACTGAAAAAGGAAAAGTAGTGATCAGGGAAGTGCTTGAGAAAGAGCCCGAACGGATACCACGGAGAAAGGTTAGTATTTTTAAAGCGCTTGAAGAAGCCCTTGAGTTGGATGAGGTAGCTAAAGATTGGCCGAGTTTTGATGAGTGCTCTGATGAGGAAATAGAATTGCTTGCTAATGTTTATCTTTATTGGGCTAAGAAACCTTATGCTCAACGTCCATTAATTTCTAGTGATGAATTGTTTTGGGCGGCTGCAAAGGGGTTTGCCAAATTAAATAAGATAGAACTTTTCTCAGAGTCGTTAACAGGGTGTTTTATGGATTTAAAGGAAAATAGAAGATGGGAGTATCTCTTTGGCATGATATTTTATGCCTTGAAAAAATATCCTAATCTCGAAGATGTGATTTTGGAAAGCGCTTCTAAGGCTCTCACAGAATTATATCTGCATTTAATGGGAAAAATGCCCTCTAAACATCTAACTAAGGAGGACATAATTGAACTAGTAAGAAAATTTATAGATCAAAAGTTTATGCTTTAACGACTGTTTTTCTTCGGCAAGCGTGAGAGAAGAAGATCGGCTTAGAAATTAAAATTAGGAAACACCTAAATGTTGATGTTTCATGACTAATATTTCAGCAATTAAGGTATAAACTGGTTTACATGGTTAATTATGTGCAAGAAGGCAGATCGGTGAACTTAAAGATGAACTCAAAAGAGAGTATGAATTCTTAATGCTGAAGAAGATGTATGTTTATAAGTTGTATTTGGATTTAATGTAGTCGTATACTGATGTTTTTGTTTCAAATATTAATGTGAAGTCTATGTGTTTTGTTTCTCCTGTTTTAAGCCAGTGGTCGATGTTTTTTACTGATGTTTCGTAGAGTTCTGTGATTCTGCGGAATTCATATTCGAGTTCAGATAGTACTCCTCTGGCAATGTAAGATTTAAAGGTTATATTATCGGCTAAGAGATCTGTTAATGTTGCCTCTTCTGGGCATATTCTTTTGTCTTCCGGATATCTTCTGCCAACTACGTCCCTGTAGATGTTTATATCTACGATGTCTTTTCTAATTAAGGTTAATACATAATTTAATATTTGATAGGGGTCTACACCGTATAGTTTTGCTGCGGTTTTGATGGTGTCGCTCCAGAATTCGTTATAATTGGCTTCTGCTACTCTGAATGGGTAGAGCTTTGCGGAGCATAGGCGTAGCCCTCTGTGTATATATAATGGATATTCATCTAGGTGGGCGATTTTTAATAATTCTTTGCGTAGAGTGTGGTCTTTTTCTATTTTGTTTTTATTGTTGAGAAATTCTTTTTTCGCTTCTTTTAGTTTTTGCCTGGCCCATTCTGGTAGTATTGAAAGGTTTTCTAGTGTTGGGTACCATCTGTCTGGACCTACTTCATCGTACTGTGCGCATTTTGGCACAATTATGTCCCAGTTGAATGGGTCGCCTACATCTTTTTTCAGTCTTTTGTTCCATGTTTCGATTTTCCACTCTAATTGGAAATGTATTTTCCACCATTTTGGGTGAAGTTCCTTAAAAATGAAAAATAAAACTAAGTTGCCTAGGCGTTCTCCATATTTTGCATGTATGTTTTCAATGAATTTGTTTATATCTGCCATTTTTCTCTCCTCTTTTCCTCGCAGTTTAAAACATTGGTATATGTAATTTTGTGCTTATTTCCTACCATTTCTTTGCTATGTGTTTTGAGTTTTGTAGGCGACTGGAGGTCTGGTAATTGTGGTTGTTATTAGGGTTAGAGTTATTTTAAACATGTTCACTTATTTGGGTTCTTTCTGCGTTTTTGTTTATGGTGAAAATTAAAAATGAGGGTTTTGAATGTGGAGTATGTTGGTTTCTTGGATGTAAGAGTCTATGTTATTTTTCTAATTTGATTGGATTATTCTTCGAGGTATGCGCCGCAATAAGGGCAGAATCTGGCTATTTCTGGGATGGGGTACCCGCAGTATGGGCAAAATCTTTTAACTTTTTCTTCTTTTGGAATTGGGGGGATTTCTTTTTCGGGTTTCTTTTCTTCTTCTTTGATGTAATTGTAGAGTGCGTAGATTAGGCTATTTGGCTTTTCTTTTATTGTTTTGACCGATCCGATTATTATTAGTTTTTTCACTGCTCTTGTTACTACAACGTTGATGAATCTTTT
>Ga0164311_10000330_pt1 | contig 20068 bp, 16 predicted proteins | sample GuaBasSedimGuay2_FD_121796 | JGI IMG/M metagenome (GOLD analysis project Ga0164311, IMG submission 121796) | Subseafloor sediment microbial communities from Guaymas Basin, Gulf of California, Mexico - Guay2, Core 4569-9, 9-12 cm | ecosystem: Environmental > Aquatic > Marine > Hydrothermal vents... | reverse complement strand
TTATAAATGGAGTTAAAGAGATTTCTGAAAATAGGTATATCCTCACAATCAAGATAAAGGATATAGCAAACATTTTCCAACAGATTTCTAATATTCTTGTCGGACTTGAAGAAAAGGAAGATATGCCGCCTACCAAAACTATAGAAATTGAAGATAATAAAGCGTCGGAAAAGAAACTTGGTTCAAAATATTTCAAGTGGGATATAAAAGAACATACCGTTGTTGCAATAGCAAGAAAAGATAATCCTTACAGACACTATTGCCCTATAATACACTTTCGAACTATTTTAAAAACGATAATTGAAGTGTTCAAAAGTCAAAATATTATAAATACCGATCTAATTTTCTCTGTGCTTGAAGGACAAAACTTATCACCTGACAGGCCTTTTAAGGGAAAATCAGAAGAGTACAAAATCAGAATGACTTTAGGGATCTTAGAAATAGAGGGATTAATTAAGTGGACTGGTTCAAAGAGACCTATAGAATATAAACTAAATATTTCGATAGATGAAATTGAAAAGTGGGTGGAGGAGAATTTACAAAATTATTGAAATTCTAGAGATAAATATGAAAATTAAGCCCCCGGCGGGATTCGAACCCGCTACCCCGGCATTACGAGTGCCGTGCTCTTCCACCTGAGCTACGGAGGCAAAAAACTCCAAACCCCACACTATTATACCCTATCTCTCACTTAAAATCTTCGCCAGATATTCAAGTGACCTGTCAAATGTCTTCTCAGCATCATCTGGGAATAAGCACGCGGGCGCCTCACCTAAACTCAAATGATACCTTATGCACTCACAACAATAGCCCTTCTTTGAACACGGCTCATATGTGCAGTTGCACCTCTTGAGATTCTCTTCATAGTTTTTACAGTCCTTCGCCATCTAACCACCTTCCCTTGATGTTACGCTCTTTCATCTCTGTTTCATCTATCTCTTTATATCTACTGCCCCTTGTCTGAACTGACCGCATTCTCAATCATCCTCCTGGCGTTCTCCATCGCCTCCTTTGAGACGCTCTCCTCACCCGAAAGCATCCTCGCTATCTCGCCTACCTTCTCCATCTTGCTTATCTTCTTAACCGTTGTGATAGCCCTTCCACCCTTCATCTTCTTCTCAACCTTTAGATGGTTGTGTGAATATGCCGCAATCTGCGGAAGATGTGATATGGTTATCACCTGCCTCATACCGCCAAGCCGTCTCAGGCGGGTGGCAACCTGTGATGCACTCCTGCCCCCCAGTCCCACATCCACCTCGTCAAATATAAGCGTGGGTGTCTCATCGGCATCAGCCAGAATGCTCCTCAGCGCCAGCATCACCCTCGCCAGTTCACCCCCCGATGCTACCATCACCATCGGTTTGGGACTCTCGCCAGGGTTGGTAGAAATGAGAAATGAGACCTTATCCACTCCACTTGATGTAAAACCAACTCCGGTGTCATCAATCACCGCATCATCACCCTCGTTATACTCAATTGAAACCACAAATTCAACACCATCCATCCCCAACTCCTTCAATTCACCCTCAACCTGTTCCTCTAATATCTTCGCCGCCTCCTTCCTGCTTTTTGAAATATCAAATGCAATTCTCTTCAGTTCATCTTGAAGTGTCTTGAGTTTCTCTTCAAGGTTCTCCCTGGTCTCAGAGTATGTCTCCAGATTATATAGTTCCTCCTTCGCCTTTGACAGGTAGGTTAATATATCTTCAATGGTGCCACCATACTTCCTCTTAAGAAGCGATATTTGTGCCAATCTGCCCTCAACCTCCTCAAGGCGCTGGGGATTGAAGTCAAGCGATGCAATATATTCGTTTATGAATCCCTCAATGTCTTTAAGTATATATAGTGCCTCTGTGGATTGTGATGAGGTCTCGCTTACTGTAGCGTCTAACCTGCTCATCTCCTCCATTATGGCATTCAATCTGCCGATATTATCTTCAAGCCCCCCCTCCTCTGATAATAATGACTTCACCTCTTTGGCAAGTTGTGCAATCTTCTCACCACTCCTGAGAAAGGTTCTCTCATCCTCAAGTGTTTCATCTTCCCCGTCTTTCAAATCTGCCCTCTCTATCTCCTCTATCTGAAACTCCAGCAGGTCTTTCCGCCTCTCTCTTTCTGCTTCATCTTCTATTATGGTCTCAATCCTGTTCTTAACCGCTCTGAATTCCCTGTATTTATCTCTGTATATCTTCACCATATCCTTGAGACCGGCGAAGGAGTCAAGGAACTCCAGGTGAGATGAGGGATTTAGGAGACGCTGGTGCTCGTGCTGACCATGTATATCCACCAGGTTGCTTATCTTCTCCCTCAGGGCTTTCACCGTGGAACGTTCACCGTTAATAAAGATTCTATTCCTCCCATCCCTTGCCACCTCTCTCTTCACCACTATCTCATCACCGTCATTGATGAATGTTGCCTCAACATGTGCGAAATCAAACCCCTCTCGTATCATGTTTGAATATGCTCTATCACCCAGAACTAAACTTAAGGCGTCTATGATAATGGACTTTCCAGCACCCGTTTCACCTGTTAGAACAGTGAAACCCCTTCCAAATTCAATTTCAATTTCGTCTATGAGCGCATAGTTTCTTACTGATAACCTGCTTATCATATTAGTTATTACTCTTCGGTTGCCTTATCCTCCCTCATATCTCTCCAGTTCCATCTCTCCCTCAAAACCCTGAATAGTTCCCATTCCTTAATCCTTATCAATGATAGGTTATATTTGGACTTTGAAATGTTTATCTCATCATTCTTCGTTATATCCCTGGTGACCTGACCGTCCACGGTAATGGTCACATTGGTTCCCCCTGCAATTTTACCTGTTATCTTCACCTTCTCATAGGTGGGAAGGATGAAGGGTGCGATAAATTGCGGATGGGGGCATATAGGTGTATAGAGAACCAAATCTAGGGAAGGGTCTATAACCGGACCACCAGCACTCAGTGAGTATGCGGTTGAGCCGGTGGGTGTTGAGACAACCAATCCATCCCCTGAGAATGTTATGGGAACCTTGCCCTCCCTGTTAATGGTGATGTGTGCTACTTGAGTTGATAGACCTCTATGAATAACAAGTTCATTCAGGTATATGCTCTTCCAGTGCCCAACTTCCACATTTAATAGCATTCTTCTTTCAAGTGTATAATCACCTTTTATCAGTGCTTCTAAAGCCCTTTCTTTCTCGGTATAATCTATCTCGGAGAGGAATCCCATCCCGGAAACATTTATAGGTAGAATTGGTATTTCGTATTGTGCAATTGCTCTTACTGTTGTCAGAAGAGTTCCATCTCCTCCGAGTATAATAAGTGCATTTGCTTCTCTGGATGAAGAAGCAATTACTTTATAGCCCTCATCTTCTTCAGGTTTGTCAAAATAACCAGTGAGGTCAGGCATAGAGACATCTATGCCCTTTGACCTGAATTCATTAACAAGCGAAGACCCTGCCTCTAATGCCTTTTTCTTTCTATAGTTGGCTATAATAGTAATCTTTCTGATGTGTTTCATATGTGTAGATATTATCAAAAAATACCGTTCATTAGAATATTTTGAGGTCTGCTTAATTGTTTTACTGGTATTTGAAGCATATGAAGTATTCCTGATTTCCCTTTGGACCCTTAAGAGTTGAAGGAACAATGTTTCTTACTTCGCAACCAAGTTCAATAATAAAGTTCTCTATTTTCTTAACTACACTTTCAATAACCTGTTTGTCCCTCACTACACCCTTCTTTACATACTTTCTATCTGCTTCAAACTGAGGTTTAATTAGAGCGATGATGTCTGCAGGCTTAGACATTATCCTTAATAATGGCGGAATAATCAGTTTGAGCGAGATAAATGATACATCAATTGTAGCCAGTGTTGGTTGTGGTTCAAAGGTCAACCTGTCAATGTATCTCGCATTCGTGTTATCAAGCACTACTATTCGTTCATTGCCCGTAAGTTTTTCAGATAGTAGCCCCTTTCCAACATCTACTGCATATATCAATGAGGCACCCTGTTTTAGTAGGAAGTCGGTGAAACCACCTGTTGATGCACCGATGTCTATACAGACCTTGTTCTCTATCTTGATGCTGTCTATCTTATTAAAAGCCCCTTCTATTTTAAGTCCGCCTCTGCTTACATAGGGAGTTGGTTCAATAATCTCAATCTTTTCGCTACCCGAGACATGATGACCTGCCTTATTAACCACACTTCCATTTACCACTACTCTGCCCGCCATGATCATTGCCTGGGCGATACTTCTGGTATTCACCAGACCCCTTTTAACGAGAGTTTTATCAAGCCTTTCTGTTTCTCGCATAGTAGAAATTAAATTAGTGGGAGTTTTTCTTCTTGTGGGAGATGAGCATCCTCGCTCTCTCTGCTATATCTTCTGGAGTTAATTTAACTATCTTCAGAAGTTCACTCACCTTACCGTGTGTGATAAACTCATCGGGTATTCCCATCCTATCGCAGGTGATATCATCTATTAGGCTATTTTCTTCAAGGAACTCAAGAATCCCCGAGCCGAACCCGCCATTAAGGGCTCCTTCCTCAACAGTAAGCCATATATTGTTTTTCATTGCAAGTTCTTTGAATAGTTCGTCATCAAGCGGTTTGATGAACCTGGCATTTACAATTGTTGCTGAGAAACCCTCTTTTGATAGCTCTTCACCTGCTTTTAGAGCGAAAGACACCATTCTGCCTATGGCGATGATGGCGATGTCTTTACCCTCAGTCAATATTTCACCCTCTCCAACTTTTATCGGATTAGCATTGTAATCAACCTCAACACCAACACCCTTACCCCTTGGGTATCTTATTGCAAAAGGACCATTGTATTGATGTGCTGTTCTCAGTAATGCTACCAGTTCTGCTTCATCCTTCGGTGCTGAAATAACGATGTTTGGTATGGGTCTGAGATATGCAATATCAAAACATCCATGGTGTGTAGGTCCATCCTCTCCAACCAGTCCACCTCTGTCAATGGCGATTATCACTGGAAGGTTCTGCAGGCATACATCGTGGATTACCATATCATAAGCCCTTTGAAGAAAGGTGGAGTATATAGCACAGATGGGTTTGAGACCCATAGTGGAGAGACCTGCAGCGAAGGTGATTGCGTGCCCCTCTGATATTCCAACATCAAAGAATCTATCAGGGAATCTATTTTTGAATTGTATAGTGCCAGTGCCATCAGGCATTGCTGCGGTGATTGCGACTACCTTTTTATCTTCTTCCCCCAGTTTAGTTATGGCTCTACCAAATACCTCAGTGTAAGTAGTTCCGCCACTCACCGAATTGAATTTACCGGTATTAGGGTTGAAAGCAGATACACCATGAAAAAGAGTGGCATTCTCCTCGGCGGGTGTATAACCCTTGCCCTTGGTCGTCAAGATATGTAGAAGCACCGGTCCCTTCAGCTTTAATGCTCCGTCTATACTCTCTATCAGGTCTTCAATATTATGTCCGTCTATAGGACCAAGGTATCTATAACCTTGTTCTTCAAATAGCATTCCTGGAACCAGAAGGTTCTTTAAGCCCTCTTCAAATCTTCTTGCATAGTTAAACAGTTCCCACCCTTTTCTTGGTATTGATTGCACCAGTGCTTGGAGACGGCTTCTTATCTGGTCAAACGCCGGGTTTGTAATTATTTTACTTAGATATTTTGCAAGCGCTCCAACATTAGGTGATATAGACATCTCATTATCGTTTAGAATTATAAGGATGTCTCTGCCAGATTCGCCTGTTCTATCAAGACCTTCAAGTGCAAGACCTCCAGTGAGAGCCCCGTCGCCTATAACAGCCACCACCTTAAAGTCGTCACCTCTTATGTCCCTTGCAGTTGCTATTCCAAGTGCTGCTGATATTGAGGTTGAGGCATGCCCCACTGAGAAGGTGTCATAGACCGACTCATCTCTCTTCACAAAACCGGAGATTCCACCAAGGGTTCTGAGGGTTGGGAATTCATTTCTTCTGCCTGTTATAATCTTGTGTGCATAAGTTTGATGACCTACATCCCATACAATTTTATCTCTTGGGCAGTCAAGAACACTGTGCAAGGCAATTGTGAGTTCTACTACACCTAAGCTGGGGGCTAAATGACCTCCATTTCTGGACACGACTTCTATTATGTAATCTCGCAACTCATCTGCGAGAATGTATAAATCATCAATTGGAAGTCCCTTTAAGTCAGAAGGAGAATTTATTCTTGAAAGTATCTTGTACTTCTTCATAGCAGTAATCTTTTACAAGTTATTAAGGTATCTGTGATTTATTATAACCTATATTTAAACATTATTCAAATGCTGAGCAGTTAATAGAGAGTGGGAACTACAATGAGGGATATTTGGTGAATTAGGTGATTAATGCTGGGTTTTAAGGTAATTAGTAAGATTATTGTTTCCCTATATCTTGATGGTTTATTAAAGCATTTTTTGCTATTGACAAATTTGAAAGGTATGTTAGAATTAAGAAAATAAACATAGAAGGGGGTGTAGAGAATGAAGAAAGCTGCGATACTGTTGCTTGGCGTTGCACTAGTATTATCCTTTGGTTGTGCCAAGAAGCCAGCAGAGGTAATTATTGGTGTCTGGACAGGAACATTGACACTGGAAGGTGAAGAAGCACAGAACATCGTCATGGAGTTTATGGAAGATGGTAACTTTACCCTAACTCCTGAAGGCGATGTTCCCGCAAAGGGAACCTATGAGATTGACGACCAAGGTAATCTCACCGGTGAATTCACAGTAGAGGAAGAAGAAATAGCTGGTAAGATGACTGGGCTTCTTGAGAAAGAGACCATCAAGGGCGAGATTGAGATGACCGTCAAGGTAGAGGTTCCTGTGACAGAGGAAGAGGTAGCACCAGAGGGTGAAGAAGTGGCGCCAGAGAAGGTAGAGGAAGCGGCACCGCCGGAAGGCGAAGAAGAAGCTGTTCCAGAGGTTAAGGTAGAAGAGAAGATAGTAAAGGGAACATTTGAAGTCACCAAGGGCGAAGCACCTGCAGAGGAAGAGACAACAGAAGAAGGCGGAGAGTAATCATTCTTTCCATCATCAAGTTGAAGGGGTGGTAAAAAGCCACCCCTTTTGATTTTTCAAAGAGTCACAATAAACAGTTATGAGCACTCAGAATATCCACAGCACTTACAGACCGCACACCCCTCCTCAATAACAAGGTCACCTCCACAGTCAGGGCAGGCACCCACAGATTCCTTCTCGCTCATCTTTCTGCCTTCGATATTGCTATCTGTAATCTTCGCCTCGAGGGCTCTGGCTATTGCATCTGCACAGGAGAGTATCCTTTCATCTCCAAAGCCGAATGGCTTGTGGCATCTTATCCCCTTTAAATGCTTGACTATATACTGTGGCTCTACTCCGGACCTGAGGCACATAGATATTATCCTGCTCAGGGCTTCTGTCTGTGATGCGGCACATCCTCCTGCCTTACCCATATTAGCGAAGAGTTCGCATAAGCCCGTTTCATCCCAGTTGATGGTCACATACAGATTTCCACAACCGGTCTTAATCTTTCTGGTCTCACCCTGGGTTAACACTGGTCTCTCACGGGGTTTTAAGACCCTTTCAACCTTTATGTCTTTAACTGAAGTATCGGAAGTTCCCTCATCTACCCTGCCTATGTTTAGAACCTGCTCCTGTCTGCTTCCATCTCTATACACAGTTATCCCCTTGTTTCCTTCTTTGTAAGCAAGTATAAATGAGTTGTATATGTCCTCTACTGTGGCATTGTTAGGAAAGTTTATGGTCTTGGAGACGGCGTTATCAATATACTTCTGGAATGCTGACTGCATCTTTATATGCCATTCAGGTGAAATATCGTGAGAGACAACGAAGACCTTTCTTACATCTTCCGGTATCTCTTCAAAGTCCCTTATTGACCCTTTATCAATTAGCTTATCAATTAGTTCATCAGAGTAAAACCCACGCTTTTTTGCTGTATCCAAAAATATCGGGTGTATCTCTATCAGCTTGTCCCTGTCCAGGACCTGACGGTAGAAGGCGAGTGCAAACAACGGTTCAATGCCCGATGAGCAACCAGCAATGATACTTATGGTTCCGGTGGGGGCGATGGTAGTGACCGTGGCATTTCTCATCGCAGGCATACCCTTCTTATCATATATTGAACCCTTGAAATTGGGAAAAGGACCCCGCTCCTCCGCTAACCTCTGGCTTGCCCTGTATGACCGCTCCTTGAGGAAGGAGGCAATCTCTTCTGCTGTTTCAAGTGCTTTTTCGCTGTTATACGGTATCTCCAGAAGATAGAGAAGGTCTGCAAAACCCATAATACCGAGACCTATCTTTCTGTTACCTTTGGTCATCTTTTCTATCTGAGGAAGTGGATATCTGTTTGCATCAATTACATTGTCAAGGAATCTTACAGTGATGTCTATCGTCTTGGCGAAGAGGTCCCAATCAATAGTGTATCCACCATCTCCAATCTTGGTCATCCTCGCCAGATTGATTGAACCTAAATTACAGGACTCATAGGGCAGTAGAGGTTGTTCACCGCAGGGATTGGTGCTCTCTATCTCGCCAAGTGTGGGTGTGGGATTGTTTCTGTTTATTCTATCAAGAAAGATTATGCCTGGCTCACCGTTCTTGTGTGCCTGCTTGGCTATCATTTCAAATACCGTCTTGGCAGATAGATATTCAACAATCTCGCCCGTCCTTGGATTTATGAGAGGATAGTCCCTGTCCTCCAGCACCGCCTGCATGAAATCATCGTCTACAGCTACAGAAATGTTGAAATTGGAAAGCACACCATCTTTATCTTTCATGTGAATAAACTCAATGATGTCGGGATGGTCAACTCTCAGAATACCCATATTGGCACCCCTTCTTGTTCCACCCTGTTTGATAATCTCTGTTGCTGAGTCAAAGACCTTCATAAATGATAGTGGACCGCTTGATATTCCCTTTGTTGATTGAACCACATCACTTTTGGGTCTTATCCTGGAGAATGAGAAGCCAGTGCCACCCCCGCTCTTGTGTATCAATGCAGTATTCTTAACCGCCTCAAAGATTGATTCCATGGAATCATCAATAGGAATGACGAAACAGGCGGATAACTGCCCAAGTCGTCTTCCCGCATTCATCAATGTTGGTGAGTTGGGCATAAATAATCTGTCTGTCATTATCTTGTAGAACTCGCAGGCGAGTGTTCTTATAGATTTATCATCTATTGTCCTGTTGTATAATCTCTCACTGTTAGCAATTGTGCATGCAACCCGCCAGAACATATCCTCGGGTGTCTCAAGGATATTCCCGCCTTCGTCTCTTTTGAGGTATCGTCTCTTTAACACTGTGATTGCGTTCTCTGTTAAATCTGCCCTATATTCATCAGGGGGAGGTCCAAAGTCAGATGTTGTATCAATCTCATCTGCATCTACCGATAGGATGGGCATTAAGTCGCCATCCTCAATTCTATCGCCATATCTGTTCATCTCAAATCACCTTTCACCTTATACAATATATTGTATATTATTATTTTATAAAATACAATATGTAGTATGTCAAGAACTATTTTTGTAAATATACAGAATTTTACACTTTTTTTAAGCCGTATGGGGTCAAATTCATCATTGTTTATAATATAATTTGTAAAGATGGTTTAAGCAAGGAGGGATTTGTTATGGCAGATGTAATAGAAAGTATTAAAGCGTCACGGGGACAGAAACTGAGTTGTAAGGGTTGGGTTCAAGAGGCGGCGATGAGGATGCTTATGAATAATCTTGACCCCGATGTAGCGGAGATACCAGAAGAACTGGTGGTCTATGGTGGGCGAGGGAAGGCGGCGAGGAACTGGGAAGCATATCACTCCATAGTAGATACATTGAAACGACTCCGAGATGACGAGACATTGCTGGTTCAATCAGGTAAGCCAGTTGCGGTCTTCAGGACTCACCCTGATGCTCCGCGTGTTTTGATAGCCAATTCACTACTGGTTCCCAAGTGGGCTACCTGGAAGGTATTCCACGAGCTGGAGAGAAAGGGTTTAATTATGTATGGTCAGATGACCGCTGGCTCGTGGATATATATAGGCACTCAGGGCATCCTTCAGGGAACCTATGAGACCCTTGCTGAGGTTGCACGACAGCACTTTGGTGGCTCCCTTGAGGGTAAGGTGGTTCTCACTGCCGGGCTTGGCGGTATGGGGGGTGCACAACCCCTCGCAATAACAATGAATGGTGGTGTGGGCATCATCGTAGAGGTTGACCCGGCAAGGATAAAGCGTCGCCTTGATACCGCTTACCTTGATAAAATGACTGAAGACATTGATGAAGCATTGACGATTGCTGAGGAGGCAAAGAAGAAGAAAAAGCCGTTGTCTTTAGGTATTTTAGGTAACGCTGCAACGGTTCTACCTGAATTATTAAGAAGGGGCTTTCAGCCCGATGTTTTAACTGACCAGACATCTGCCCACGACCTCCTGAATGGCTATGTGCCAGACCAGGTATCATTTGAGGAGGCGCTTGAGTTGAGAAAGAAGAACCCGGAGAAATATCAGCAGTATGCACTTGATGCGGTTGGCAGGCATGTGAAGGCGATGCTTGAGTTCAAAAAGCGTGGCGCTATCACCTTTGACTATGGCAATAATATCAGAGCGCAAGCAGAGAAGGCAGGCGTTGAAGACGCATTCTCTTTCCCCGGTTTTGTTCCCGCATACATAAGACCTATGTTTTGTAATGGTAAAGGACCGTTCAGGTGGGTGGCACTCTCTGGAGAAGAGAATGACATCTATGAGACAGACAGGGTAATTCTTGAACTCTTCCCCGAGGATGAGTCGCTATCAAGGTGGATTAGGATGGCTCAGAAGAGGGTGCGGTTTCAGGGGCTTCCAGCGAGAATCTGCTGGCTGGGCTATGGTGAACGGGAGAAGGCGGGTATTGCCTTCAACGAACTGGTGAAGAAAGGCAGGGTGAAAGCACCTATCGTGATTGGTAGAGACCACCTGGATGCTGGCTCGGTTGCAAGTCCAAACAGAGAGACGGAGGGTATGAAGGATGGTTCGGATGCTATTGCCGACTGGCCTATTTTGAATGCCCTTCTCAATGCTGTATGCGGAGCCAGTTGGGTGAGTGTCCACCACGGAGGTGGTGTTGGCATCGGGTATTCAATCCACGCAGGTATGGTGATTGTGGCGACAGGTGAGAGGGATGCAGAGGAGCGATTGAGACGTGTTCTGAATGTTGACCCGGGTCTCGGTGTGGTAAGGCATGCGGATGCTGGCTATGAGGAGGCGATTGAGTTCGCCAGAGAAAAGGGCATTGATATACCCATGTTAGAATAGTAATCAGTTATAAGTATAATGTTAAATAGAGAAGGGGACGGCTTATTAACCGTCCCCCTGATTACATCTAAACTAATCTCTTTACTTCGCAATCACAAAGTTTTTAGCACTCACAAAGTTCTCAGATGTCATCCTCAATATATACACGCCTGATGATAGGTTGTTCACATCTGATGTGATGGTGTATTCACCTGGAGCATATAGACCACTGGCAAGGGTTGATACCTTTCTACCGGTAATGTCATATACGCATATCTCAATATTTGCATTTTCGGGTATATCAATAGAGACATTGATAGAATTGTATACGGGGTTGGGGAATACATTGTTCAGTGCAAAAGAAGAAGGCACGGATGAGTTAGTGCTTTCGGTCTCACCGATGATTTCAGCATTTTCACCTGTTACTGCCTCAAGCCGGTAGGTGTATGTGGTATCTGTATTAGCAGTTGTATCTGTGAATGAGTAGGGATTTTTACCTGTGATGAGGTTAGTGTTTACTTTTGTCCAGGCGGTATCTAGTGAGCTTGAAGAATCAAAATTAGACGGAGCAAGTGAAGTTTCTGGTATTGACCTGTAGAGGTTGAATCCATTAATAGGTATATCAGTTGAAACGCTCCACTCAAGCTCAATGCCTTTGTCTGTGGTTAAAGCAGTGAATGATGTAAGTTTGATATAGGTATTTTCATCTGTGACTTCAACTTCCGTCTCAAATGGTTTGAAGTTGTGTGAAGTTACCGTAAGGAGCATAATACCTTCTGATTGGGGATTAATGGCGAAAGTAGCATCTCCGTTCTCATCTGTTAAATCAGCAGCATAAACCTCATCATCTTTCCAGATACATACAAGGGCACCCTCTACAGAGGAATCGGTTGAATCATCAACATGGACAGTATATTCCTGAGCGCCTTGGGGTATTGAGTCCTCATAAATTACAGTAAGGTCGTCGGCTTCAGATGTATATATAGGTATATCAGGGTCACCGCACTGGTAGAGTTCGTAGTAGATATATCTATAGTAGGTGTTGCTCATAGCGGTGTTTCTATATGCATACTTGTGAACAGCGTGGATTTCACCTGTTATCCATACATCTTCAGTGCAGAGCTGGTTGAAGTATTCAATGTCAAAATCATTTGAGTACATGTTGTAATGACCTGGTGAGTACCAACCATAGCAATTGTTGGATGTCATGGTTACTCCACCGCCATCGGGTGCTTGCACGAACATGAAGGCGTTGTTGGATGGATATGGCATGTAACCGGCGTAGCAACCAATCGTATATAGAGTGGATGTTATTCTCGGGCTGTTTTCAAGTGCATATAACTGTGATGAGTAGATCATGCCGTTTTGTGTTCCAAGACCGTACTCATTTGAGTGGTGGATGTGGTTTATAACATTTTTTCCCTCGTTCATCTCAGCAATGCAGTTACTGGTGGTCATGTTCCCGTCGCTTTCGTAGAGCTTCGTAATATCCCACCATGAACTTACATAATTGTCATCTATGTAGTCCTTGGTGTCGCCTCCATCAGTGTAGGAGTCCAGCATGCCAGCCATAAAGAGCATCTGGTCAAGATAATCCCAAGGGTTGGTATCTCCTTCTGCGAGTGAACAGCCCTCATAAAGGAATATCTTTGGAATTACCTCTGCTGCATCCTCTGAATCAGCAATGGGTAACCTGCCAAGCCATACATCATAGTAGAAGTCCTGACCATCGTTCGGCTCACCCCAATAGGAGTCGCCGTCGTCGTTCCATGTTCCATCAAGGTCTGCATAATACATCTCGGTGGGGATGTAGTTTGGGTCGGCTGGTACATAGCATGACCTATAATTTATCTTGTTTACTTTGCCTGCAAGGACAACATATAGCAGACCATGGTTCTCAAAGTAATCAATGATGCAATTTCTTATCTGCTCCTGCTCATCTTCGCCGTCGTAGTTAGCGTATATGTCGTCAGTGGTGATAATCTCTGCTTTATAACCCTTCTTGGTCTTCCAGTATTCCAGGTCAGAAAGGTCTGCTGAATAGTCGCTATCGCAAATAATGAGATACTCCACGATGTCATCATCCAGGGTAACAGATGTGTCAATTAGAGAAGCACCAGAATATCCTACTTCATCGGGATTGATGACCATTGACTTGATGATGTCTCTCCATCTCTCTTCTACTTTCAAAGACCTTTTTCTGGGATAGACCTTATCTCCCTCCATGGGCTTGTAGGTCACCTCAAAGTTGATGATTGTGTAGAGAATGAGTTTGTGCTGTGCTGGAATGTATTGCAGTGGTGTGAAGTTGATGGTGGCAACAGAAAAGCCACCCATATTACCGCTAGAGAAACTCTCAACGAGTTCACCTGGAAACTCGGTGTTGAGATTATAGTAAGCGGGATTGGGTGGAGTAAAGGTTGCCTCTTCTTTGGGGTCTGAAATTTTGGCGGGTATCTGTGCGGGGTAGATGTTGAAGTAGCCATCTAATTCTATGGGGTATGAGTAGGTTACGTCCACTGATGCTATCTCCATACCATTGGGCAGTGCGAGTTGAACGGGGTAGCTAGGCAGTCCTGGGGCACCTGGTTCGTAGGTGCTTGCCATTATCCCCTCTATTGATACGATATCGTAATCTTCAGATTTATCAAAGGTGAGCATATCCACACTTATGTTTATCTGGTATGAGAATACAAAGAGAGGCACTAACATAAGTATAATAAGTGTTATTCTTCTCAAAATATTCACCTCCTAGTAAATATCTTATTAAATATAACAAACTTTTGAGAAATAATAAACAGAAAAAGAAGAAATTGAAAAGATGAATAATCACAGGAACCCAATTATTGTTGACATAAATTATTACAATGTAATAGGTGATTCTCTAAGAATATTTGAGCACCTGGACCCGCAATTCAACTTAAAATTGAAATTATAGATAGAAATATGGGATTGTTTGTATTGACTGTTGACTATTCTTGTATTGTTGAATATAATTCATATAAGGGCGAATAGCTCAGTTGGAAGAGCGCTGCTTTCACAGAGCAGAAGTCGCAGGTTCAAGCCCTGCTTCGCCCATTGTGTTGATTGTTAATAATTGGAGGTGTCTGAATGAGAACAGCGAAAGTGCTATCAATTATTGGAATTCTTCTGTTTTTATATTCATTCTCCTACCTTTACATACTTTCATACTATCCCCAACTTCTCAATACATTGGATGTAGATGTTGTATCATATTTATATCCTGCGAGGATAGTCGGTTGGTTCTCTTTTGTAGAACTCTGGGTAATCTATCCATTACTTATTATCGGTCTCATTGGAATACTGTCTGAGTTGGAGTGGGGAAGATTGCTCACCATTCATACCACCTTGTTTGTTCTTTTCTTTGATGTATCGTATGTGGTTAAAACTTGGATTTCCTCTGACTGGAGTTACAAATTGAGTGTGTTTATTCTGTCTTATATACCATTCTTTCTCTGGATTGTTTTTACCTGGGTAACGCTTCTTTTAACTGCGCCGCTGTTTAGAAAAAAAATTGTTGAGGGTATTATTCCTCCAGAGGAGTTCTTTAAGAAGAATATCGGCGAGATATATTTCAAGATAGAGGATTAATTACTCCCAGATACCTGGTATCTCAAGACCGCAGTTCGGACATTTTCCACCTATTATATTGTCCTGCCTTATGAAGTATATCTGTCGCTCTATCAATAGTGCCCCGCATGAAGGGCAATAGGTGTTCTCGCCTGGATGTCCTGGGATATTCCCTATATATGGGAACATTACCCCCTCTGATAGTGCTATATCCCTCGCCCTGCTAAGCGTTGAAACGGGTGTTGGTGGCAGGTTCTTCAACTTATATGTGGGATAGAACCTTGAGAAGTGTATTGGCACATCCGCTCCAAGGTTTGTAACAACCCATCTGCATAGTCGCTTGATATCTTCGTCGTTGTCGTTCAAGGTGGGTAGAATGAGATTAGTCACCTCTACCCACAGCCCTTCATTCTTCATTATCTCAAGTGATCTCAGAACTGGCTCAAGCGTTCCATCGCATATCTCTTTATAGTAATCATTGGACATTGCCTTTAGGTCGGTGTTAGTAGCATCTGTTACATTGCACAATTCCCTGAGTGGTTCTTCGTTTATATATGCAGCGGTTACCAGGACATTTTTAAGACCTTTCTCCTTCGCTATCCTTGATGTATCAAGGGTATATTCATAGAAGGTCACGGGCTCAGAGTAGGTATATGCTATTGAGGGACAATTGAATGTTATCGCCTGTTTCACCACCTTCTTAGGTGGCATCTCATAGTATTTAACCTCTTCTGGAGTGAACTGACTTATCTGCCAGTTTTGGCAGAACTTACAGTGGAGATTACAGCCGGCTGTTGCAATGGAGAATATTCTGGTTCCGGGCAGAAAATGGAATAGGGGCTTCTTCTCCATCGGGTCAATATTGGTGGATACAGTATAGCCGTAGTTTAAGGTCATCAGTTCGCCATCAATATTGACCCTGCTTCTGCAATCCCCACGCTCGTATTCACTCAGAACGCATTCCTTCGGACATAATAAGCACTTTACCTTCCGGGACTTCTTCTCCACCGTATTCCTCCCAGTATAGTGCGGTTTTGGGTTTTATACCTGATTTATTAAGACCTTTATAAAATTCACTTCTTCTATTCTCTATGTCGTTGGTGGCGCTTTTATCTGATACCTCTGTCTGTGAAGTAGTATATATGAAAAACATTATGAGAAGGATGCAGATAAAAGTTGTGGTAATTGGTAAGGTATATCTAATTGCCAGGTTCACATAAATTATTATAATTTTATAGCATTCTTTTTACAAGCCCTGATACATTCACCGCACCTTATACAATTTGAAGTGTTTATCACAATCTCTCCATCAGTAGGTTTAATGGTGGAGAGCGGGCAGGTATCTATACATATATTGCACCGATTACAGCTCTCTTCTATCTTCGGTTGCTTTATTGTGAACACTGAGAAGGAGCTGAGAATTGCGCCCACCCCGCATAGATATCTACAGAAGAAGTATGGAATAAATAAGGTTGAGACCAGAATGACTGCAGTTATCATAATAACCAATCGGTTAGCGGTCATAAAGGTGAGAAGTGCAAATGGCTCATAGCCCGCAGGAGTAATACTTCCCTGCCGGATGCAGATGAACAGAACTACCCCGAGCAGAATGTATTTTACAGTCCCCAGTGCCCTGTCAAGCATTTCGGGTGGCTTTACCTGTGGTATCCGCAGATACCTCGTAATGTGGAGAAGCCCGTCAAATACATAGGATAGCGGGCAGATATGACCACAGTATATTCTGCCTTTAATAATTGTGGATATTAATACAACGCCCAAGAGAGTGTATAGTGCAATCTTTGCTGTTGTAGGTTTAAGGAGTGTGAGAAGTGGCATCACCGCCTGTGATGAGAGGAATATACCTGTGATAAATACAAGTAGTATGAATGAAACTGTGAGTGATAGATAACGAAGTTTTTGATTTTCCGGATATAGTATAGATATTATCACACCAGTAAGCGTGGCGAGGAGGATGAGGAGGGTGCTTTTCAATTGTATCTCTGACGCTTTCGTCTTTTCAACTGTCTTTCCAATACCCACCATCTCTGCAAGTTTTTTTGCGATATCGCCGACGCCGGATACTATCGCATTCCAGGTTATTGATGCCCTGCCTACCGCATCTACATCTTCTCCCACTACGAACGGGTCATCAAACCTCTTACCAATCAATTTTTCTGCAGGGGTGCTCTTTATTGCTTTTAATATGTATTCGGGGGTTTCAGAGTGGTTCAAGATTGCAAAGCCCGACAACATACCATCAGGTCTTATGCCAACCATTATATTTATGGTCCCACCATAGCCATGGGGTAATATACCCAGCATCTCACCACTGCCTGCGTAGCCGACAATTTCGCCTTCTTCATTGTAGCCGATATAGATTCCTCTGTCATCCTGTCTTACTGTAGAAGGATTAGGTAGAACCGCTTTAACAAGCCATTCTGGTGGAGTTTTACCACCTTCCTCCGTGCTGGTTAATAGAGCGATTAAGACCAGTATGGGTAAGAATAGACCCTTTAAGTATGACCACCTCATTTATTAAATGGCAATATCTATTCTTTCTTTTCTTCCTTATCCGCTTCTGTTTCTTCCTTCTCTGCAGGTTCAACCTTCTCTGGTTCTAACTTCTTCGGCTCTCTTATTATGGTTGTATATGTGATAGAGAGAAAGAGTGAACCGATGATGCAGGTTAAGAATGCACCTATGCCCCAGAGTGATAGAATTTTAACGGGTATTTTAGTGATAATTAATAGTAAGCCGAGAAGCGGTAATCTACCGACAAGCCAGATGTAGAAGCCGAATATAAGCCCTGCTCCAAGCCAGTTGGCAGGGAAACCCTTCCTCGCTATGGAAAAGACAATTCCCCAGAATATACCAACTATGATATTCAGTCCAAAGAGCATCAGATATTGAGATATCTCAATATCTTTGAAAAGCCAGTCAACCTCATTAATTGTTGTTGGAGCGATTATGTTCTTGGTTATGAGACCATAAACTATCATTACTACGGCGAAGATTATTCCCGCCACAAGACCACCCACGAAGCCCGCACCAAATCTCTTCATAACTATCACCTCTTTTTGTATTTATTGGTAATTATAATAGTTTAGCAATCTTTTTGTAATAGTTTATTGGAGGTAGTCAACCTGAGTTCTTGACATGTGTATATTTATCAATTATTCTTTTTACGAGTTACTATGACAAAGTATATATTCGTTACAGGGGGGGTTGTGTCTGCATTAGGGAAGGGTATAGCCAGCGCCTCTATAGGGTGTCTATTAGAAGCGCATGGTCTCAAGGTAACACTTATGAAGATGGACCCTTACATCAATGTGGACCCGGGAACAATGAACCCATATCAACACGGCGAGGTTTATGTAACCGATGATGGCACAGAGACAGACCTTGACCTGGGTCATTACGAGAGGTTCACATCCGCAAAGATGAGCAAGTTGAACAATGTTACCACAGGAATGATATATGAGTCGGTAATACGGCGAGAGAGGGAGGGTGATTATCTCGGTCAGACCATTCAGGTGATAACGCACATCACCAATGAAATAAAGGACAGGATAAAACTCCTGGCTGATAAGGAGATGCCAGATGTCTTGATATGTGAGGTAGGCGGGACGGTTGGCGACATTGAGGGCTTGCCATTTCTGGAGGCAATAAGGCAGTTCTGGCTTGAGGTTGGTAGTTCAAATGCAATATTTATTCATTTAACGCTTCTACCCTTTATTGAAACCGCTGGAGAATTGAAGACCAAACCGACGCAACACTCGGTGAGGGAATTGAGGGAGATAGGGATACAGCCCGATATCCTTATATGCAGGACAGGTGGAAAGCTCACTAGGGAATTGAAGGAGAAGATAGCCCTCTTCTGCAATGTAGAATTGAGGGCGGTCATTGAGGCGCGGGATACCGATAATATCTACTCCATCCCTATGAAGTTCAGGGATGAATGCCTGGATGAGATTATACTGGAGAAGCTAAGAATAGATGCCACCAGTGCTGAACTTAGCAAGTGGAGGGAGATGCTGGAGATTATGAGAAGTCCAGAAGGTGAGGTTGAGATAGCAGTTGTTGGCAAATATACCACACTGCATGATTCATACAAGTCCATAATTGAAGCACTCGCTCATGGTGGTATTGCCAATAGGGTGAAAGTGAATATCAGGTGGGTTGAGTCAACCGATTTGAGGAGAGGTTCTGTATTTAGTGCACTGGAGGGAGTTGATGGCATATTGATACCCGGTGGGTTTGGGACCAGGGGGATTGAAGGTATGGTTTTGGCGGCTAATTATGCAAGGGAGAATAGAATACCCTTTTTAGGAATATGTCTGGGTATGCAGGTGGCAGTCATTGAGTTTGCCAGGAGTGCCTGTGGATTGGAGAAAGCGAACTCAACAGAGTTCAATCCAAAGACCCCGCATCCGGTGATATCACTGCTGGAGGAACAGAAGAAGGTAACCCATATGGGCGCGACCATGCGACTTGGTGCATACAGATGCAGGGTGTTAAAGCGAAGTAAAACCTATGAGGCATACAGGGAGGATAGAATATCCGAGAGGCACAGGCATAGGTATGAGTTCAACAATGAATACAGGGATATAATGAAAAAGCATGGTTTGGTCGCAACTGGTATAAATCCAGAGCAGGACCTTGTAGAGATTGTGGAGATAGCCGACCATCCCTGGTTCGTCGCCTGTCAGTTCCACCCCGAGTTCAAGAGCAAACCTCTTTCGCCACATCCCCTCTTTCGCGAATTCATCAGGGCTTCAGAAGATAGAAGTCAATCGGCACCTGAAAGATAGAATATAATTAGAATTTCCCCTTTTATAATTGTGTTAAGAAGAAATGTTAATGGAATGGATGACTATCTGAAATCAAAGATGCGGATAAATTCTGAATCAGTTGTTGGTCTCCTTATATCTTTTATAAGAGAGCATATGGAGAAATTGGAACGGGATGGTGTAATTCTGGGCTTGAGCGGGGGGGTGGATAGTGCTGTTATCGCCTCTCTTTGTGTAAGGGCGGTGGGTGCAGAAAAGACCCTCGCCCTAATTATGCCTGAGAGGGACTCCGATAGAAGAAATATAAAAGACGCTATCTCCTTTGCCAGACATAATGGGATTGATATGAGGTTGATAAACATAAGTCCATATCTGGAGACGATTGGTGCATATCGGCTCTTTCCATTTGGAAGAATTTC
>Ga0164311_10000329_pt1 | contig 20072 bp, 21 predicted proteins | sample GuaBasSedimGuay2_FD_121796 | JGI IMG/M metagenome (GOLD analysis project Ga0164311, IMG submission 121796) | Subseafloor sediment microbial communities from Guaymas Basin, Gulf of California, Mexico - Guay2, Core 4569-9, 9-12 cm | ecosystem: Environmental > Aquatic > Marine > Hydrothermal vents... | reverse complement strand
GGCTCCGCCTTGAGCGCTGAAGCTAGCTTCAGGAGCTCATCTTGCAGTGGAGGGGTTGTGAGAGCTATGTTCTCTGGTATTAGGATATGCCTGGTTTTAGGTGCGTCCTCTAAGTGGGTTTCTCTGATGACTGCAGCTTGCCACGTGATCTGTGAGGCTGCCTCATAGAAGGCTTTGGCTGGGTCTGGTGGAGCTGTCAGCACATCTAGTGTTGACGTGAGCTCTATTGGCTCAGCTTTCCCAGATGCAAGCCATAGGGTGTACGCATCCTCCCCTACTAGCAGGCCGAGCTTGAAGCTCAGCTCGACTGTATGGTGCTGGCTCCAGGCGCTGTGTGCACCAACTGGCTTAGCTGCTATAGCATCAACTCCCCTAGCTCTCAGCTCTGAGGTTAGTGCTGCAGCTACAGATGTCTTCCCAGAGTCATATGGTAGCAGACCTACAACCAGAACTCTCATCACAGCCTGTAGGCAGCTTAGGTAGATAAGCTTTCAGACCGCAGCAGGCATGCTGCTTAATACATGCAGCTCACCTCGCTTGCCTAGCTGCCGGAGGCTTCAGAGGCAGGCTTCTGCTGCTGGCGCTTACAGCAGATGCAGCAGGGCTTACTCACGTGCTCTCCTTCATGGTCCTCGCTGCATCGGCTTTCCTAGCTGCAATGCTGGCGTTTCTCAGTGGAGCCATGACATCTAGGGTGCATCCAACGATAGACGTTCAGGAGTACACTGAGCTTGAGCACCTAAGAGAAGCCATACCAGAGGGGCAGCTATACCAGTGTACCACGCTCCACCTAAGCCTATTCCGCAGCTAGGTCAGTTGGATTAAGCCGGGGGAGCGAGGTATAGCTGCATCAGCTTTAGCTTGTTACTATCTAAAGAGAGGTTGGGGCACTCCTATGCTATGGCTTCCTGTGTAGGCGGCTTGTTATCTGTTGTCTTTGTGGAGCACGTCTCCTAGGTCATATGCTATGTAGCCTTGAGCTCTCAGGCTCTCCTTACCTTCTACCTCTCTGGCAATTACCCCGTAGTGCTCTCTTCTCTCCTCTCTCCTCCATGGTATGCTTCCCGCCTTCTCTTTGAGGCCTAGGATTATGCGTTGAGCTTGTCTTCTGGTGAGCTTGCTCCACTTCACCTCTATGAGGGTCATCTGGGCTGTCTGTGGGTCTACGGCTACCACATCTACCTCAGTGTCTTTGTGCCACCACTTCGCTACTGTAGCTGGTGGGTGTGGTAGCTTTAGCTCCCTGGTTTTGACTAGCTGGCTGACTAGCCTCTCAAACATGGCTCCGTAGTAGCTGTCTAGCTGCTGGCTGATACGCTGGTACACCTCATCTACTAGGCCTAGCTCCAGGTCGGATTGGTTTGGGTACACGAACTTGAACCAGAAGTTGAAGAATGGGTCTTTTATGATGTACTGCCCTCTCTTCCTCCTCCCTAGTGGGAGGATGTGCTCTATGATCTCTGTCTCCTCTAGGGTGGAGAGGTACTTTGAGAGGTTTGCTCTGTTGATGCCTGTTGCAGAGGAGAGGGCGCCTAGCGTCGTGTACCCTAGGGAGATGTACTTGAGGACTAGAGTGTATACTCTGGGCTCTCTGAACTCCTCTCTGAGGAGTATTTGGGGCTCACTGTACAGCACCTCGCCTTTGGTCAGGATCTTCTCCCTGATGTTCTCCTCTATGCTCTTGCTTGAGGTGAACTGCTTGAGGTAGTATGGTACTCCACCTAGAATGCACCATGCCTTCACTAGCTCCTCTGTGCTGTACTCTGGGAGGAAGTGCCTTATATGCTTGAATTCTAGTGGAGTGAGCTTCCAGCTTCCAGTTCTCCTGCCGTATAGGGGGCTCTTATACCCTAGGACCTCAGTCTCCATCATCCCTATGCTTGACCCGCAGAGGATCAGGTATATGCCGGTTTTGCTGAGGGCTTCATCCCAGGCCTTCTGGAGCACTGAGGTGAGCCCAGAGTCTAGCTCGAGGAGGTATGGGAACTCGTCTAAGGCTACCACCACCCTCTTCTCTCTGACTTCCTCTGCTAGTAGCTTGAGGAGCTCGTAGAGTGAGGCCTCTACCATCAGGAAGTACCTTTTCCCGGTTAGCTCGTAGAGCTTCCTGCGGAGCTCCTTGATGTTCTCTCCTACACTATCACGGGTGCATAGCATGTAGACTCCACGCTTACCTGAAAGGAACTTCTTGACCAGCTCTGTCTTCCCAACTCTCCTCCTCCCATAGACTATAATGAGCTGAGCTCCACTCTCCCTGTACTTCCTCTCTAGGAAGCTTAGCTCACGTTCCCTATCTATGAAATGCTGTACCATAAGTATTATACTTCACATACAGTAATATAAAAGCACCTGCACACCACCTTCGTCAACTAGAGAACTCGGAGAGAACCTGATGTGATCATAATAGGCATAGGGTATAATGAGATGGTTCAGGTAGATGAGGTCAGGAAGCTTCGAGTAAGGGTCGTGATCCTAGAGACATCTAAGGCTATAGAGAAGTTCAACAGGCTGAAGTCTCAGGGGAGAAGGATAGCAGCAATTATACACACAACATGCTAGCACTAGAGACGGAGGGTTGAGGCCCCCATGTGGCAGAGGTAAAGCTAGATAGAAGCATCTAGCATAGCCTATCCTGCAGCCAGCTTCAGATGGCAGCATGCTGTTAAGGGAAAGCTTATAGCCTTAGATGCAGCTTATGTTAGGGTTGGCATGGTGTTCATAGGGAGGATACGCGCAGCTTTAAAGGCTAGAGTTGGTAGGATAGTGGCTGCTAAGGTGGCTGAAGGTGGTTGTGAGGGTAAGGCTAAGGATAAGAAGAGGAGAGAAGGTATGTGAAGCTGTGGCTGTGGCTAACAGTGGGTACGAGGCTCCTACGCCACAGCTGCTTATACCAAAAGCCATAGCTAAAGAGCTAGGGCTGTGGCCGCCTCCACCAGAGGCAGAGGAGGCAACATACGACACAGCAGGAGGCCCCTTGAGAGTGTGGTATATACCGAGGGCAGCGAGTGTGACAGTAGTTACAGAAGACTACATACCAGATGAGATTGTAGTAGACCTTGTGATCTCACTTATAGCTGATGAGCCACTTATAAGCGACACGCTAATCGAAGCTCTACAGATAGCTATAGAGGCAGCAGCTAGAGGCTTATGGAGGTTTACATGGGAGCCTAAGGAAAAGCTCAGGCAAAGCGAGAAGCCAAAGCGCACATGACAATAGCATACAACATGTGCTCCCATGAGAGAACCTCTCGATGGACTCTGTCCTCTCACCCTGCAGATTGCTACAAGCTAAGCTCCTCCCTGCCTACAGGGAGCTCTCAGATCCTTGCCCCCAGAGAGCTTAAGTAAGTGAGCAGTAGGAGGCCTAAGTTATAGGAATATTAGATGTTATAGTTCTTAGTTGGATACCCTACACTGGGAGCTTAGGCGGTGTCTATGGGGAAGGTAGGTGCCCCTCCTCTAGCTGAGCTGATATCACTTAAGGGCAGGAGCTCTCTGATAACGGGCTCCGCGTCAGGTATGGGGAGAGCTATAGCACTGAGGTTTGCTGAAGCAGGTTCAAACTTCATCCTAGTCGATATAGACGAGGAGAAGCTAGAGGCCACTAGATGTGAGGCTGAGAGCTTAGGTGCTAGAGTAGAGACCTATAGAGTCGACTTATCTGAGAGAAGTGAGGTAGATGAGCTTTGGAGTAAGCTTAAGGGGAGGGAGCCTGACACACTCGTCAAAACACTGGAGTATACCCATTTAAGGGCTTCCCTGAGGTAGACGAGAGCTTCCTCTTGAAGTGCTTAACATCAACATGCTGTCAGTCTTCTAGATGTGCCAGCACATGATAAAGGGGAAAGGGGAGAGGAAGCAAGGGAGGTGTGATAATCAACGTAGGCTCCATAGAGGCAACCCCCCGTTCGAGGAGAAGCTTGCACACTACTCCATGAGCAAAGCTGGCGTGATAGCGCTGGCCAGGTCGCTGGCAAGGGAGTACGGGAGGAACTTCAGGGTGAATGCGATAGTACCAGGTGGGATACTGACACCTGGAGTGGAGAAGGCTGCAAGGGAGTTTGGGGCGAAGGCAGCCTGAAGGCTAGGGAGTTCATGAAGAGGCTCCCAGCGAAGAGAACGGGAAACCCAGGTGAGGTAGCTAGAGTCGCATTATTCCTGGCAAGCGACCTATCAGCATACGCGAACAGAGCAGTGATACCAGTAGATGGAGGATTTCTGTCAACGTAGCCAGCAGTTAAGCAGCTTAGCAGAGCACACGCACTCACCAGTGAAATCTTAAGAGGGAGCACCCATGGAATGGAGGGGCGCTTGAGGAGGAGGCTCATAATTCTAGTCTTAGCCTTAGCTTTAGGCTTATGGCTTGCCTTAAATCCCATAGGGAAGTTCGGGCTACATGCATTCGGCTTCACAGTCTACAGTGGCATACCAGTCCCCTACTTCGACATCACAGTACACGCTGATGGAAGGCTCTCACTCAGGAGGAAGTCACACTATGTACCTCTAAGCGAGGTGGAGGCCCTACTTAAAGAGAAGCCAGACGTTATCATAGTAGGCATAGGATACAACCAGATGGTTCAGGTAGATGAGCAGGTGAAAAAGCTCCCAGTAGAAGTCAAGATCCTAGAGACCTCAAAGGCCATAGAGGAGTTCAATAGGCTCAAGTCTCAGGGGAAGAGGGTAGCAGCAATCATACACACAACATGCTAGCAGCCTAATGAAAGCAGAAGCCTCAGCCAGCAAACACTGCTCTAAGGTCCTTAGCAGTGAAGCAGGCAGCAAACGGGATCATACACCACTACTAGCAGGCAGCAGAGCTTATGGAAGCTAAGCCAGCAGCTACTAGCAGCAGAGGAGCACCTGACAGTAGGGCTGCTAGGAAGCACCCTTGAAGCTAGTAGTTATAGCAGTATCAGCATAGCTCAAGTTTTAATAGAAGCCTCCGAGGGAGAAGTAGGGTTTGGTCATGGCTTCAGATGAGAGAGTTTGGCTGGCAATTGAGCTGAGGAGAGCGGTGATAGCAAGGAGGGGAGCCAAGAAGAAGATAGGTTTCATGCGGAAGATAAAGCGTGGTGATAAGCCTGGGAGTCAGGGTGAAGCTTAAGCTCGAATCAATGGAGGGAGTACAGGTTGAGACCTCAGCTCTAGTGAGCTCAGGGTTTGAGAGCGATGAGCCAGATGTAGCTCTACCAGCTACGCTAGCGAAGACCCTAGGAGTGTGGCCTACATGGGACTTCGATTTGGAAGACTATGAGACAGCAGCTGGTGAGACAACTCTACCTAAAGTTAGGGCAGCTGTGAAAGTTAAGCTAGCTGATGTGAAGGAGATGAGAGAGATAAAAATGCAACGCCGTAGTCAACCCAGACATAAATGAGGTTCTACTAAGTGACTATCTAACAGATGAGCTGGGAATAACAGTGATAAGCTTCAGGAGAGGCCTATGGCGGCACATAACAGACAGCCAGCAGATAGTTAGAGAGCACAAAACCACAGTACTGGTAGCAGGAGTACCACAGTGCCTTTAGGAGCGTGGTATAGGGCTTCACATCCTGCTGATGCAGGTCTCAGCTGCCTGCCCATGATGAGGTGTCGAGCAGCCTCTCTGTGGTCAATGTAGTATGTCACCAGGCCGCTGGCCATCCATGTGCTATCCTCGACGCTGAGGCCTGGGCTTTGCAGCTGGGATATGGGGTCTGCTAGGGTTAGGTGGCTTCTACCACTATTGCCTCGTATTCTGTGAGCTTTGGCACCTTGATTTCCCAGCAGGCTCCCCTCTCTTCTAGCTTGTATTCTATTTGTGATATTGGTGAGTATGCGCTGGTGGGTGTGTAGCCTCTTAGCTCTAAGGTTATGTCGTGGACTGGTATTATGGATCTCGGTGGGTGTATTGCATCTGGTGTGCTGAATGGTGTCTTCTCTGCTGCTGATGCCAGCTTAGCTAGGATCTTCTGGTTATAGGTGTAGTTGAGGAGGTGTATGATAAGGAGGCCCTTTCTCTGGAATGCACTGACCTCCACTGTCTCTGGGGCTCTAGCTGCTACCTTAGGCTTGCCTGCTGCCCACGTTGCTGAGGAGGCTATAAGTGTGTGCAGGTCTGGGTGGCCTATCCTCCAGAAGAGCCTGCCTAGCTGGCCTGTGAAGTATACCACTCTGCCTCTAGCTGCTATAGCAGGTAGGCCTAGTGGCCTTGAGGCTAGTGGCGGGGCTCTGCCGTTCTCGTACTCGTTTCCGTACTCTCCAGCTGGAGCCACAAGCTCAGCTAGCACCTGGGTGCCATCGTGAGGCTTGACTTCTGTATGCCATGCTAGCTTAGGGGGGACTCTGCTCTCAGTGAAGTCCCTGTCGAAGTCACCCCATAGCAGGAGGTCTCCTGGCTTGAAGCCCCCTACTACAGGGTGGATGCCTGTTACCTTTATGTAGGACCAGGGGAGCTTTGCTAGCCCCATGTAGCTTACTCCTAGGGTGGATGAGAGCTTGAAGTCTTCTAGGGGCTCTCCGCTCTCGCTTAAGGCTGATGTAAGGTGTGTTGCTATCAGAGCTCCCCCCTGCTCTACGAACCTCTCTATGCTAGCTGCTGCCCTGTCGCTCATCGATGTCACATTTGGGAGTATTAGGAGCTTGTAGCCAGCTAGCCTACCTTCATCTAGGTCTCTGTCTGAGATGTAGGCTACTGGGAGGTGGCTCCATAGGAGGGCATAGTAGAAGCCTCGCGGGGAGTCTGTCATATGCCAGCTCTCCTCGCTTAGGTCTCTGCTCCTGTTCGAGAACAGGACTGCAGCGTACTTGACTGGCTCAGCCCCGCTCATGTAGCCTTCTAGGGCCTCTATCTCCTTGAAGACCTGTGCAGCTGGCTCAGCTACCCTCCTGTCCTGGGCTAGCGCTGAGCTGAACACGAGGTAAAGGGGATAGCCTCCAGCTATGAAGGCTTCTCTAAGCCCCTGCCTAACTGCTAGCGGTGAAGTTGCTGTGGTCGTCAGGCAGGTGTGGAAGGAGTTCCTTGAGACCCACGTTGGCTTGCCTCCACTCATAGCCAGAGTCAGGCGAGTCATCTCAGCTATGAACCCAGGAGGCTGGTAGTCTGCTTCAGCACACTCAGCGAACACTATGTCAATGTGCTCTCTAGCAAGCTCAACCACCCTATTAGGGCGGCCCCCCCAGCCAGCTGGGTGGCTGTTGTAGACGAGCACAGCATGCTCTGGGAGAGCCGACTTCACCCTCCTTAAGGCCCTGACCAGGACCCTGTACCTCCACTCAAAGCACCTCCTGTGCTCAAGGCTGCCCCACTCAGCTCTCCTGGGGAGAGGGGAGCCTGCCTCACGCCTGTAGGCTTCCTCACAGTACCTGCAGAAGCACGCAGCCTCAGGGTCAGGCATGTACCTGAATGAGTCCAGGAACACCCCGCTCACACCGTACTCCAGGACCTCCCTGGCCTCCTCCAGCACGTAGTCCAGGAAGGGGCTGTTGAGGCACATGAGAGGCCACCTAGGCTCCTCAGCTCTGCTAGCTGGGTTCTTGTCCATCGCGATGACCCTTCCGCTAGCATCTCTCTGAGCCCAGTCTGTGGTCTCATAGAGGTGCTTGTTGGCTGTATGCCCTATCATCACCACTACAGCTAGCCCTGCTTTCCTGGCTTCATCTACAAGCTCTCTCAGGAGGTCTCTGCCGCCTAACTTGGGGTGCTTTGGAGCTATCCTGCTCTGGTAGAATGCTCTCCCCCACGCGTCTCTCGCGAAGACCACCACTGTGTTAGCGTGGATCCTCAAAGCCAGCTCAACTACCCTCTTCCCTGTTATCTCTGGGACATGAATGCCTTCCTCGTCCTCTATGTTGAACTGCAGGACTCTAGTCATCTTCACCTCCACCACCTGAAGCAAGCTCTATGAGGTGGGCTGCACCATCCTCCACTATCGCATCTGGGCCACCTACCTTGATGAGCTTCCCCCTGGCTTTCACTATGAAGTGCGCTAGCCCTGTCGTCAGGTCTATCACAGGCTTAACCAGCTCACCCTCTATGCTCATAGGCTTCCCTGACCTCACCCACCTCCCCCTTATCCTAGCCCTGAGCCTCACACCCTCGTCAGCTAGCCTAGACGCCTCTAGGAGAGCTAGCCTGTGCATAGTGAACTTGGTGGGCAGCCTGACCCTCCTGTCGCATATAACCCTGCTTCTGAGCCACCTGCTGAAGAAGTCGTGTAGTATGTAGTCTAGGATGACAGGCTCCTCTATTATGAGCCCGTACTCTGCTGCAGGCGACACTCCACGCCTCTGTGTGAGGACACCTAGCCTTGAGTCTATGACCACGAGGGTGTCTCCTGAGACAGCCCACCTGACCTTCCTAAGCTTCTCAAGCTTCTCCCTGCTGAACTCTACCCCAGGCGGCGAGTACACCAACACATAAACGTTTACTCCACGCTCCTCAGCCTGATAGAGCTTCTCTGCCACCTGCATAATGAACTCTGGGCTCCCGCAGACAGCCATGTCCACTGTCGCCTTCTCTATGAGGGACTCAGCTTTAGCCAGGGCGCCTTCGTAGCTCCTCATCAGCCATATGCCTACGCTACGCTCTCCACCCCTCGACTTGATGGACTTCATCTTCTCCAGGGCATCTGACATGAGCCTGCTTATCTCCTGGGAGAACATCTTGACAATGACTTCTGGGTCTACTGCCCTGAACACAGCTGGCTTGCCGCCCAGGGACTCGACTACGCTCTTCGACACAAGCCTCCTGAGTGAGGTGTAGACTTGAGGCCTATGCATGGACAAGCCTTCAGCTATCTTAGGGAGGGTGCTTGGCCCCTCAGCTAGGAGGTACATGTAGATCTGTGCCTCAACCTTGGTGAGGCCCATCTTGCGTAGCAGAGCTATGGCTGCGTCCTCGCCTCCAGCTCTACTCATGCCAGCGCACCTGCCTGGGGTTATGGTAATAACTTTTATTAATAACATTTTGCCACCCCTACATGTGGTTGGTATGCGAGCAAGAGGGGTATCGAAGGTTGTCTTAGCTGTAGTCATCATAGGCATAATCGTTGTTGCGGCTGTCGCCGGGTACCTGCTGTTCCTGAAGCCTCCTCCGAAGATAGTATGGGCCTCCACGCAGCTCAACCCCCCTAAGGAGAGAGCTTATGTTGAGGAGCTGCTCAAGGAGTTCACTGCGGAGACAGGGATAGAAGTCGAGTTCGTCCCCATGAAGTACGAGGAGCTAGTAGACAAGCTCGAGGCTGAGCAGAAGGCAGGGAAGGTCACGATGAGCCTGATTGGAGACCTCCACGGCGGCCTAGACCTCTTCGCCTCAAAGGGCTACCTGGAGGACCTATCGAAGTTCGGCGCTCTCCCAGGAAGGACCTTCCCGAAGGTCCTAGAGGACTACTCTAGGATCCATGGGATCAAGGCTTATGTCCCATGGATGACAGCCACGTACGTGATGGTAGTCAACAAGAAGGCTTACAACTACCTTCCACCAGGCTTGACGAAAGAGGACATCCAGACGGCGTCGGAGAAGTGGTCCTACGAGGCCCTGTTGGAGTGGGCTAAGAAGGTCAATGAGGCTACTGGAGGCAAGAAGCTAGGGTTCCCGATCGCGCCAAAGGGCTTGTGGCACAGGTTTCTACACGGCTACATCTACCCGTCTTACACTGGTGCTCAGGTGAAGAACTTCAACAGCGCTGACGCCCTGGAGATGTGGGACTACCTCAAGAGGCTCTGGCCTGAGGTGAACCCAGCTAGCACCACCTGGGACGCCATGGCTGAGCCCCTCCTCAAGGAGGAGGTCTTGATAGCCTGGGACCACACAGCCAGGATAAAGGACGCTATAACGACGAAGCCAGACCAGTTTGAGGTGGTCCCGGTCCCGAGGGGCCCCAAGGGCAGGGGGTTCATCCTAGTGGTGGCTGGGCTAGCGATCCCAAAGGGTGCGCCAAACCAGGAGGCAGCCTGGAAGCTCATAGAGTTCCTCACCAGGCCGGAGACCCAGGTCAAGATCCTGCAGAACGTGGGGTTCTTCCCGTCCACAAACGAGGCTGTGGGAGCTGTTCCAGCTGGAGCGCTCAAGATACTGGCTTCGGGAGTCAACAGGCAGGTTGGCTCAAGGGACGCTCTGCTAGCCATGATACCCAGCTTAGGGCCTAAGGGAGGTGAGTTCACGAAGACATACAGGGATGCCTTCGACAGGATAGTTAAGGGCGGAGAGGACCCGAAGGCTGTAGTCGATGAGCTGCACGCTAAGCTGATGAAGCTGTTCAAGGAGACTGGGGCACCTCTGCCTCCACCAGACTCCTAGGGGTCAGCATGGGCGTGAAGCCCCCCTCCTCTAATTTTTCCAAGCTAATCCCGTACCTGCTTCTCCTACCCACCCTCATGTACCTCCTGTTCTTCGTCGGCTACCCTATAGTCTACGCGGTCAAGCTTGCCTTCACATCTGAGTCAGGCAGCTTGACCCTCTCGAACTTCAGGAGCCTCACCTCAGACATGTACTTCTGGGAGGCCTTGAAGTACACCTTCCTGCTAGCTGGGGTGATAATCCCCCTGCAGGCTGCCCTCGCGCTAGGGGTCTCCCTCCTCCTCTACAGGGGCTTCAAGGGAGCTAACCTCTGCCTCTACGTCTTCCTGATCCCCCTCACGATAAGCGATGTCGCAGCAGCTTTGATATGGTATAACATGCTGACTGGAAGCGGCTACCTGAATAAGGTGCTGCTCAAGCTAGGGCTGATAAGCCAGCCAATCCACTTCTTCGGCTACGCCTACAGGAGCATGGAGGCTGTAGCCATAGTCGTGACAGAGGTCTGGAGGGCTACAGCCATAGTCTTCGTGATACTCTTCGCTGGCCTCCAGATGATAGGCAGAGACTACATCGAGGCAGCTGACGTCTTCGGCGCAAGCACCTGGCAGAAGATCAGGTACGTGATCCTGCCTATGCTCAAGCCCAGCTTCCAGTCAGCTATAATAATCAGGACGCTCTTCGCCATGCAGGTCTTCGCTGTGGTCTGGATCCTAGCAGGCCGGGACATCCCTGTGCTCGCAGGGGAGGCATACTACTGGCAGAGCGACGTGAGGAACCCGCATATAGCAGCCTGCTACGCCCTCCTCGTAGCTGTGATCTCCATAGCCCTAGGGTGGATGTACCTGAAGCTGTTCAAGCCCAGGTACCTGGAGGAAGGCAGGTGATCCAAAGTGTACAGGTGGCAGCAGGCTCTCACCAGGATAGCACTGTATGCTGCTGCAGTCATGGTGTCAGCTTGGGTCCTCACTCCGATAGCCCTGATATTCATCTCAGCCTTCGCTGTCCCAGAAGACTACTATGACGTAGGGAAGGTTATCCCAACAGAGTTCACGCTCGAGAACATCAGGGTGCTCTTGTTTGAGCTGAGGGAGTGGAGGACCACGCTGAACAGCATAGCTGTAGCTCTCCTGACGATAGCAGTCAGCTTCACCCTAGGGCTCCCAGCAAGCTACTCCCTCGCTAGGTACGTGTTCCCTGGGAGAGACGGCTTCAAGCTGCTGATACTCTCGCTGAGGATGTTCCCCTTGATGGTTCTGGGGGTCCCGCTGGCTGAGCTCTACATAAGGCTCGGGCTGAGCGACACGATCCTCGGCGTAGCCTTGGCGCACGCCTCCCTAGCGCTACCCTTCGTTGTGCTCATAACATACAGCATATTCGTGAGCATACCAGTAGAGTACGAGGAGGCAGCTATGGTCTTCGGCTTGACCAGGGCTGAGGCCTTCTTCAAGATAACTCTCCCAATGGCCTTGCCTGGGCTAGCTGCAGCAGCCATGTTCACCTTCGTGATCTCGTGGAACGAGGTGTTTGTGGCCTCCATACTCACGTTGATGAGGAGGACTCTGCCAGCTGACATCCTGGTCACAGTGCTGACTGCCCCAGACCCCTATAAGTTCGCTGCAGCTTTCATAATGGTGATGCCAGCTATAACCTTCGTGTTTATAGCTCGCAGGTACCTTGTAACCATGTGGGGCATCTCACTGAGGTGAAGGCCTTGGTCGAGGTTAAGCTGGAGAACCTGACCAAAGTGTTCGGTAAGGTTGTGGCAGTAGACCACATCAACCTGACTGTGAGGGACGGGGAGTTCCTAGTGCTCCTCGGCCCCAGCGGCTGCGGGAAGACGACCACGCTGCGGTGCATAGCTGGCTTGGAGGCCCCAGATGAAGGTAGGGTGTACTTCGACGAGGAGGATGTCACATATCTGCCTCCACGCGACAGGGATATCTCGATGGTGTTCCAGAGCTATGCTATATGGCCTCACATGAGCGTGTACGAGAACATAGCCTTCCCACTCAAGATGAGGAAGGCTCCGGCAAGCGAAATCGATGAGAAGGTTAAGTGGGCAGCTGAGCTCCTCAGGATAGGGGAGCTCTTAGACAGGTACCCCCACCAGCTCTCAGGAGGCCAGAGGCAGAGGGTTGCTGTGGCCAGGGCTATAGTTGTGGAGCCTAAGGTGCTGCTCATGGATGAGCCTCTCAGCAACCTGGATGCGCTGCTGAGGGTGCTGATGAGGAGTGAGCTCAAGAAGCTCCAGAGGAGGATCAAGGTGACCACGATATACGTGACCCACGACCAGGTTGAGGCCATGACCATGGCTGACAGGATAGCTGTCATGAACGAGGGCAGGATAATGCAGGTTGGCTCCTCGACAGAGGTCTATGACAGGCCTGAGAACCTCTTTGTAGCAGGCTTCATAGGAAGCCCCAGGATGAACTTCTTCGATGCAACAGTCAGGGACGGGGAGCTTGACGCAGAGGACTTCAAGCTGAAGCTCACACCAGAGCAGGCAAGGGCGCTCTCAGGCATGGAGGGCAAGACTGTGACAGTAGGCATAAGGCCAGAGCACATATACACCCCTGACAGCGCCAAGGGAGAGAGCCTACAGGAGCTAGATGGCACACTGGACTTCTTCGAGCAGCTTGGCTCAGACACGGTGCTACACGTCAGAGTAGGCGGGAAGCTGCTCCTAGCTAAGATCTCAGGCAGGTACACAGCTGACCTGGGGTCGAGGATCAAGGTGCTCTTAGACCTAAGCAAGCTGCACATCTTCGACAAAGCTGGGAGGAGCGTACTCTAGCTGACCTGAAATGTACCACATAGTAGTCGGTGTGCCATCCTATAACACTGCTGCGACAGTGTGCTACGTGGTGAAGCAGGCTGCACTAGGCTTAGAGAGGCACTTCCCAGGTGAAAGGGGGCTCATCCTGGTCTCTGATGGAGGCTCCCAAGACGGCACACCTGAGGTAGTAGAGGCCTTGAAGCTCAGTGTAGACAAGGTGGTCGAGAGGTACCCTGGGCCACCTGGCAAAGGCAGCGCCATAAGGCACATCATGGCCAAGGCACTCGAGTATGGCGCTGAGGGCATAGTCCTAGTTGACAGCGACCTCAGAAGCATAACCCCTGAGTGGATTAAGCTGCTGGGGCAGGCTGCCAGAGGCAGATACGACCTCATAACCCCACTCTACCATAGGAGCAAGTATGATGGGATGATAACAAAGCACCTCGCCTACCCGCTTACGAGAGCACTCTACGGCAGGAGAGTGAGGCAGCCTATAGGAGGAGACTTCGGCGTCTCAGCTAGGCTAGCGGAGAAGCTCCTAGAGGAGCCTTGGGCTGATTACACCTACAGGTATGGCATAGACATCTTCATAACCAGCACAGCCCTGGCTACTGGAGCCAGGGTGGCGCAAGCAGACCTGGGCTCCAAGCTACATGACATGAAGGACCCGCTGAAGCACCTTGAAGGCATGTTCACAGACGTCTCAGGGTCTCTTTTCACCGTGGCCTCGAGGCACGTAGACAAGTGGTGGAGCATATCTGGGAGCACTGAAGTGGAGCTCCTAGAGGGGGGAGCCATGCTGAGGTGCACACAGCCAGCTCCAGTAGACCTCAAGCAGGGCATAGCGAGGTTCAAGAGGGCTCTAGCAGGCTACGCCTCCCGCAGCGTGCTCAAAGAGCTCTACACTGAAGTCCAGGAGGCTGCCAGGAGGCTCGCGGGAGGCGAGGCAGACAGCTTCCCAAGCACCCTGTGGGCTAGAGTAGTGTACAGGCACCTGGCCGCCTACGCCAGGAGGAGGAGCGAAGGCGTCTTGAGAAGCCTCTATGCGTGCTGGCTTGGCAAGGTAGCTGCGTTCATAGCTGACACAGCTGAGCTAAGCGACAGGGAAGCTGAGCTTGAGGTCCAGAGGGAAGCTGAGTGCTTCGAATCCGAGAAGGAGTACCTCAAGCAGGTATGGGGGGAGGCATGAGCACCCTGCCGCTCGAGAAGATACCATACATGCACTGGGGCGTGATATCCAGGTTCAACTACAGGGGGGACAAGCCTCTCCCAGTGAAGAAGTGGGACATGCTGCTTGAGCACTTCGCCTACATCAGCTCAGTGCGAGGTGAGAGGCCTAGGGGAGCTGACCCGCTTGAGGAGGTTGTGAAGGGAGCTGACTACGCTATAGTTGTAGCTGACAGCAGCGGGCTTGCTGACAGCCCCTTCTCAGTGGAGCCAAAGGCCAGGGAGCTCAAAGGCGAGGCTTTCGCCATAGTGAACAGGTACCCTCCGATGGCTAGGGTAGTTGACGAGGAGCTGCTCCCCAAGATAGAGGAGAGGCTTAAGGGCAGCAGGCTAGCACTAGGCATATGCCTGGTAGCATTCACCAGGAGGTACGCTGAGAGAGTAGAGGCCTGCAGCCCAAGCGAGCTCCTCAAGCTCCTAGAGGTCACAGCTAGGGGGCTGGAAGCCTGCTGGAGCTCAGCTAAGGCAAAGGGGTTCTCTAGCGCACCAGCCTACGTCTTCTTCAACCTAGGTGAGAAAGCTGGCGGGAGCGTCAGGAGGCTCCACACGCAGGTGTACGTGGACCTGACCCAAGATGGATACGGGAGGGCACTTAAGTCTGTTCTGCAGGCCTTCTCAGGCAGCTGCCCTCTATGCGAGGAGGAGCATGAGGAGAGGCTCGTGTACAGCGGGAAGCACACCATGCTGTGGGCTAGCAGAGCTCCCAGAAGGAACCTCCACCTCAGGTTCACAGTGAAGAGGCATGTAGAGGACTTGACAAAGCTCAGCGGAAGCGAGCTAAGGGAGCTGGCAGAGCTCCTGGTGAAGGCCGCGAAGGCGCTTGCTGCAGCCATAGGGCATGTGGAGGGGAACATAGTGTTCTACCAGAGGCCCATGGGGCACGCTGGATCATTCCACTTCTTCGGCGAGATACTCCCATATGAGAGCATAGGAGGCTTTGAGCTACTAGAGCACGCCAGGATCTGCAGAGTAGCACCTGAGGAGGCAGCTGGCAGGCTCAGGCGAGCAGTGCAGAGCTTCTGAGCCGGCAATGTGAGCTTCAGGTGGCCTCCTAGGTGCCTTGTTATCAGGAAGCTCCTCCCGACGCTACTCAGCTAAAACCCTGAGACAGCTGTTTAACCCATATTTGGTGGAATGCTGGCAGGAAGCTGGCCGAGTATGCTGTGTGCTCTGTAGCTGCGATCCTAGAGCTGCTAGAGCTCAGGAGACCCCATGTGATGGCGGCAAGCCTTTACAGTCGAGAGCTCTTGCATGCATCTGGGAGCTGCCTGGGACAAAGTATTTTAATGGCTTCTTAGCCTCTACCTTGGGTGCTTGAGCTGAGGGTAGTCCAGGTTGAGGTTCCTGAGGGGCTTGAGGAGCAGGAGGTCAGGTTAGCTGTTGCTATTGAGGCTCTGAGAAAGGGGCTGGTGAGCGTGGGGAAGGCTGCTGAGCTGGCAGGGCTGCCTCTACAGGCTTTCCTTGAGGAGCTTAAGAAGAGGGGGATGCCGGCTTACTGCTATAGTGACCAGGAGGCTTTAAGGGAGCTAGGCCTTGAAGGAGCGCATTAAGGTAGTACTAGACTCTTCAGCTGTGATAGCTTTGAGCAAGCTGGGCTACCTAAGAGAAATGCTGCATGTCTTTAACGAGGTTGTGGTTCCAGCTGCTGTATATGAGGAGGTGTGTATCAGAGGGCAAGGGCTGCCTGGTGATAGGAGCTTAAGAGAGGCTATAGAGGAGGGAGTGGTGTCTGTCAAGCGGGTGAGAAGCCGCAGTGTAGTAGAAGAGCTATGCCAAGATCTATCGTTGGGGAAGCTGAGGCTATAGCCCTAGCATTAGAGGAGGAAGCTGACTTCGTGGTTTTGGATGACAGACTAGCATGAAGGAGAGCCTATGAGCTAGGCCTCAACGTAGCTGGGACCCTACGTGTCCTCAAGATGCTCTATGACAAAGGGCTGATAGACAAGCGTACCTTGGTGTCTGATATCAGGAAGCTTAGGGAGCATGGCTTCTGGGTAAGCGACAGCATCATAGCAAGGATCCTAAGGGAGATGTAGATTCTACTGAAGCCTGCTGGTGCAGCAGGCCATCCATTAGCTACGTGTTTCAGTACTCTGCTAGCTGGCAGGAAGCTCCAGTGTAAGCTAAAGCACATGTGAGCAGCTGATAGCACCTACACGTAGCAGTGCTTAGGAGCCAGGGTCTGCAGAGTAGCACTTGAGGAGGAAGATGGTAGGCTTAGGCGAGCGGTGCAGAGCTCTTGAGTGATGAGATGAGCTTCAGGTAGTCTTTTAGGTGCCTTGTTATCAGGAAGTTCCTCCTGACGTGCTCAGCTCCGTTAGCCCCCATTCTCCTAGCTTCCTCAGGGTGCTTGAGCAGGTACAGGACTTTTTCAGCTAGCTCCTGGACTGTCGACACTATGAAGCCTGTTACGCCGTCTATCACCTGCAGCTTTATTCCTCCTGCGCTGCTGGCGACGACGGGGACCTTCTTCCAGAGGGCTTCAGCTACTGACAGCCCGAACCCCTCTCTTATGGACTTGAGGACTGCTACATCGGATGCTCTCTGGAGGGCGTTGACCTCTAGGCTCCCAACCCCGATCATGTTCGTCAGCAGGTGCACGTCGTAGTCTTCTCCAACATAGCGGGCTACCTTCTCATACCAGTACCAGCCCTCTGGGTCATCTGAGGCCATGGAAGCTACCATCAGGAGCTGCACCCCAGGCACCTCTCTCTTGACGATCCTGTATGCGTCTACAGCCCCCAGGGGGTCTTTCCACGGGTCGAATCTAGCTACCTGCGTCATGATCGGCCTATCAGGGTCTATGTCATACCTCTCCAGAACCCTCAGGACCTCGCTTTCAGGGAGAGGCTTGTTCTTGTCGCTGAGCGGGTCTATTGATGGAGGGATGACTGCTAGCTTGCGGAGCTTGAGGCCTCTAGCAAACTCCTTCATGGAGAACACTGCTGCAGAGTAGAGGGGGATCAGGGAGGATACCAGCTTCAGGGCGTCAGCCTGTGGGGTGGAGAGGTCTATGTGGCACCTCCAGATCCAGGTGGAGCTAGTTGGCCTGCTGTATTTTGGGATAGCCATAGGCTGGTAGTCGTGGACTACTATGAAGTCAGCGTCCAGCTCGAGCTCCTCAGCACTCGCCTTGTTATACCTCATGTACAGCTCAAGCTCCTCTCTTGACAGGTGTATGTCAGCGCCCTGGAGGGCGTTGTGAAGCTTCTTCGTGACTGTGAAGAAGCTCAGGTCCCCCTTCATCACCTCCCACCTGGCTTCCAGGCCAACTGACTTCATCAGTGGAACCATGCTGTGGAGTATCTCAGCCACCCCACCTCCAAACCTCGTTGAGTTCACGTGGACTAGCGAGAGGCCGCTGACCTCCTCTGCAGCAGCCTTAATCCCCTCAACCTCCTCCTCTCCTATTATGCTCCTGTAGTCCTCGATGCTGGGGCTCATAGCCCCCCGGTGGCCAAGGGGTTATTAACTACAGTGCTCCAGTAGGCTGGGATGATGCCTCCTGGTATGCTCTTCTCTGCTGCTATCCTGGCGTACATGATGGCGCTAGGCCTCAGCAGCCTATGCTTGGTCCTGAAGTCTACGTGGCAGAGGCCGTATCTCATCCTGAAGCCGTGAGCCCACTCGTAGTTGTCTACTAGAGCCCAGTAGTAGTACCCCCGCACGTCAACTCCGTCTTCAATGGCCTTGTATACCTCTGCTAGGTGTGATAGGATGTAGTGTGGCCTCAGCTTGTCTGCGTGGTCTGCTACGCCGTTCTCAGACACGACTAGGGGGAGCTTATACCTCCTGTAGGTCTCCTTGAGGGCCTCTCTGATGCCCTGCGGGTACATTTCCTGGCCAGCATCGCTTGTCGGGAGGCCTGCTAGAGACGTGGAGTTCGGCCTGCACTCAAAGCCGTATCCGCGTACAGGCACCCAGTTGAGGAGGTCCATGGACTTAGACCACAGCCTGCCTCTCTTGACGATGAGCCTGGTGTAGTAGTTGACTCCAATCCAGTCTACTCGGCCCTTGAGGTCGCTGCGGTGCACGGGGCTGCTGCGAGCTTCACTGGTGTACTCTGGAGCGAGCAGGCCCTTAGCTATGGCATCAAGATACCACCAGTTGAGCACGTATCTGGCGTTCTCCGCTGCCTCAGCGTCCTCTTCCCTGAGAGGCTCAGCTAGGTAGATGTCGTATATTACCCCAGCTGGAACCTCTCTTGGACTCCACTCCTTTAAGGCGTCATATGCCCTAGCATGAGCCTCTACCAGGTGCCTCATTGCCTGGGTGTATGCGCTCAAGCTCAGCACGCCTGGAGGGAAGCCTGACCTAGGCCTCAGGTAGCCCTCATAGGCTACAGCCCTAGGCTCGTTCAGCGTAGCCCACGCGTCAACAAGGTCTCCTAGCTTGTAAGCCATGTAGGCAGCGTACTTGGTGAACTCTATGACAGCCTGCCTGCTGACCCAGCCTCCACCCTCCCTCAGCGCGGTGCTCCTGGCTCTCAGCGGGCTGTGGAGCCAAGCTGGCATCGTGAAGTGGTTTAAGCAGACAGTTACATGCACTCCTCGCGCCTTCAGGTCTAGGATGGCTTCTCTGTAGTGCTCTACAGCAGCCTTGTCGGCCAGCTTGTCGAGCTCCTCTAGAGCTCCCTTGTCGATGTGGACAGCCCTGACACCACCATCCAGCTTCACGTCGACATGCACCTTAAAGGTGGGTTTTGGGAAGATTCTGCTCCACTCAACTCCCATCCTGTAGGCTTCAAGGCCCATCTCACATAGCAGCTCATGATCCCTCCTGTATAGCAGCCAGTAGCATGGGCCGTCCTCAGGAAGGTCTCCGCTCACAACCCCAGCAGCAGCGTTGAGGGGGGTCGTGAGCCCAAGCCCACCAGTCGCTGCCTGAGTCTATAGCCCTACCCTCAGGGTCTCCCATCTCGAACTGGAACCCAGATGAAGCCGCACCAAACTTGAAGAAGCTAGGGAAGCACGCTTCTCCCTCAAGCACATGGCCTCACCAGCTTGAAGCGCTCAAGAAGGTACTTAACAGCCTTCTGTATAGGCCGCCTGAGAGGGGGTCTTTGAATGCATGGGTAGAAAGCCCGTAGACAGCAGCTGCCTGCCATCCAGTAGCTAGGGCGCTGTAATCCAGAGCATCAAGGCCTTACTGAGAAGGCTAGGAGGCATGTGGCGGGTATAGCAGCAGCGCACGCAGCTAGGCCGCATGCCTGCTGATATCCTCCCCTTGAGGTATCTGAGCTCCTGTTGGGGCGACTCCTTGAAATCTGCTGTGAGTGCTGCTGGCTGGTAGCCTCCTGCATGCAGCCTCCTAGGCTCCAGAGAGGGCTCTTAAGGCGAGCTGGCTGGAGCGGAAAACGCAGCGGAGTATAACGATATTCAGCATAACCTTTATAAGGCAAGAGTCTTCACCCACACGGTGAACGTGTTGTCTGAGTCTAAGAGGGTATGGGGCTACCTCGCTGTGGTGGCAGCTATCTGCCTGCTGATCGGAGGGGTAATAGGCTACTACATGGCCCCTAAGCCCACACCCCCACCACCGACCCCGACGCCAGTGCGACCTACCCCAACACCAACACCAACTCCTACACCGACTCCCAAGCCTACTCCCACTCCAACTAAGCCTGTCGAGCTCGTGGTCTTCAGCCTCTGGGGTGGGTCTGAGGAGGAGAACTTCCTGAAGGCTCTTGAGGCATTCACCAAGAAAACTGGGATAAAGGTCAAGCACGTGCACCAGACCACTGAAGGCTTGAAGATAGGGCTTCCATCCCAGTTCGCAGCAGGGAGGTGTGT
>Ga0164311_10000328_pt1 | contig 20088 bp, 14 predicted proteins | sample GuaBasSedimGuay2_FD_121796 | JGI IMG/M metagenome (GOLD analysis project Ga0164311, IMG submission 121796) | Subseafloor sediment microbial communities from Guaymas Basin, Gulf of California, Mexico - Guay2, Core 4569-9, 9-12 cm | ecosystem: Environmental > Aquatic > Marine > Hydrothermal vents... | reverse complement strand
CCTGTAGCTAGTGCTAGAGAGAATAGAGTAAATGCTAGTACGAACTCTAGGGTGAACTCCATACCGATATTAGGATTGTTTAAAAGTTTCCTAAACGAGAATTCCCTACTTCTCAAGGTATTCTTTAATCTTCTCTATTCTCTCTTATCCTCCTCTTCAACTCTTCCTCACATCTTCTAGCCTCTTTAATGCTCGATTCATCTAGTTTTGACCTTAGGAACTCCTCCAGTATCCTCTGCATACCCTCCCTTTCTAGAGAAAGCCATATTATCTGAGCTTCCTTATGTAAAAGTTGAGAAGAAGAGAAGATTCAGTATCATCCCTTCTTTAAGAGTAAGCTTAAATCCTGGATATGAAGAGTTTTTCTCTCCTTTAGTAGAAGCTTATGGTTTAGATGCTATCTATTCTGCTATTAAAAATCTGGAAAAGAAGTTCTAGAAAGCTTAAAGTTGAAAATTAAAGTTTTGAAGAAAGAGTTTGAGAGGAGAGAAGGGATAAGCAGAAGGAGGAAGTATACTTTATTGACTTTAGGCGTTCTAGGTACATTAGCTGTTCTAGGAGCTTACTTCAAATTTTATCTCCCTCATGAGACAAAAACCTCCCAGAAGCGAAACCTTTATTAAATTGTTCAGCAGTTTTTCTCTCGCGGTTTCCGCCGCTGTAGTGTTTTCTTCCGCTCTTCACTCACCAGAAACTTGAGGATACTGAAAGCCTTTAAGCACATAAGGGTGAGGAGTAAACTTTCGACATGCATCTGCATATTAAAACCAGTCCTCTTCACTAGTGGAGGCGTAACCTCCTATGCTCTCTTTAGTGTTCTTCCTGATACTGATAGCTATATCAGGCTTGATCTACGTTATCGCCCTAGATGGTTGACTTATTCATCAACACTTTCCTGAAAGTGAGACCCGCGTGTACAGCTACCTCATCGGGCTTCTCCTAGCCTTGAATTCTACTGGTTCCGGACCTGTAGAGTCGATTAGGCCAGCCGTGCTGAGCCTCCTCAAATTGATGACGAACCTGGTCTTCATCCTGTTCAACATAGTCCTTATTGTGGCTGGGCTCTGCTACGCTCTCGAGAGCTTCAAGATAATGAGTGAGGGAACAGCCACAAACATAGTTATGAGCAGCTCCTTCATCCTGATAATGATCACAAGTATGGCGAGGGCTTGCATAAAGTCCGAATGGATGACCATCGACTGGAAGATGTAAAACAATCGAACCTAAACTCCGAAACCCGAGATGGAAACAATTAAATATCGATTCTTCTAATAATCTACCAGGACAACAGATGAGGAAACCCGATTTTGAGCGGTTAAGGAAAGTCTTATTCCTGGAGGAAGAACCCGATTGCATCCCCTTCTTTGAGCTCTTCGCTGACAAAGAGGTTATGGAAGCGATTGTAGGCGAATCAAAATATAGCTCCAGGCTAAGGATAGACAATGATACGAAACGATATTTCGAATCGGACGATAACCTCAAGGAGTTACAGAGGTACCTCGCTATAAGCATAAGGTTCTACTACAAGCTCGGTTACGATTACGTTCCACTAGTCGTTCCATCGTTGCTGGTTAGAGATAACCAACTCACAACAGTCGACACCGCTGAGCTCTCTCGGGGGAAGAGAACGTGGCAGGATGAGTATAGGGGGGTAATTGAGTCACGTGAGGACTTCGAGGAGTATCCATGGCCGGATCTAGACCAGATTCAGGAAGCGTTCTTACCTCTCTACAAGTTTGTGAGGGATAACCTGCCCGAGGGCATGATGATCATAGCTGAGACTCCGGGAGGAGTCCTAGAAAATGTTATGTGGCTGATGGGGACTGTGCCATTCTTCAGAGCACTCCACAAAGACCCGGTGCTGATCAGGAGAATGTTTGAGAAGATTGGGGCTCTACTATCCTTCTGCTCTAAATTAGCCTCCGAGATGGATATGGTCGGGGCCTTCGCTATGGGTGATGATATGGGATATAGGACAGGCCCATTTATGGCTCCCGAGAACTACCGTAAATACGTCTTTCCATGGCAGAGGAGATGTGTCGAGAACGTTCATAAACACGGTAAGCCGTTTATCCTTCACTCTTGCGGAAAACTTGACATTCTCATGGAGGATATAATAAAATATCTCAAGATAGATGCCAAGCACTCATTCGAGGATTCCTCATACCCCGTTATTGAGTATAAGAAGAAGTATGGCGACCGAATAGCGATCCTCGGCGGTATAGATATGGACAAGCTCTCCCGTTACTCAACAACCGAGATAAGGGAGTATGTGAAAGAGGTTATAAGGGAATGTGCACCAGGAGGAGGATATGCCCTAGGATGCGGGAACAGCGTCGCAAACTACGTGAAGCTAGAGAATTACCTTGCAATGCTCGATATTGGAAGGAAGTATGGAAAATATCCGTTAAGGATCTAAAATTTTGGAAGATCGATCAATCAACACCTTAGCTTCGAATTATGCTAAAGGGGTATACTATTAAGATAAGGTTTTTGTGGCTTCGGGGTGTTCTACTTCCCTTTTGGAGGTGGTCTATTGTAGGTTCTTTTGAGTGACTCCTCGAACCCATTGAGAAAGCTGGAATATTCAGGCGGACTAGTTTGAGTTTTAGTGGTATGACTTAGGGGTTGATTTAATTCCAGCAACCACGTCATCGACTACTATTGGGTTCAGAATACCAAGACCTAAAAAGACCACTAATAAAAACCCTATCTTAACTGTATCTCCTATAACAAAAGTCTTAAATATCTCTTTTAAACTATTAGATAAATCGGGGGATAGAATCTTGAAAGAGAAAGCTCTTCTATCGATGTTGTTGCTACTGTTTCTCTTTACACTGTTGCCTATCAGAATCCTTGGACCGCCGCCTACTACAGGATCCACCATAACTGTCGATGGCGATCCCTCTGACTGGGTGGGTACAGCGCCAACAACTCCGAACACCTGGACTATAAGCGAGGGAGAGTTCATATGGATCGATGAGGTGGGCGATGACACAGGGAATGGAAGTTGGATCTATCCGACGGCCTTCCAGGGAACAGAGGCCGACCTAGTTGAGGTCAGGATTACATGGGATGAGAATTACCTGTACATGCTACTCAAGTTCGCTGATCTCCCAGATGGTCAGTGGAACCGGACGGCTATATCTATTGGAATAGACCAGGATCTAGCCGATCGTTCTGGAGCTGGGTGGTTCCCAGGCTGGACCGGAGTAGCTATTGATGAGAGGGCCTGGTGGGAGTATGGGATCTCGATAGTCGCAGGTAATGTTCCCGGGGCTGGTATTGCTGTCTATAACCAAACGTGGAAGGTTGTGGCAAATACAACATATCCAGCCGAGACTCCTCTACTCGTAGCCAATAACACGGATACAGACTGTATTGAGCTCGGGATTCCGCTCTCAGTTATAGGTGACCCCTCAGGAAAGACCTGGCGTTTCTTAATAATGGTCGGACTACAGAGGGGAGGAATCTTCGCCGCCATAGGTAAGAGCCCGACTGCCGACGCCCCAGGTGGTGGGCTCGATGATGAATGGGTTGATCCATGCGCCTTTGACCTAGCCTTCGCTCCCTCAAAGACTGAGCAGGAGACCAATCTTGGAGAGTTCGACCCTGCAAACGACATTCCCGTTAAGGTGAGGTTCTTCATGGATATCTACATGTACAGCATAATGATGCCTAGTGTTATAGAGGGTTTCAAATCTAGGATCTCAGACCTCGAAAGTCAGGTCTCAGATCTGCAAGACCAGATATCAAGCCTGCAGGATCAAGTCTCCACTCTTCAAGACGAGCTCAATACGGCCAAGAACATGCAGATCATCTATCTGGTCGGAGGGATAGTCGTTGGTTTACTCATAGGCTTCCTAATAGGACGTCGCAAGCGATAAATACGCTTCCTTTTTTCCTTTTTTGAGGAGAGTCTATGGGATACAAGGTTCTTGGGTTAATTCCAGTCAGGGATTACGCTAAGAAGTATCTTGTGGAGTTCAGTTATAGGCCTAAAGGGAAAGGGCGAGATATTCACACAGTTTACTTGATCGGCTCATTCAATTCTTGGTCCACTAATACTCCGATGAGAAAGGATGGAGAAAGGTGGATCGTCAGAGTATGCCTTCGAGAGGGAATTCACCAATACTGCTTTTTGATAAACAATTATAAGAGGGTTCTTGACGATGAAAACCCTCATGTTAAGGAAGTACTCGGCCAGAAGGTTTCATGTATAACCCTCGTAGATGGTGAGGTCTTGAGGTATAGTGGTTGTAAAGGGGATGGGAATATATGCGAGAAGGCCCTATACCACGATCAATCAGTTCTATATCTCTCAGCTCCAACGGAGCATGCCCTAACCATAAGGTTCAGAACCTCAAGAGATGATGTAGAGAACATTATACTTCACCATAATTCGGATGATAAAACCGGGAAGGAGAAGATGAGTCTTCTCTATTCCGATGATCTCTTCGATTTTTATGAATGTACGGTCAATGCATGGACATCTATTCGATACTACTTCGAAGTGGTCGATGGGTCTCGTAGACTCTACTATATGAGAGACCGTATAGCAGAGGATGAATGTGGCAATCCCTTCGAAGCCGACCCGCAGAGACTATACCGCAACTTCTCTATTCCGGAATGGGCAAGGTTCTCTGTATTCTACCAGATAATGCCTGATAGATTCTTTAATGGAGATCCCTCTAATGATCCTCCTGAGGTCAGGAGATGGGGTGAACTCCCTAAGCATTCATCAGTTTATGGTGGAGACTTGAAGGGGATTATGGTTAAGTTGCCCTACCTTAAGGATCTCGGCGTTAATGCAATTTATTTGACGCCTCTCTTTGATGCGCCCTCTTTCCATAAGTATGATGTCAGGGACTACTTCAAGGTCGATCAACACTTCGGCGGGGCTGAAGCTTTGGAAGCCCTAATTAGGGAGGCCCATAAAAATGGCATAAAAGTTGTTGTAGATGGGGTATTCCACCACAGCGGCTTCTTCTTCAAATATTTCCAAGATGTAATAAAGAATGGGCCGCGTTCAAGGTATGCTGGATGGTTCATAATCTATAGGTTTCCGGCCTTCTCCCTCAGATACAAGATCATTAACTACCTAACTAGACTTCTTCCCTACGAGTTGATGTGGAAGGTGAGGATGAGGTTTCCACCTCCATATGAATGTTTCTGCAGGAATTACGAGGCTCCCAGATTTAATTATAGTAATAAAGAGGTCTGGGATTTTGTGCTAGAGGTTGCTGAGCACTGGGTCAGAAGGTTTGACATAGACGGTTGGAGGCTAGATGTTGCCCACGGCGTGCCGTATAAATTCTGGAGGTTCTTCAGAGAGAGGATGAAGATTATTAAACCCGATCTCTACATATTTGGGGAGGTAATCTCCTACTCGCCCTCATGGTTTGAGGAAGGATGCTTCGACGGAATGACGAACTATGACCTCTATAACTTGGTCAAATCGTTCTTTGCGGATGGATCAATAGGGGTGAAAGAATTTGAGAAGGGACTAGCTAGGTTGAGGTTCCTTCAGCCACCACCATACTGTTTCCTTATGTTCAACTTCTTAGATAACCATGATATCGACAGGTTCTTGACATCTTGTAAAGGGGATAAACGTAAGGTTAAGCTGGCCTTGATCTTCCTCTTCACCTATATCGGGATCCCTGCGATCCTTTACGGAGATGAGGTAGGACTTAAAGGTAGAGGGCTCCACGGGTGTAGGGTCACGATGGTCTGGGATGAGGAGTCATGGGATGCGGATCTTCGGGATTTCTATAAGAAGTTGATATCCCTCCGCAAGAGAGAGAAAGCCTTGATAAATGGCTTATACAAGACTATGTTTATAGACGAGAAGAGAAACATACTCGTGTATAAGAGGGAGAGCAGAGAGGGCAAAGTTATAGTCATCCTGAACAATAGTTCTCGGAGGTGTAAGCTGGAGACCGAGGTGGATCCCGGTTGTTATCACGATGCTCTAAGAGGGTCAATGCTCAGCACTAGGGATGGGAAGTTGAGGATCTTCTTAGAACCCTATGAGGGGAGAATCTTGATCTTCACTTCGAGATCAGAATCTTCAGAGTCCAGGTGACGGCGATTACTAGTATTAGAACAAGGATGGATGGAGCCACTATGGAGGAGGGTGATGGATCGACCCTGAAGGTAACGTAAGTCAGGGCGGGCTCGTAGCCCTCCCCCTCAACCATAATAATCATTGAGTATTCCCTCGATGAGAAGTATCCTGCAAGCCCAGAGGTGTCAATACGGCAGACATAGGTGCCATTCATCAGGTTTATGAATTTAACTATAGCATTTCTTATGGTCCCGCTGACTTTCGCCACCGGGCATAAGGATCCATTCGGATACTCAACCGTGACGTAGATCGAAATAATCCCTCCCTCAATCGTATGATTGGTGTTCATATATAGGAACCTTATGCGCAATGCCGGACTCGGGAAAACCAGACTTAGAATGGCATCGGATGAGATTTTAACCCAAGTTGAGGGATCTACGGAGCATCCACTGAGAAACTCCTCTTGTTCCTTCCTAGTACCGTTGAAGCAGAGATCGAAGATATCCGGGTCCTCCCAACCAGACCACGGTTGGGGCTCTCCGTTCTTTAAACCTCCTCCCGGATGGTCAGTCCAGATGCCTAGTTGCTCATCCGTTGTCTCTAGGATCTCACAGAAATCGTAGAATCCGTCAGGATTTGATCCAGGTCCGCCGAAGCCACTCTCATCGTCTACGGGATATCCACATCCAGCTGCGACGAAAAGGTGCCATGTCCCATAGGGTTTTCCAGTGATCCTTAAAGGTATAGATATCTCGATGCATCTCTTTGAGGTATCTACTGCCACCTTAGCGTTTAATTCCTCTCCTCGGAAGTAATCCAAGTACGGCTTGACTATAGTGAGCTGGCCGCCCACGTATCCCACAGCAAACTCAAAGCGGTGCTCCGGGGGTAGGGTCATATCGATGTAGAATGGAAGCCAATCGGTTCCGGAGCCAACCTTACCATCCGTATCAACTGCCACGATCAGCGCTAGAGACTCCTTCCTCTTTATACTGCCAAGGATGAACATGAAATAGAGGTTCTCATCATCGTAGGTCAAACGGAACTCCCGGATATCGGCTTCCCCACCAACCCCACTAAGCCCAGGGTAACTATAGTAATCTGGTAGATCTGGATAGACGTAACCCCCCTTAAGGCCAGCCGCACCCGTATCATCGTTCTCCTCATCTCTCCATATGAAGACCCCCTCACTCCAGCAACCAGTGTTCACCTCACTGGGGGGAGATCCAGGCCAGTCAGCTGGATCCCCATCTACCGTTATTCTATTATTAGAGTTCTCTCCCTCAACCTCAATCGTTGTTGCTAATAGCGAGCATAGGATTAGAATGAGAGCTATAACAACTACTGCTTTTCTCAACATGAGGCCCACCAGATCTAGTTTCTAGAAAAGAAGTGGATCAATATAAGTTTTATGGCTGTGCTTTTCTTCTTTTATGGATTGGAAGGTTGTTGATGAGCGTTTGATTAGGCGTGGTGAGCTCCTACTGAGCCTGGATTTCTTAGATGGTTATGATGAGGACTTAGAGACTATGAATAGGGGTAAGGTGAGCTATCCCTACAAGCTTACGGATCGTTATGTGGAGTTCTTGGCTGTTGTTCGTTACCTATTCTTTATGCCTTATAGGCAACTTGAGGGCTTCACTAGGGGGCTCCATAGGCTTGTTCCTAGGCTTCCTTCAGCAGACTATTCTGGGCTTAGGAGACGCATACTGAGGTTGGATCTATCGCCTTATAAGTGTCTCCAGAGGATTAATGAGTCATTAGTTATAGCTGTGGACTTGACTGGAGTTAGGGTTCATAGGGCTGGTGGATGGGTTGAGAAGAACCATGGGAGGGAAAAACGCTAGGTCAAGGTTCACTTTGCTGTGAACGTCGAGACTAGGGAGGTTGTGGCGATGGAAGTCACAACCGATTATGTCCACGACTCAAAGGTCTTCCCAAGGCTCCTAGAGGAGACTGAGAGCCACAGAAGGGTTGTTAAGGCCTATGGAGACGGGCATACGACAGGAGGGGTCTACGAGTTCTCTGAGTCTAAGGTTGTTGAGACTATTATAAAGCTGCGTAAGAATAGCCACATAGACACACCTTCAGAGGTTAGGGAAAGGCTGTAAGGTCGTATAGGCTTCTAGGCCATGAAAGATTGGTTAGGCTCAAGCGATACGGTAGGAGATGGAGCGTCAAGATAGCATACTCAACTTTCAAGAGGGCGTTCAGGGAGTTCTGCATAGCAAAGACCATGAAGAACATCACAAAAGAACTCATGAGGAAGGCGTTCATCTACAACATGCTCATAAACCTAAACAATCAATAGAACAGGAAAGAGAACGGGAAAGATACAGAACCCAGACTCAAGAAAGAAGAAACAGCCACAAAACCTAATTAGTTAGCAAAATTTAAATATAAGCTAAACATATCATCTTCCGTGAGGCGCGCCTTAATCCTCGGAGCAACCTATGTGATCTTTATTACTTTCATCACTGTTTTCCTAACTGGATTTACTGGCGGAACCATAGTCGGTGGACTCTTTGAATCTACAGGGGCTGAGCGAACGGGGGTCATTAAGTGGATATTCGCTCTTTACGGACCTGATGTGGCTGTACTTTACTTCTGGGCCTTTATTCCGACTCTCTTCTCGGTTCTCGCCCCGAAGTTGATTAAGGAGAAGAAGGAGTTGGCGATCCTCTATGTAATGGCCTTGAACTCATGCTTAATACCGACCTACTGGAGTGGAATCTACCCAGCCTTGAACTGGTTCGCTGGTGGATACGTCAGCGACCCAACGCTCGCTAGATGGCTGATGAAGGACGGAAATCCACTATTGGCTCCAACGAACCCCATAGTATACCTCGGATTCTGGTATGGTGGTACTTCGGTTCCTTGGGCGTCGTGGCTGACGCCTATGGCCTTCTGGATTCTATTCTTCGTCTCGCAGGCCCTCTTCTCAATTTCGTTCTCTATAATTATCCTGATGCATACCTATATCGATGTCGAATCTCTCCCCTTTCCGATGTCGACTGGAGCCATCGAGATAATAAACTTATCACCAACCGAGAGTAGTCGCTCTTACCTCTTAAGGAACAGATGGTTGTGGATCGGGGTTCTGATTGGAGTCCTAACGACACCAAATTATTGGCTACACTTCCTTATACCATCCTTTGATATTTCACCTCTTCACTTTGACCTCACTCCGTATGCGTTTATCCCGTGGACGCCTTTTGTCCTGATGCTCGACCCATTTGTGATAGGCGCGGCCTATTATATCCCACTGGAAGTCCTATTCTCTGGAGTTCTCTTTTTTATCATCCTCTACATGATCCTCCCGGCGGTTCTTACAGCCTTAGGCATTTATGGGCCTTTCCTCCCAGGCCAAACATGGATCTGGAGTGCCTTTACAGCTCTAAACTATGGCACTGTGGGAGCAGCCGGATGGCTGAACTGGGGGCAGTACTCTTATGGTTATAGGAGTATATTCTTCGGGGCGCTCATTGGGTACGTACTCTATCCACTCTTCAAGATGAGGGGGATAATATGGAAGAATCTCAGGGAAAGATGGAGCGAGAAGGGCCTTACTCTGTATAAATCCCTCACGGTAATAGCGCTTCTCTCATTTCTCCTTCATTCTCTTCTCGTCTCAATCGGTATAGGTATAGATTCTTGGCCCATCTGGTGGTCAATCCTCTTCCAGATCCTAATGGCAGTCGTATACGTCTTGGGCTCCTCGAGGGTCAGAGGGGAGGTTGGGAGCTTCGGCCTCTTCACGAACTTTAACCAAGCATTCATGGAGGATGTTTACTTCAGATGGGCCCTCCTAGACGACATGTCCCCAATATCACAGTTCATAAGGAATAATCCAAGGGCGTTAAATAGTGCAGGTGTGATACTCTGGGGTGCCGGGCCACTCTACTTAAGCCCGACGGCTTGCACCGCCCCTAGACTACTCGAGGCGGTAAAGATAGGCAAGAGGTTCGGGGTTAAAGATAGGTCTATCATCTTGGCTGTCCTCATATCGGTTCTCATACCGATCATACTGACTCCGCCTCTGCACCTAATCTTATGTTACCATTACGGTGTGTTGAATAAGTATTCGATGTCCGGAGTTCTGGCTGAGGCTGGAGCCTGGGTCGGCGCCTACTCTGGGTGGCTCGGTGAAAGGCCTGGTCGATGTAGCTGGACTCCGGGTCCTCCTAGAGAGACGGTCCACCTATTTGAGGTGGTTGGCTTCATTCTAGTCGTGGCGATCTACATACTCCGTATTAGGGTAGTTCGATTGAGAATGTTACATCCAGCTGGGATAATCTCAGCAATTGCGTTCGGCCCGTTAACCTTCCTGCCGTGGATCATAGCTCTTATTTGGAAGTTGCTGACATTCCGTTTAGGGGGTGTGGAGGTACACGAGAAGAAGAGTGCTCCTCTAGCTACAGGTCTGATTCTAGGCTTCAGCTTAATCGTGTTCATATGCGCCCTTTATTGGTCGATCATGCACGCTCTGTGAGGGATTAAAGGTGAGGTCCTCATTCTGTAACTTACTTCTGGCAGTACTTGTGCTTCAGCTCCTTCTTATACAAGGTACACAACAATCATATGCAGAGGGACAGGTAAATTCGGAATCCTTAGAGAGACACATCAAGTACCTATCCAGTCTCCAGTCGAGAGTCCCGGGTTACAAGGGATATTATGAGGCCCAAAGGTACATAGTGGAGTACTTCAAGAGAGTGCTGGGTGAAGAGAATGTAGAGCTTCATACCTTTAAGATAGTTGTCCCCATCGATTATGGGGCGAGGATCACGCTCACAGCCGATGGAGAGAACCTCGGAACCCTGAACCTATACTCACTCTGGCCGAACCTTGTGGCTACGTGCACCACCCGGTCACTTACCGGGAGGCTCATTTACTGGGAAGGAGAGATGGACGGGCTGGTTGACCTGAATGGGAGCATAGTTCTCATGGGCTTCAATACCGGTTCGTTATGGCTTAAGGCAGCGGAATTCGGGGCCAAAGCTGTGATATTCACGGCTCCATCTACAACCAATAGGATGGAGGCTAAGTTGAAGTTCCTCTCAAGGGTTCCCTTCCACTTTCCTAGATTCTATGCAGTGAACGAGACCGCGAGTAGGCTAATGGATATCATAGCTCGTTACCGGGATGTCTCGGCCGAGATAAGCTCCAACATGACGTGGAGGAGTGTGGCGGCCTATAACATAATTGGTTTTCTTAGGGGATCGGAGTATCAGGATAAATATATAGTGATCAGCGCTTACTACGATTCCCATTCCGTGATCCCGGCTATCTCGCCTGGAGCTCAAGAGTCATGTGGAGTGGCTTTCCTATTAGAGTTAGCCAGACGCTTTTCCCTGAGAGTTCCCAGATATTCCATAATATTCCTCGCTGTCTCGGGTCATAATCTCGGCTTAACCGGTGCGAGATGGTTCCTAAACGATTGGGTTAGGGGAAAATGGGAGGAATTTGGGAGGAAGATAGTTTTATGGATAAACCTAGATATCAGCAGCGAAGCGACTGATTTAGCTCTCTTGGCAAATGGATATCTATACTCCCTTTATCAATTTCCAGCAAGACTCTTAAGGAGGGCATCACAGTATATCTCAACGATTGTTCAGAGGGTTAAGGCCAGTACCGGGTTGACCATAAACATTCATGAGGAGGGTCTGAGTGAGTATGCCTACTGGCAGATGCTCATGCCTAGTACCCTCATCCCGTTAGAGTCAGAGGTTGCTAGCTTGGCTGGTTGCCCATCATTCAGCATAGTCACGTGCAAAACCCTCAGAAGGTTTTGGCAGACCCCGATGGACACAGTCGATCACATCAACATGGAAAACCTAGAGACTCAGTTCAAATTCGTGGCTGAATTCATATATGAGCTTGCAGACACACCGAACCTCCAACCCAAGTATCTCGAACCTTGGAGTTTCGGCGGGATGTGGTCCGACCTTACAGGAAGGATATGCTTATACGACGAGTGGACAGGATGGTACGTCCCCGTCAAGAATGCTATTGTCTGCGTACGGAATTATGAGACTGGGGTGATACCGAGGTACCTCCCATCCAGTGGCCTATATATCCTATCGATCACTGATGAAGAAGGTCGCATATTCATACCTGGCCTAGCTCAGAGTGCAAGCTCCAATCCGTGGGAGATCCGTGCCTACCTCATCGATGAAGAAACAGGAACCGTAACATACGCGCCCGATTTCGGTAGATACGCCTACAGCGGAAGTAGGCTTAATGTTGAGGGTGAGATGTTCGACTTTGGGTATTTCACAATCTTCCCATGTGGGAGCATAATCCTCTTCGATGTTGGAGATCCAAGGATGCTTAATGAGCCTATTGACCACTCACTCTTCATCAAGGTGAATGACCATAGAACACACTCCCCACCGGACCACTGGGGTTATGATTATGAATTCTTGGCTGGAGGAGACTCCATAGCCGTGATCTATGTGCCGAGTGGAGTCCCGATTGAGGTGATGGTGCATGCATCTTATGAACTCGAGTACCCGCTGTGTCTACTTGTTAACTCAAGTGAGGAGAGCCCGCTCGGCAAGGGTCTCACAGCTAACCCTGGTGAACAAATAATTCTAACAACCACGATCCTCAGGTATGTAGAGGACTTCTATAGGATCAGATCCTCTCGGCAAGAGGTTCTCTTAAGGTATGGTATGAAGATCCCGCCTCCTAGTGGAGAACAACATTACTTGGAGATATTCTTCGATGCCCGAAGGCGTAAGGATTATGTAAAGGCCTATGAGGCTGCAATAACTCTCTGGTCAATGGAGAGGGAGTTTTATGTAAATATAGTCAGGATGAAGAACGATGTCATAAACGTGACTGTCTTCTTCTCGGCGCTTTTAATTCCTCTCTCAATCATAATTGAGAGAGCCTTCTTAACCCTAACCGGAATCAGAAGGATCTTATCAATAACCGTCATCTTTATGATCTGTGCGTCACTCTTTAACCTCCTACACCCCGGTTTCGTACTGGCCACAGATCCCCTTATGCTCTTACTCGGTCTCTTCACCCTAATCTTGGTGACTCCCCTCTTCTCCTCAATTCTCTCAAATGCTATGGGTACTGCTAAGAGAGAGCATGAGGATATAGAAGCTGGACTTCTAGAGGAGCTTTCCAAAATCAGCTTTCTCTTCTCACTAGCCGCCAAGGAGCTCAGAAGAAGGAGGTTAAGATCCTCCTTATTGATCATCTCTCTCATCCTATTAACGACAAGCCTCATACTCTTTTCTTCATTCTCGATCTCTACAACTCCTAGACCCATCTATGTCTCAGGCCATGGTAACTATGAAGGGGTCTTAGTGAAGTATATCAACTGGGGAGATTTGGAAGTGGGGATCAGTGAGACCTTATTGAGCACCTTGAGGAGCCGCTTTAAGGGGTATATCCTGGCCCCAAGGGCTTGGCTATATACGGAGACCGATCCTTCCTCTCTAGCCTTCACTCTAAGGTACGGGCGTAATGAGATTCAGATCAGAGGGGTATGCGGATTAACAGCAAATGACCTGAAACTCTTCCCTGAACTCAACTCAAGCATCCATGGAAGGTGGTTCGAGGACTATGAGGCCGATGTCTGTGTGATAACGACTCAGACAGCCTCCCTTCTTGGAATATCATACAACGATCTCCCGGTAACCATAACACTTGAGGGCAAACCGATTCAAGTAGTCGGCATAATAGATGCTGAGGTTATAAAGGGGATCAGAGACCTCGATCTCTCTAACCACTTCTTACCGCTTAAGATAGTTCCAGGAAGGTTGACGACTCACCTAGAGCCCCAAGAGGTGATCTGGCTTCCATATAGGACTGTCATCAAGCTTGGAGGGAAGACGGTCTCCGTGGCCATCAAATGTGAGAACTCAACGCACGTTAAGAGGGTCTCCTTGGAGCTCTATAGCCTCTACGACCTCGAGGTCTATAGGTGTATTGGGAGGGAGACTATCCTCCTCTCCAGAACCGCTGTCTTAGGTGTGAGGAACTGGCAGTTCTTCCTTATACCATTTCTCCTAGTCTCACTCTCGGTGATCAATACTCTTCTAACCTCCATATATGAGAGAGTGAGAGAGATAATGATCATGAACTGTGTAGGAGCGTCACCTCTCGCCATCACCCTGACCTTCATGGCCGAATCATTAGTATATGGCCTCATAGGGGCATCTATGGGGTATCTAGTCGGAGTTGGGATAACGAGGGTGGCCTCACAGTATTTACCAGCGGTAAATTATTCATCAACCCCGTCAATCATGGTACTTATACTCACGATACTCAGCGCGATAGTCCCCTCTATTTATCCCCTGTGGAAGTCTAGCAAGCTCATAACTCCATCATTAGAGAGGAAGTGGAGGGTCCCAACTAAGGCCACTGAAACTGAGTGGACGATCCCTCTGCCCTTCGTCACCCCTAAGGAGGACATTGAGGGAGAGCTCTCCTTCCTCTATGAGTACTTCCACTCCCATAGGATTGAACGGGCGCCTCTCTTCAATGTCTCAAATATATCCTATAAGAGTAAGTTGGAGGCTGGGAAGACTGTTCATGAGATCGTTGCAGAGGTCTTCCTTGCACCCTATGAGTGTGGTGTGAAGCAGAGAGTCCACCTACGCGCTGTTGAGGAAGTGGAGGGTAAGTTCAAGTTTGAACTCCAGCTAAAAAGGTTGACTGGGGATAGAGCTACATGGGAGATTCTCAGTAGGCCCTTCATAGACGACTTGAGAAAACGCTTTATTCTGTGGTCAACGCTGAAGGTTGAGGATAGGTTAAAGTATAAGAGGCGTGGACTGGATGAGACTCATGAACCGACGTAGAGGAGAGGAAAACCTCAGGAGTCTTCTAATCCCAATACTCTATGCGATTCTCGTCCTCCAACCAATCTGTGTATGGTTATACCTAGTCACGTACAATATAGGGATAATAGTCTCGGTCCAGTGGGTCACTCTCATCCTAGCGGTTGAGATCTCTAAGCTCTCAGGTAGACGATTCAGAAAGGACTTAGCGACGATAGTATTCTTGATCTCAAGTTTAGCTTATAGTAGCCCTCTACTCTGGCTTAACCTCCTTTATGCTATATATTATAGGAACTCGCCCATAGTCAAGATGTTCGGGATCTACAATGCAATACCACCATTCTACGCCCCTTTAGACCCGAGTACGTGGCTCATGAGAGAGTTTTTTAGCTGGAGCTGGCTTCTACCGATCTTGGTATTCCTCTGTAGCCAAGCGTTATCGATCTCTGCAAACATATCGTTAGGTCTCATCGCATGGCGCCTTTATGGAGAGATTGAGATACTTCCATTCCCCCTACAGAAGCCGATAGCCGACGGTATAGTCGCACTTATTGAACGAGGAACCGAGAAGTCGAAAATCTTCGCTCTCAGCGCATTAATCTCGACGGGTTATGCTACGCTACTCTACGGGATTCCTTTCATTGCCCAGATCTTCGGATACACGGTAGAGATAATCCCAATCCCGTGGATAGATTTGAATAAGTATATCCACCATGCCTTTCCGGGGGCCTCCTTCGGAGTGGGCACGGATATAGTTCTACTGGCTGCTGGCTTCATGCTCCCCCTAAGAGTGACCCTAAGTATGCTCGCAGGGTCCATGGCCCTCTTCTTCTTCGGTAACTGGTTCCTAGTGTCACGCGGTCTCGGAACATTCGCCGAACAGTGGGTTCCAGGCATGAGTATAAGCATGTCCTGGCAGAGATCAATTCTATTCAACTGGATGTCTCCCCTCATAGGGATAATGATCGCTATAGGTCTCGCCCCTCTAATATTAAGACCCAAACAGTTCTTAGGCATTCTCAGAGTTAAGAGCTTGAAGGGAACCAGTAAGGTCCTGAAGCTCCTTATGATCTACGTTGCCAGCGCCTTCGGCTCGGTCGTCCTGACTTATATCTTAGCACCTGACCTACCAATCTGGGTCTCGGTCCTCCTCTCAGTTCCCTGGTCCCTTCTAGTTGGTATAGGTATAACAAGGGTCATAGGCCTAACAGGCCTAATGGTATCAGTACCATACATAAAGGAAATAACACTTTCAGCAATCAATTACACCGGTCATAGGGGCTGGTTTGCACCCCTATACGTCTTAGGCCCAACATGTCCACCAGCTGAGTGGTGCACGTGGTTTAAGGTCTGCGATCTCACAGGGGCAAGTAAATGGAATCTCATAAAGACATGGTTAATCTTCTTCCCGGTCTCCCTCATTTACGCATTTGTGGTCATAGCAAGATTCTGGAAGATAGCCCCGATACCCTCAGCCATGTATCCGGGAGTAAGTATCTTCTGGCCGGTTCAAGCCTCCTTCCAATCTATGTGGATCTCACGTACATTCAAGCTATTCCATCCAGAGCTGGCGCTATATAGCTTCCTAACGGTTACAGGACTATATGCAGTCTTCGAGTTACTCCATATACCGATACCAGTGGCCGCTCTAGCTGGAGGTTGTATGGTTCCTGTACCTTACGCCTTCACAATGATGGTAGGCTCAATCGTGGGGAAGGTTCTAGAGAGAATCTTTAGTGCAAAGTTTTGGAGAGAGAACCGAGCCACCGTAGTTGCGGGAATCACCTTAGGGGAGGGACTCGTCATCATGGTCGCCGCTGGGATGGTCATGATAGCAAAGGCCGCAAGTTTAATACCCTATTAATGCCTAGTGTAACAGTTTCGTTTTTCGTAGGTATTAGTAGATGTTCGTAGGTTTAGGTATCTGATTGCTAACAGATAAGCCGGTGTTGTATGGATGTCTAAGCTCGGAACACTTAAATACCCCTGAGTATTTAGGTTCATCGGTATTCGACCTCGATGAGGGAGTTAGGAGAAAATGAGTGGCTCCCATAGTCGGGCTTGGGGGATAAACATGGGTAATGAATACATACGTAGATCTATCAACGTCTACGTATGTAGGAACCCGCAATCATGCTGAGGAGGGAGAGATGTGGAAGGCCGAGAGAGAGTGATCCGAGCGATAGAGTTCGAGAGACCGGATAGAGTCCCAATACTCCACGCGATCGACCCAGCCTTCGCGATCAAGAACCCAGAGATTACAAGAACCATACTGAGGAGGTATCCAGGTGACTTCGCCCAGATTGTTGATGTTTTCTCCTTAGTGAAGGAGGAACCCATGCTGAGCAAAGGCATACACAGGGATAGTTGGGGAGTCGTCTGGAAAGTTCTCCATAATGGGCTAGGAGGGCAAGTCATCTATCATCCTCTAGCCAACCTAGAGGCTCTAGACGATTATGAGCCCCCAGACCCACTCCTTGACCCATGGTTCGACAGATATGAGAGATACCTCAAGAAGACAAAGCATGATAAATACGTGATAGCTGATATGCTGAACCTCTTTGAGAGGGCTCAGTGGCTCAGGGGATTCAAGAATCTCCTTATAGATATACTTATGGGAAGGCCTGAACTCGAGAGGATACTCGATATGATCATGGACTATAACATGAAGCGTATTCGACGGTGGTGCGAGATGGACGTGGACGGCCTATCCTTCTTCGACGATTGGGGAACTCAGAAGAGCCTCATGATAAACCCTGAGCTGTGGAGGAGAATATTCAAACCGAGGTATGAATTAATGTTCAACCTTGTCCATAAGCATGGTAAGTTCGTCCACTTCCACAGTGATGGTTATGTGATCGATATAATCCCAGACCTAATAGACATAGGGGCTGATACACTGAACATTCAACTCAGCGTCATAGGGATAAAGAGGGTAGGGAGGCTCTTCGGCGGCAAAGTATGCTTTATCAGCGATGTGGATAGACAGAAGATCCTACCATATGGGACGCCCATGGATGTCAAGAACCATGTCAAGGAGATATTTCAGATGCTCAAGAGGCAGGAGGGAGGTCTGATAGCCTGCGGTGAACTAGGGCCAGATGTCCCGCCTGCAAATGCCATAGCCATGTACGAAGCATTCATTGAGTATGGTTAATCAAATGAGGCGGGCTCCACATTTAAGATTCACATCATCACCTTTTCCCACAGGATGTTCAGCAGGGCCAGACCTATAATCATCCACGACTTCATACCGAAAAATATTATTTAAGTCTTAATAGATAAGAGGAATTTCACATATCTCTATGGGAATAGTCGTGTTGAGGCTTCCGGCCGGTAAGGTTCTGAGGAAGGTAATCTTTAAGAGTTGGGCGTATCCTTCTCTACTGAGATTCCCCTCTCATCGGTCAGAATAACGGCTAGGATAACGGTCTAGACCGTTATCCCAAGAAGCAACTAAAAGATAATTGAGAGCTAGTGCAAGGAATAGGGATTAGAAACTACTACCTCTCTTCAAACAAAATCTTTAAGATATTTCTCAACTTTCCTTCGAAGCCTAGTACACTTCAAGACCACTTCGGTTGTGAGCCTATCAGCTCTATTCTCAAGCTCCCTTAGCTCCTTCCGAACTTCTGTGCATAATCAAGCCTCCATCTAGAACATCCCTTCTCATCTTAGCATCTATCTTCCTTATCCTCTTGAATATGATCCCTAGTTTCAGTTCTCCACACTCCCCCTTTATCAACCTTGCTAGATCCGAAATTGCCATTCGATCACCATAAATGGAACCCGTACATGTTTAAATTAGTTGTTAAGGGAGATTGTAACTACTTAGTTGAATTCAATGATAAAAACTATCTTTTTGACCTCTTCCTCTCCTCCAGAGTATACTTGATAACTGCTCTGAATATAGTGAAACAGAATCAACTAGGGAGTTTCTTCTTATACAATCTCTCTCTACACTCATCTTATATGAATTGCCGGAGCTCTCTCCCTCATGCGATATCTGTTGCCCGCTCTTCCACTATATAGATTATTCCTTGAAAGGGAGAAATTGATTGGGGAGAAAAGAGTTGATGAAGAGAATTTATGAACTAATAGATCTACTCAGAGAAAATCCACAACTACTAGATCAGTTGAGAGAGCTAGCGAGGAAGAGTTAAGTTCTTCCTTTAATCTTTGATTATTTCCTTTTTCCACTTGAAATCAGTTCTTACTTTCATGTTCTAATTTCAGTTACTCTGTTCTTTATCTGCTTTTCATTACCTTATATGCAATACTCTCTTAGTGTATGGAAATATTAAAACCAGTAAATCTAGATATAGAACACTAGAATACTTCTTACCTTCTATACCTTCTACGATCAACCCGCATTAGTTAATGATGGAATTAAGAATTCATGTACTATTCTCAATCTTGATTGATGATTTCTCAATTCTGTACACATATCATTAATATATTAATAGTTTTTGAAATTAATTTGAGACCATAGTAATTGAGTTGAGACAAGGGATTTTCTCACAAATCTGCCTTCTCTCTTCAATTCTATTCAACCTCGATTTTTCGATCTTTCTGCGTATAGGCGATTAAATACACAAATATATCACTACAAAATACGTGTATTCAGTCCTCTTTCACAAGTTGAGATCAACTGAGAAACGTGGTTTTCTCATAAAATAAAGTGGTCTATATTTCAATTCTATTCAATTTGAATTACTTGTAACTTCAGAGAGAGCTAATGAACTAGTAAAACTCATGGGTTAGAGAACTTGAGTTGATTAGAGTATTTATTATTCCTCTGCTTCAGTACATTGCTCTACTATAGTGGGAGTCCTGCTCAACCTAAGGTAAATCATAACGATTCTGAGGAATAGCTACAGTGTTTAATCGCTATACACAACTGAGATTATCATCACTCTTTATTGACAATGTTTCTGTCATCACCATATGATCCATTGATGCGCATATGGACCTATGTAGATTCCTATGCCTCCAGTGAGCCTATCTAGTTGGTAGTAGATCTTTCTCCTATATACCTTCTCCAGTTTACTGAGTATTACTGAGGCTGCTTTTATCCTCTCGGGTAGGATCTCTAATACTTCTCCTATAGTCATTTCAGTAGTATCGATCTCGCATCCTAGCCATGCAGTCTCTATATTTGTCCACAGTCGGAGGTAGTCTATTCCCAGCTCTTGATTAGCCTTCTCGACAGCTTTT
>Ga0164311_10000325_pt1 | contig 20178 bp, 22 predicted proteins | sample GuaBasSedimGuay2_FD_121796 | JGI IMG/M metagenome (GOLD analysis project Ga0164311, IMG submission 121796) | Subseafloor sediment microbial communities from Guaymas Basin, Gulf of California, Mexico - Guay2, Core 4569-9, 9-12 cm | ecosystem: Environmental > Aquatic > Marine > Hydrothermal vents... | reverse complement strand
ATGTTGGAGTTGGGTCTCGCGTGAGCCTGAAGTTGGATATTATTGGACAGTGAAGCGAGCTGATGTTCATGGACCTGTCATGAACCAGTTTTCAGCTTTAGGATTAGCTGAACTTCTCCTTTATGAGATAACAGGGGATCCAAAGTACCTCTCAAGGCCTATAGCTATGGCACGCTACCTAAAGAGAAGTCTATCATTGATGCAGAGACTTAAGGCCTACACATGGACTTATAGTGCTCATGGAAATATTGAGGATATAAGTCATGAAGCTATAGAAGTTAGGTTCATGACCATGTGCTACGAGAGAGGAATAGTCTTTAATAAAAGTGACATGTTGTTTTTAGCTAATACCTACAAGAGACTAATCTGGAGAGGAGAGTTTGAATACCCTAAACTAAACACCTACGTAGGCGGTGGCTTAGCACAGGACTACTCACCTAATGCACGAGGATGGACTCTTCTTTCAAGGTATAGCCCTTTAGTATGGTTCTATCAGACCCTTAACTATCATGATATAGTTAAGAGGAAGGGGATTAGCACTGCATGTTTTCTATTAGGTTTAACAGAGCTCCTTTTATATAAACAGAGTTCAAAGAACTTAGCTAAGGATGCTTTAAATGAGTGCGAAGAAAGGCTTGAGCTACTGATCCTTTAAGTAAAACTTTTGTATAGTTCATCGGAAGTCATCTAATTGAGGAGGCTAGGAAGAAATTAGTTAATGGTGAATATATAAGTTCATTGATGAGCTCAAGACGCTTTCTTGAACTCATCAGGCGGATAACAGTGTTAGTATTCTTGTCACTAATAACTATACTTCTAAATTTAGTTATAGTGGTGTTTGCTCTTCTCCAAAGGTCTAAAGAAATTAAACAGGGATCACACCAAGCTTAATGGCATATTCTTCAAGCTTCCTAACTACTTCCTTGTGAAAGCCTAAGAATACGCCACCCAGCTTCCCACCAACATATGTCTTAAAGGGACCTTCCTTCAATAGCTTAGCTAGGTCCTCGCTCTCTATAATTAACGAATTGGCGAAACTCTTGAGTGATTTAACGTAGTACGTCTTCTTGAGGTATATTATCACTTTACCTCCTATCACCTTGAAAGGGACATATAAACTCTTCTTAGGCTTAAGAATTTCGTTAAGTATCGGGCTCTCCACGTCAATATGAGTCACTTTAGCTAGAGAATGACCCTTTACGTGAATATACACATCACAGTCAAAGTATGTCCTCTTATCCATATAGGATAAGGCCACGTTAGCTTTTATCGGTATTTTACCCTCGCCAGGACCAGTCATCATTAGCCCTATAATTAGGGAGATTAATATTCATAATGAACACAGTATGAACTTAACAATGGCTCCTTCACTAAATTCATTGACTCCTACGATTCTAACTCTCAACCCGTGCTCTTCAAGAAGAATCTTAAAATCATCAAAGTAATCATAGAAACCACAAGTGTAACAGAAAGTCCCTTTAAACTCTATTGTAAACGAGTTCTCATCCATAAATATTAGCTTAGCGACGACCTGTCAAGATGTTAGAAGCTATGGAGGGGGTCATGAGAGTGTGTCCTGCAATAATATTAGAGAAGGTAAAGTAAGAACTGACTTTAAGGATTAACATTCATTGGAGAATTTACTAGAAGCTTAGTAAAATTTTAACTATTGTGTGACAACTAAATAACATAATGAGTCTCCTTATGTTGCAGTGTTAACTTTGAGGTGAGAAATGTGACAAAACGCAATACTGAAGCAATGTACTCGGAGCTCTTGAAGCACTACTCCATGATATCCCTTAGGTCAAGACAATTAGTCGAGGAGTTAATCTCTAGGAAAATGACACAAGGGCTCTCGAGAGAGAAGGCCATAGCTGAGTTATACGATGAGATAGTTAGCGTAAAAGGAATAACCTTATCTGAAGAGGAGGGGAAGTCTGAGTTAGAGAGGTCTTTAATAAAGTTTAGAAGGGAACGAGATAAGGTCTTAAATAGAATTCTCTTCGCTGTAATAACAGGCATACCTTTAGCAATAATACTAAGTTTTATCTTTTCTGGTTTCATTTTTCTTTTTATTATCGCAACAGTAACACTAGCAATTATGTTAACTTCTAAGAACATAAAGTGGTCATTTGATGAAAGCATAGTGATCAAGGAAGGGGGAAGTTATGCAAACGAAGTAATGGAACTAGTTCCTCTAATTTTCCAAGAGTTAACCTTACAAGAGGTATTTCATGAGAGGGAAGGCGAAAAGCTAACACTTAAGCTTCATCTTGAAAAGAGCGTCCTAGAGCGCAGTGGTCGTTCAACAGTTTCTGAACTAGTTGAGCTAGGAGACTTCATTATAAAAGCAGTGTTTAAGGAGCTAAATGAAGACCTAGTTGTCAATGTAAAATACGAGAGCCAAGTGAAGCTCTATCATGTTGATGTAGCTACTGAAGCTTACGAGAGAGTTGTTGTAGCATTTAGATCGGCTGTTAGAGAGAGCTTCGAAAGGGTGAGATTTAGGAAGATCATCACGTTAGACTTTGTAAAGCTCGCCAAGTTAATGGCCTCAACAGGAGTAATAATAAAGGCCATAAAATGCCCTAACTGCGGCGCGAACGTAGAGTTGCCTGAAAAGGGAGACACGGTTAAGTGCTCTTATTGTAACGCCACGATAAAGGCGATAGACGTGTATGAGATGATTAAAAAACTACTTAAAGAAGTGTAAGAACTTTATAACGTCCATTGAACGTAAGCACTGTTTTTATGTTCATCTCCTTCATTATCGCAAAAGACGCGTGACCAGTAGAATTCCAAAGCTTATCTCTACTCCTTAAACATATTCCAAAACACTCTCGAATATTTCATCAATCTTTATAATCCTAGTTATCTTTGATGCTTCCGAATTCTTATTTTCCTAACAAAGAATACAGCTTTGTTATGATTTCTATCTCCCTTGTAGTGAGAAATTGGACAATAAATGTTAAGTACTTGTTTATATCGGAAAGGTGGACAAGAGAGGCAAAGTTAGAATTTGAGGAGGAGTCTCAATTCTAATAAGCTATTTACATGACAATAAGTACTGTTAAAGAACTCGACCATACCGACTAAGAGCATGAGCTGAAGTTATTAGATAATGGAATTAAGCAGAAGCAGAGCCACAGGTCCTTTAACTAGACGTTAACACTACTCAGTAATCTTGTATCATACATTCATAAACCATATAAGAAGTTAGAATGTTACTTGGAACATGGATATAAAAATGGTTGTGATGCTAGCAATGCTTTTATTTTTAACAATGCTTATTCTCTTATGCGTGATACATCAACATTTCTCCAACAGTACCAAGGTAACTATTTACCGTGACCACTTTGGCATTCCTCATATAGTCGGTGAAAGCGAAGAAGCTATCTTCTACGGCTTCGGCTATGCTCAAGCGGAAGATCACTTAATAGACATGATTTATAACTACCTGAGGGCAAATGGTAGGCTGTCAGAGTATCTAGGTAAGTCCTACTTAGATGAAGACTATAGAGTAAGATTAATGGGCATTCCAGAGCTAGCTCAGAGAGCGTGGAGCAAATCACCAGCTAAATGCAAGAGTATCATAAAGGCGTTCGTTAAAGGAGTTAATAAGTACATAGAAGAACACTTAAACAAGCTCCCTGAGGAGTTAAGAGGGTATAGGGTAAGTCCAGTCGACGTGGTAGCGTGGTCTTATCTAATACAGCTATCGAGAAGTATTAATGACGCCTTAAGCGAGCTAAGTAAAGTCAGGAGCATATCTCTTGATTTTTCAAATGAATGGGCTGTAGCTCCTTGGAGAACCAAAATAAATGCGACAATATTGCTCGGAGATCCTCATTTACCATGGTACGGTATGAATAGGTGGTATGAAGCACACTTAATGTGCAACAACCTAAATGTATACGGGGCGACGTTCTATGGAGTTCCCTTTATAATAATAGGGTTCAATGAGCACATAGCCTGGACTTTCACGAGAAATGGACCAGACCTAGCTGACATCTTTATAGAGAAGATCAAGGTGAGTAGAGGAGAGCTTTATTACCTAACTGAAGATGGTTGGGTCAAAGCTGAAGTCAAGAAGTTTGATATCAAAGTGTTAGGAGAGGGGATGATCACTAAGCTCGCTTACTATACTAGGCACGGCCCAATAGTTAAGTTTGACTTAGAAAAGGGAGTAGCTTACTCTGTGGCTCTTGAAGGGTTAGAGTCAGATGACTTGATAACCCAATTCTACCTAATAAACAGGGCTAAGAACCTCAAGGAATTTAAGAAGGCTCTAAGTCTAAAAGGCATAGTGTTATGGAACGTCCTCTATGCAGACGTTAATGGGAACCTATTTTACCTATATAACGCTAGAGTCCATCATAAGTCGGAGAAGTATAACCCAAATAAGCCTAGACCGGGTTGGTTGAAAGATGCTCAGTGGAGAGATCTTGTATCATTTGATGAGCTTCCTAAAGTCGAAAACCCAAGTTCAGGATTTATACAAAACAATAATGTCATGCCTTGGTTCGTTACAGTGAACTGTACTATAAAGCCTGAAGACTATCCTACTTACCTAGTTAATAGAAGAGCTGAATTAAACGACAGAGGACGCAGAGCCATAGAGGTCTTGTCTAAAGCCTATAATTGGACAGTTGAAGACGCCTTAGCGTTAGCTGTAGACACTTATGTGCTTAAAGCTGAACTCTACAAGCCTAAGATAATAGAGGAGTTTTATGAAGCATTGAAAAAGGGGTATTCAAGCGACTACTCGGAATACATGCGTAAAGCTGTTGAGATACTCAAGAGCTGGAACAATAAGGCAGACATAAACGAAGCTGGAATGACTGTGTTCTACTTTTGGTGGAAGAGTTATTCAAGAGGTGATATGAGCATTCTTGAAGCATTGGAGGAAGCTGTAAAGGAGATGTTAAGACTTTACGGAAACATAAACGTGAGTTGGGGGTGTGTTCATGTAATAGAGAGGAAAGGAGTAGAGTTACCTGTAGCCGGTGGTACTAAGGAGTTACCAGCTCTTTGGATGGCTACTGGAGATATGAAGGAGGGTAAGATGATATGTAATAGCGGATCTTCGTTCACTATGGTAGTAGTTCTTAAAAGGAGTAGAGTAGAAGCATACACCTTGCTACCGTACGGTGAAAGTGAAGAACCTGACTCACCGCATTACATAGACCAGATGTATCTAAAGAGTCAGAGTAAGCTAAAGAAAGTCTTATTCTACCTAGAGGAGCTCATGAAAAACGTCGAGAGCAAAACCGTACTCTCATACCTTGAGGATTGAAAGGGCGTGCATTTGCACACCCTTTAATCTTAATTGAATGTCTGAAATAAAGTGAGAATAGTATCAACTAAGCTAAAGATCGAAGAAATCGCGAACTTCGATGTGGATAGTATCTGACTCTAGTACGCAAAGAAAGGAGTGAGTCATTCCGCTAGCTTGAAGAAGGAGGGTGAGAAGGGTTAACTTTTATATCTCCCTATAGGGATATGTGAATAGCAAGCCCCGGTAGCTCAGCGGTAGAGCGCCCGCCTAAGGGAATCTTACCCTGCGGAGTGTAAGCGGGTGGTCGCGGGTTCGAATCCCGCCCGGGGCTTATCATTTCCTCGAGTTTCTTCAGCATAAAACCAAGATACTAATACATGATTTCCTTATCCTTATTATTAAAAATACTTAGACACTTTCTATATTTGAAATTAAGGTATACGAAGATTGGTGAGAGAAATTGATAACATTTTATGTCTCAACTGAAGGATGTGATGAATGGTCTGGAAGATTACCTAAGCCAAATCGAGCTAAAACTGATGGCCCATTCGCCACTTTAGAGCGAGCCCGTGACGAAATACGAAAACTAAAAGCTAGGGGAAAGTTCAAGGACGGAGTGATAGTCCTCATAAGAGGAGGGTTTTATTATCGCAACAAGACATTTGAGCTAACAAGTGATGACTCTGGTTTACCAGATTCACCAATAATTTATCGCGCTCATCCTGGAGAAGATGTTCGACTAATAGGTGGCAAGGTTGTAACTAACTGGGAACCAGTGACCGATCCGGAGGTTCTCGTTAAGCTAGACGAGTCAGCACGAGACAAGGTCTTACAAGCTGACTTGCGCGCCTTAGGGATAACCGACTATGGCCAGCCAAGTGGCGGAGGCCTTGAGCTCTTCTTCAAAGATAAGCCAATGACACTTGCCCGCTATCCAAATGAGGGCTTCATGCACATAGTTGATGTAGTTATCTACGATAGACATAGTATACACGGCGTTAAAGGGAGTAAGGTGGGACGATTCTATTATGAGGGAGATCGTCCAAAGAGATGGGTAGATGAAAAGGACCCATGGGTTCACGGGTATTGATTCTGGGACTGGGCGGACGAGAGACACAGAATTGAATCAATCGATATTGAGAAACAAATAATTTCAGTCGCTCCACCTTATCACCGCTATGGATACCGAAAGGGTCAGTGGTTTTATGCCTACAATATTTTAGCTGAACTTGATTCACCAGGTGAATGGTATTTAGATCGAGAAAATGGCATCCTCTACTTCTGGCCTCCTGGGAGAATTGAAGAAGGACGTCCAACTGTTCGACTCTTGGAACTCTCGTAGTTATGAGAGATGTATCTTATGTGACATTGGAGGGGCTTACTCTAGAGGTAGCGCGAGGAGATGCAATTATGATAAGTGGTGGAAGGAGGAATTGTATAGTCAACTGTACTATTCGAAATGTCTGGGGATGGGCTGTGAAAGTATCCGGCGGAATGGAACATGCTGTCGTGGGCTGTCATATCTACAATATTGGCAATGGAGGCATACTACTCAATGGAGGCAATAGAAGAACCCTCACACCTGCTCATCACTTAGCAGAGAATAATCACATTCATCATTACGCTCGATGGAACCGAACTTATAGACCTGCCATTCTATTGGAAGGAGTTGGAAACTTTGCTAGGCATAACTTGATTCATGATGCCCCCCATCAAGCTATAGCATTTAGCGGCAATGATCACTTAATAGAGTTCAATGAAATACATCACGTCTGTCTTGAATCGAATGATGTAGGAGCTATTTATAGTGGTCGAGATTGGACGTGGCGTGGGACAGTTATCCGGTATAACTTTTTCCACCACATAAATGGGTTCCAAGAGCGTGGGTGCATGGGAGTTTACTTAGATGATATGTTATGTGGCACGACCGTATATGGTAACGTCTTCTACAAGGTGACTCGTGCAGTACTTATTGGCAGTGGACGGGATAATGTCATTGAGAATAACATATTTGTAGACTGCAACCCAGCGATACACGTTGACGCCCGTGCAATGGGATGGGCGAGCTATCACGTTAACACGACGATGAAAGAGCGATTATTAGCAATGCCCTACAAGAAGCCTCCTTGGAGTAAACGATATCCTGAGTTAGTGAATATTTTGGAAGATGAGCCAGCTGCGCCTAAAGGAAATATCATAAGGTGCAACATCTGCTTTAGAGGTAGATGGTTGGAGATAGAAGAGAAGGCTAAGCCTTACGTGCGGCTCGAGGACAACTTAATCGATCAGGATCCACTCTTCATCGACCTAAGGAGAATGGACTTCCGTCTTCATGTCAATTCGCCTGCATATAGGCTAGGATTTAAGCCGATTCCTTTTGAGAAAATCGAGCTCTGTAATAACTGAAATATTTTGAAGAAGTACTCTAGTGAATAAAGACCTATATTATGAGCAGTTCTGAAGAATGAGAGTTTAGAATTCTCATAACATAATGTTATGATTTAATGTTAGATTATTTTAGTCCTAATATGTCTTGAAGAATATCTAGCCCAGATAGAGCAAGTTCCTTCACTAGAAACCATACAAGGTCCTTGTGGTCTATTTGGTGTGCAAACTCTTAAGAACAGGGGACAGTCGGTGGGCTTAGCCTTGCCCATTATTACTTCGTGGCATCTACAACCAGGTCTAACATCTAATCCTTTACTGACTTTGAGACCATATGTCTCTAATACATCATATTCTTTGAAGCTTTCGATAAGTGCCAGACCACTCCTCTTCACGAAGCCGAGTCCTCTCCAATGTGAACTAACGACCCTGAAACACTTGTAAATCAGTCTCTTGGCTAATATGTTCCCCTTCGGCTTAACCACTCTGGTGTACTCATTGACTAGCTTGATCGTTCCGCTCTTTAACTGTCTTAGTATTATAAGGACAGCGATTAGCACATCTATAGGCTCAAATCCTGCAACTACCGTTGGGATATCGTACATGTTTGGCAGAAAGCTCCATGGAAGTGAACCTATTATGGTTGATACATGGCCTGGAGCTATCACTCCGTCCAGTTTGACGTCTACTCTATCGAGAGCATACTTCATTATGGGAGGGGTTAGTCTATAAGCCATTAATAGCTTTAGATTTTTAGGAACATAACCTCCAACTAACCTCGATGCAACTGTTGGTTGTGTTGTTTCGAAACCGACAGCAAAGAAGACAGACTCCTCTCTGCTCTCCCTTGCTCTCTTAATGGCGTCTAAGAAGCTATACACTACATAGACTTTCCCTCCCCGAGCTCTAGCCTCAGCTAAGCTCATCTTAGAGCCAGGAACTCTATACATGTCTCCATAGGTATAGACCCTCACTCCTTCCATTGCTAACTTCACGGCTACGTCTATATATCCAGCTGGAACTACACAAACAGGACAACCAGGTCCTGCAACTAACTCTACGTTTTCGGGCATTAAGCTCCTTATTCCGTAGTAAGTTATTGTATATTCGTGCGTCCCACAAAAGCCCATGATCTTTACTTCGCCGAGTCCTTTAGCTACTTCATGAATTTCCTTAACTATCCTTTTGGCTATTTCTCGGTCTCTATAGGCTTTATTGACAAAAACCACTAAGTCTTCCATGCGGTAACTATATCTCGTGCAGTGAGTAATATATCTTGACACCGACTATAAGGTGACTCCATGGAGGACGTTGTTAAGCTCTCCCACGGCTCTGGAGGAATCGACACACTGGAACTCATAAAGGAGATTACTAAGGACGTCAAGCTACGCAAAATTGGAAAGGGCATTGGATTAGATGAACTCGATGACTCAGCATTGATACCCTTGAATGAAGAGAGGTTCTTAGCCATTACGGTTGATAGCTACACTGTCAACCCTATATTTTTCCCAGGAGGCGATATAGGGAAGTTAGCTGCTGCTGGAACGATCAATGATTTAGTAGTCATGGGAGCTAAACCTTTAGCAGTCTTAGATGCAGTAGTAGTGGAAGAGGGTTTCTCGAAGAAGGATCTACATAAAGTGCTAAACTCATTTAAACAAGTCCTCAAGGAGGAGGGGGTGGCATTGATAGGGGGGGACTTCAAAGTAATGCCGAGAGGCTCCTTAGATAAGATAGTGATATCAACAGTTGGGATAGGTATAGTTCATAAGGATAGCGTAATACTAGACTCAGGCCTCAGGGTAGGTGATAAGATAATAGTTTCGGGAACCATAGGGGATCACGGAGCCGTAATACTAGCTCTTCAATTAGGTATTGATATTGGCAACCTTAAGTCAGACTGTGAACCCCTAACCAAAGTCATGGAGAAAGCTATCAAAGTCGGTGGTGTACACGCGGCTAAGGACCCGACTAGAGGAGGGTTGTTAATGGCTTTACATGAGTTAGCTGAGAAATCTGGAGTCACGATAGTTATTGACGAGGCTAAAGTCCCGATTAAGGAAGAAGTTAGAGCATGTTGCGAGATGCTTGGAGTAGATCCTCTCTCGTTAGCTTGTGAAGGAAAAGTAGTCTTAGGAGTGGACCAAGATATTGCAGATGAATTAGTCAGCTCTCTTCACGACTTAGGCTATAAGGATGCTGCTATAATAGGTGAGGTTAATAACATAGAGCCAGGTTTAGTGTTAGCGAAGTCTCTAGTAGGAGGTCTTAAGATACTAGAGCCCCCGCTTGGTGAAATAGTTCCTAGGATTTGTTAAAAAGAGACTAAGTGAAGAAATTCACTTTAGACATGTTAAGAGCAACTACTTCATCTTACTTACATTTCATAATTTCCAATGCTCTGGCTTTGAGTTATACCTAGTCCTCTTACCTATTTTATCTCGTAAGCACTATAATCCATTATACGGGTCTAAGATTACTAATCCAAGTCTATAAGCTGGTCTATTGCTAATTATGACTTCATCTTCTCCAGGGAGGATTGACGCTACTGCACTTCCTTCCTTAATTTCTCTATCCTCTAAAAATAGCTTCACTTTAAGAGGATGAATAGCTCTTATAGCAGTTACTGAACCACCACCAGCCACAGTACATGATGATTCAGATGAAGGAACTAGACCAAGAACTTCGGCTAGTGGATATTAACTAGTGCTGTAGTCATTTTTTCCCTTTGTACTCTTTAACCCAATTTCACCCTCGCGTCCAAACTTATACACCTTAATTAACCTCATCTTACCTATAGCTTACGTCTATGTGGACTAGATTCTAAGGGTAATAGTTAATAATTATTCATAAAGGAAATGCTTGAAATTAATAACTCAGAATACTAAGAAGGAAATCGAACATATTGTAATTAGAGCTTAAGAAAGTTAGAAATCACTAATGAGGGCTATAAATGATTGCTAAAGGTGGGAGGCTATTCAATCAGTTATTGGGAGCTATCAAGGCATTAGTTATGAGTGGTTATTTAGTCTGCCTCTATGAGAAAATCCCTGAGGAGAATAGACTAGCGTCCATCCTGATAGCAAGAGAAGTGTTGGTGAGAGTTTCTGAAATCATAACGACACTCAGACACGTCTATGAAGAGTCTAGTGATCATCAAATAAAGAGGGCAATAGACGAATTAGAAATAGCTCACAAGCTGCTCATTGAAATAGCTCATAATGATGTTAGCGACATTAGAATCCTAAGAACTCATGGCTATAAAGAAGTCAGTTATCCACTTTTACTTGATGATGCCCATCATCATATACACAATTCCATTACTGAATTGCGTAAAAGCACACAACTGAACGAAAAGCTCAAAGAAATCTTAAGAGTTTTGGAGAAAGCGAGAAGAGATACAGCTCCAATGGAACTATATAAGAAGGCTTATCAACTCATTAAAGCATTCTCCAAAAGAGACTAATTTTATGTAGTTTAAACTATCAATGGCAGTTTAAACAATAGCAGTATGTTGAATTTCCCTTAAAATCAAAGAGAAGCTTACTACTTGGTGTAAATTCATGAGAGTTACATTTATGTGCGAGGTTCTTTGGCACTGATCTCTAAAACCTCTTTCCACAATTTGATAGTTTCTAACGCTTCTTTCTCGTCTATTTTAGCTATCACAGCCCCAGCATGGACTATGACGTAATCTCCTACTTTAACGTCAGGTTGAAGTAGTATGTCAACTTCCCTTAAGTAACCACCGTAATCGACTACAGCCGTAGTCCCTTTAATCTCTACAACTTTAGCTGGAATTCCGAGACACATATTCGCTAAATTTATTTTGACAACCGTGTATTTAAGCGATAATGTCCAATGAAAGCCTTACTTCCCTTAAGGAGAAGTTAAGAGAAGTCCTTAAAGGCAATTTCTTAATAGTGTGTTTAGGAAACGAATTAAGAGGAGACGATGGAGTGGGCGAGTATATAGCTAAGCTCTTAGTTAAAGGAAGCCTAAGCGAGAGAGTGTTAGATCTAGGCATGAGTCCTGAAGCCCTTATTGGATCATCAAGAGGCATTGAGTACGATAAGTTAATATTCATTGATGCAGTCTCGACTAACTTACCACCCGGGGCTATAATCTTTGGAGAGATTGAAGAGCTCGAGAAGAGGCCAATTCTAGTGACTACTCACACTATACCGCTCAGTTTAATAATAAAATACTTGCGCCTTACAATTCCCTCCTTAAGGGCATATTTAATAGGGATTCAAGTGAAGAGCGTCGAGATAGGAGCTGGAATCAGTGATGAGGTTCTGAAGTCTGCGCATAAAATAACTGACCTAATATTATCTCTTACAAAGAGTAGGTGCATTAGTTAGCCACTCATTAATGCCCTTCATAAAGTATAATAGAGGAGATACGCAAAGGGGCTAAGAAAAAGATTATGTCCATCAAGGAGTTTCTGCCTGAAATAATAATCTCCCAGAGTAAGCTTGTAAGAAGCTAAACAGAGATAGCTTACGTCAGGCTAGCGAGAAGATATGAAGAGCAATTGCGTTGACAATAAAGGCTCATGTATATTAAAAGTCTAGAGAAGACTCCCTAGCCATGGCGAACTTCGTGAGTATAAAAATAAGGTTGCAGAAGAACTCAGGGATTAAGTTTTCAATGCATAGGTTCATGCTAGTTTTATGCGTATAAACTTTTACGAAGGATAGGCGACTAGGAGAGAAGTCAAGAGGGTATTAGAAGTTACCAAGAAACTGGTCGAGATTATCATTAGGCACTCCCATATATAAAAACATTATGAAGCGAGGCCCAGCTGTTTAGCCACTAACGCTAGGTATTCGACTAGGGGCTCTGGAAATAGACCGAAGACTATGCATAAGATTGTTAATAATATGTTCGGTATCACCATCCCTATAGGGACTTTAACTCTTTTTACTACTCCCTTCCCACGTGAGCTGAAGAGATACTGAATGACTCTAATGTAATAGGCCACTCCTATGGCGCTATTGGCAATCCCGAGTATAGCTAGCCATATCAAGTTAGCTTCGAAAGCAGAAGCTATCAACATAAACTTGCTAATGAAACCACTTAATCCAGGTATGCTAGCCAATGAGAGCAAACCAACGACCACACTAAATGATAACAGCTCATGCTTTCTTCCTATACCACGTAAAGAGTTCAGATCTCTAGAGCCTACTAAGTAACTAAAACAGCCAGAGCTTAAGAAGACTAATGGCTTTGCTAGGGCATGACTGAGAGAGTGGAATAACGCTGCTACTATTCCTAAAGGAGTTCCTGAGGCTAATCCCATTAAGACATAGCCCATGTGAGCTATACTCGAATAGGAAAATAATCTCTTCACATCACTCTGTAGAAGTGCTGCAATATTACCTAAGGTCATAGTTGCTGCAGAGAGTAGAGCTAATGCCATTCTAAGTTGAGGAGAAGGAACAAGTGAATAGTAGATTCTTATTATCAGGTATATACCAGCTTTACTGGCTATGCCTGATAATAGGGCTGTGACAGGGTCCAGAGTCTCCTGATAAACATCTGGAGCCCATGTATGAAATGGAACTATAGCTGACTTAAACCCGAAAGCTACGGTCATGAACGCTACTGCTATCCAAACCATCCTTAAATCTTGCATTTCTAACACAGCTCTTCTCACTCCAGAGAACTCAAAAGTTCCTGTATATCCATATAACAGCGAGATCGAGTAGAGCATTAATGAGCTAGCTACAGCACTCATCATGAGATATTTCATCCCAGCCTCTAGAGCTAAGACATTAGACCTTCTGATGTAAATCAAAGCATATATCGATACACTCATGAGCTCCCAAGCAACGAATAGAGAGACTAGGTCTCCGGCTACGAATATGTAATAGAGTCCGACTACCGTCAAGTGTAATAGTGAGTAATATACTTCAGGTAAGTCCTCATCGCGCAGTATTTTATAAGAGTAGATGTCACTCACCAATAGAACTATGAGAGATAGTAGTATGAAGAAAGCTGAGAGAGCATCAACGTAAAGCTTCGAAAGCTGACTCTCAGGCATTACTTGAACTACTATTTTAGATCGTGCAGCTAACCATAAGATGCTTCCAGGAGCTAACGTCAAAGTTAATGAAGCTATACATGAAGCGACAGATATTGCACAAGCTATCTTTACCCTCTTATTGAGGTCTTCAATCCTTCTCAAGAACGGCGTTATGAATGCTGAGAACAGTAGCGGTAAGATCGGCGCCATGACCTGGGCTATCACCTCTTACCACCTCAACTTTCTAAGTTTTGATACATCTATGGACTTGAAGACTCTGTAAACATTAATTAATACAGCTAACATTACCGAGAGAGCACAAGCTTCAGTGGCGATAAGTACTAGGATCGCTGACCTTCCAAGAGCATCAAAGTTTCTAGAATGCGTTACGAAGGACATTATGCTAAGATTCCCTGCGTTAAACGCTATTTCGAGTGCTATAATCATCCTTAATAAACTCCTTCTAGTAATTATGCCGTAGATTCCAATAGCCAGCAGAGCTATAGACGTTCCGAACAGTATCTCAAGCGAGACGTGCACTTAATCACCTCATTATTCTCTCTCTGATTAAGGAAACTATTGCTATGACTGTGGCAAATATCACCAACCCCTGAACTAGAATAGACCATGAGAACTCTCTCCATAAAACTAACGGTAGCGACTCTCTGCTTCCCTCTAAGATCGGTGCCTTAGTCTCTATAAATATCAAGTAAGTCACGATAGCTATCAAGGACCCGAGAATAGCTGCATGAAGCCTCATGGCCTCACCTCCTTGTTACATATTCGGCTATTAAGAATAGGACTGTCATGGCAGCTGAATATATAGATATCTGAAACACTGCCACATACGTAGCACCCAAAGTCAGGTAAAGTAAACCAAGTGCAGCTGTGAAGCAAAGGAGAGCTAGTATAGCGTGAATGGTATTCTTCAACTCAAGAGCTAGTATAGCGAAGACTACTGAAATTATGCACAATAGTAGCTCAATGAGAACCACTCTCATCACCTCCCTTAAGGGGTCTCGGTTCTACTATTAACTCTTCTTTATTATACGTTGCCAACTCAAACTCCTTGCTATAGCTAATCGCCTTTCTTGGACAGACGAGGGCACATTGACCACAGAATATGCAGCGATAAACTTGAACTAAGGGTTTTCTTCTCTTTCCTTTGCTAGTCTCGATAAATACCATCTTTATAGCTATAGCAGGACAGAACCTTGCGCAAAGACCACAACCGATGCACTTATCATAGTCTATGACTATCTTCCCCCTAAATCTCTCAGGAATTTCTCTCCTCTCATAAGGATACTTTCTTGTAACAGGCTTCTTGATTAATGTTCTAAGTAGCTCTTTAACCATTGTTAGAGACACGCTTCTCACCTCACGAATAGCGATATAATCACTTGAATTAGTGATAGAGGGATAATGTATCTCCAGAAGATACTAAGAGCTTGATCTATTCTAAATCTAGCAAACAGAGCTCTAATTATTGATATTAGGATTGCTACTATAATGATCTTAACTAAGAAGATAACGATGTTCGCCTGCCCCATGAACCATGGACCACCCAAGTATAATGTGACTACTAAGGAAGAGAATAAGAGCAATTTCACGTCACCAGCTAGTCTCATGAGAGCAAGTTTCCTTCCAGTGAACTCAGTGAGCCAACCAGCTACAATCTCTGTCTCAGCTTCTGGGATGTCAAAGGGTATTCTCTCTAATTCAGCTTGTATCGAAATTAGAGAAGCTAAGAACCCTATTGGTTGTTTGATTAAGAACCAAAGTCTCTCCTCTTGTATCATTGATATCTTGCTTAAGCACAAGGTCTGCGCATCTAAGATCACCGCAGCTGCACAAATGAACAGAGGTATTTCATAACCAGCTATTAGTAAAAGAGCTCTTAGAGAACCTACAGCGCCAAATCTGTTTAATGAGCTCCATCCTGAGAGGAATATGAAGACAGTGGTTAGCGTAGCTAGGGTCAACACGAGTAAGTAGTCTCCCTCAAAGTAAATTATCGAGTATCCGTCTCCCCAAGCTCCAGTAGGTATCATGAATATTCCAACTAAGCTTAAGTAGAGTATCAGTATAGGTGAGAGCACATACTCAAGCTTCTCTACATGATCAGGAGTTATGTCTTCTTTGGCTAATAGCTTTAGTAAGTCAGCAAACGGTTGAAGGATTCCATGAGGTCCTACATAATAGGGACCTATCCTATTCTGCGCTCTAGCATAGACTTTACGATCTATCCACTCAAGTATCAAGGAGATAAATACTATGAAGAGTACTCCAGGATATATGAATACCTCAATTAGAGTCATTAAAGGACTCAACATTCTCGCCTCCTCTCTTTATACCATTTGATCGCATATTCACGCAATTCTCTACTAGAAATAGTGTAAACCTTTCCCTTCCTCACATCAACAAATGTTATCCGATCCATACACGCGATACAAGGGTCGATACTAGCTACTATTACTGGTATATCAGCGATGTAAGCCTGACTAAGCATTTTACATACCGCTGGTATGTTCGCCAAAGTTGGAGTTCTAACCTTGACTCTCTCTGGTCTTTCCGTTCCATTGGATTTAATGTAATAAAGCAGTTCACCACGAGGTGCCTCAACCCTACTCACTACCTCTCCCTCTGGTACTTTAAGAGGAGTCTTTACATAGACAGCACCATTAGGCATTTTGCTTAAAGCGTCTTCAATAATGTTAATGCTCTCTAGTATTTCATCGACTCTGACCATAGTCTTAGCGTAAGCGTCTTCCTCCTTGTAGACAACAACATTAAATGACAACTCATTGTATGCTGCATAGGGATCATCTCTTCTTATGTCCATATCAACTCCAGATCCTCTCGCCGTAGGGCCTACGGCTCCTAAGAGTATGGCATCACTCTTCTTGAGAACTCCGATATCAACCGTCCTAGCTCTAATTAGCTTATCCTCTTCGATTATCCTCTTATAATATTTCGTCCTTTCACGGAGGTAGTCAAGAACTTTTCTCATTTGATTCTCGATCTGGAAGTTAATATCGTACCTCACTCCACCTATTAGGTTATATGCATAAAGTACCCTGTTTCCGGTCATTAACTCTATTAGGTCTAATACTAACTCCCTATCCCTCCAAGTGTACATGAATAGAGTATCAAAGCCCATTTCGTGAGCAAGTATACCAAGCCATAGTAAGTGACTATGTATTCTGTTTAACTCATGAATTATAGATCTCAAGAATAAAGCTCTAGGTGGAACTTCGATTCCTAATAGCTTTTCAACAGCCTCAACATAACAAGTCGTGTGAGCAGCGCTACATATTCCACAAACTCTTTCGAATAGGTAAATGTTTTGAATATAGTTCTTACTCTCGGCTAATTTTTCTATCCCTCTGTGAGCGTAGCCTAGCCTAGGCTTCACGTCTACAACTAACTCGCCATCTATTTTAAAGACAAATCTTATTGGTTCCTTGAGAGCTGGGTGTTGAGGACCAACTGGTATCTCTATATACTCACTACACATGCTCCATTACTCCTCTTGATGACGTAGTCTCTTATTTCATTTAGAGGCTCAGTGTTATATCTTTATATTATTTATAGTGGTATACAAGCGGTAATGTGGTGAACTTAATTTTTTACAAAAGTCAATTACTAGCTCAATGTTTCTTACTTAATAAGTTATCATAGTGTCATAAGCTGGACGGTTCGGCTTGATCTGGACAAGTCGTGAAGCCTAGAGACGGAAGAATGAGAGTTGAAAAGATATAAAGCTTACAATAGCAACTTAACTCAGAGAGTGAGTAGCTTATGAAGAAGTCTTTAATAGTAATTCTAATAGTAGTTGCAGTGATCGCTGTGGTCGTGGCTTTCATAGTTTCTAATATGTTCACTCAGGCTGAGAAAACATATGATCTCAAAAATAAGAAGGTCTTGATAGTACTTTTTGAAAACTTTCAACCCCTAGAATTTGATCCTGTGCGCAGCTTATTAGTGAAGAGCAAAGCTGAAGTACATATTCTAGCCATTAATAAGACCGTTGGAGTTAAATACGATTACTACATAGCTGACGTAGTAAATAGGTTTGATCAATTAGCAGAGAGCTACGATGCTATAATCATAATAGGTGGAAGCGGCGTTTACGCTAGAGTGGTAGGAGAAGTAAAGGATCCTGGTCTTGACATGTTGATCAAGTTGTGTAAGGAGTTCAATAAGAGGAGCAAATTAGTAGCTGCGATATGCGCTGCTCCAGGAGTCCTGGCGAGAGCTGATATATTGAAGGGCTTAAAGGCTACATGCTATCCAAGCGGGGAACTCATAAAATTATTAAAGGAGCATGGAGCTAGCTACATTGATAAGAGGGTCGTTAGAGACAAAAACATAATAACATCAGTAGGTCCTGAAACGGCTAAGGACTTTGCAGAGGCCATTTGTGAATATTTGTCAGGCGGATGAACTGAAGTTGAACGAAGGGAAGCTTAAGGAAATTAGAGTAGATAGCATATTAACGTTATGGATAAAATAAAAACAAGGTGCCTAAAAAGCTAGGGGGTAGTTATCATGAGGTATAAGGTCCTCGGGAAAACCGGACTGAAGGTCTCCGTTATAGGCTTTGGAGGTATAAAATTACCTAAAGTAAAAGAAAGTGAAGCCATCGAAATACTGAATAGAGCCGTGGACCTAGGTGTGAACTTCATCGACACAGCTAGAGCTTATGGAGATAGTGAGAAGAAAATCGGACTGGCATTAAAGGATAGAAGAGATGAAGTCTACATTTCATCTAGAAGTCTCTCAAGAGATAGGGATGGTTTCTTGAAGGATCTTGAAGTTAGCATGAAGGAGTTGAAAACCGATTACATAGACATATATGAACTTCATGCGGTCAACAGTAAAGACCTATATCGAAAGGTGACGTCTCAAGGCGGTGCAGTTGAAGGATTGAGGATAGCAAGGCAGAAGGGACTAATAGGGTACACAGGGATAACTATACACTATGACTTAGATGTTATGAGGATGGCTATCGAAAGCAATGAGTTTGACGTGATAATGCTAGCTTATTCTCCCTTGGATCATGAGAGTGTCGACAAGGAAGGGATATTAAAATTGGCTAAGGAGCATGATGTCGGAGTGATAATAATGAAACCATTACTCGGAGGACAGCTAGTACTGCCTGAAACGGCTATGGGAAAGCGCAAAAAAGATCCCTTAGTTAGATTGAGCTTAAAGTACATTCTATCAAATCCATATGTTGATGTGGTAATACCGGGTATCATGAAAGTTAACGAGATTGAAGAGGATGCTAGAGTAGCTGATGAACCTTTACCTATAACTGAGGAAGAGAAAAGAGAACTCTTCAATTTAATAGCAAGCCTAGGAGTTGAGAGATTTGGATATACTGGAGCCATGCAAACTTGCTTGAGGTGTGGATACTGCATGAGAGTATGTCCCCAGGGAATACCTATACCGGAGATTTTCAGAGCATATGAAGTTTACACGTACTATCCAAAGGAAGTCAAAAATTATGGTGTAGAAATCTATAAAAGCCTTGAAGTCAAACCTAATGCCTGTATTGAATGCAGGAATTGTATAGAAGTATGCCCAATGAAACTAGATATACCCACTAAAATTAAGGAGATAGGTGAGTTCTTCGAGGAGATACTCAAGAAGAGTACTTAAAATGAACTCGTCGTTTCTTAAATGCTACTTAGATTTTAGCAACCAATGTCTAGAGACCTCAACTCCTCTCTAACATTAGTTTTCTAACCTTACTAAGAGGCACGTCCTTTCTCAAGGGATAAGTACCTTCAGGCCAATCCTCAGGTAGGACTAAGTGCCTTAACTCTGGATGACCTTCAAAAATGACACCAAGTAAGTCATAAACCTCTCTTTCATATAGGACAGCTCCAGGAACTATGTCGGAGATCGTTTCAATTCTTGGATTATCCCTAGGTAGCTTAACTCTTATCGATAGTTCTACTTTGAATGACAGACTCCAAACGTGATATATCAGCTCTATATAGTCCTTGCAATCGAGCCCACTAATCGCCGATATGTGGAAGGGTTCTATAATTTTTAACACATTCTCAAAGCTTCTCTTGAAGTCATCACGTGGGACCTCCATAAAGATCCGCTTTGAACCCTTTACATCCAGCTTAAGTAGCCTACCTCCTAGTGAGCTTCGAAGTTTATTACATAATTCATTGAGTATTTCTTCTGACATGAGTTCTTCCCTCTTTGACTTTATTGAGAAGTTTAACTATACCATCTATTATTGCTTCTGGACGGGGAGGACATCCAGGAACGTATATGTCCACAGGTATCACTTTATCAACTCCCTCATAAACATTATAGGCTCCTTTAAATACTCCCCCTGATATTGCACATGTCCCCACAGCCATCACGAACCTTGGCTCTGGCATTTGCTCATATATTCTCACGAGCCTCTTCGCTACTTGTCTAGTTATCGGTCTAGTGACTACTAGTATGTCAGCAT
>Ga0164311_10000324_pt1 | contig 20215 bp, 14 predicted proteins | sample GuaBasSedimGuay2_FD_121796 | JGI IMG/M metagenome (GOLD analysis project Ga0164311, IMG submission 121796) | Subseafloor sediment microbial communities from Guaymas Basin, Gulf of California, Mexico - Guay2, Core 4569-9, 9-12 cm | ecosystem: Environmental > Aquatic > Marine > Hydrothermal vents... | reverse complement strand
GTAAATAATGAACTCATAGATATTGATTTGAACCATTTGGCAGATGAAGGTTTGATAAAATATTCAGATAAATACGAGATAACTGAAAAAGGTTTAGATGCTTTAGGTAAAAAGGAAAGAGATATCGAGCAGCACAGGATGAAGTATCTCTCAAAAGAGGTGTGTGCAAAATATTCTCTATGTGGAAATGTAGGGCTGTCCGCCCTAGAATTTATTATCGGCTTCCTTTCTGGCAGTATCGGCCTTATTGCGGATGCGATACATACCGCTATCGACATAGTCGCCTCAGCGATAACATGGGTTGGCATAAAGATCAATAGAGAGGCGCAAGCTGCCCTTCTTGGGGGAATTATGCTCTGTGGCATTGGTGCCTTTATTGCCTTCGAATCGATAACAAAGATATTTAAACCTGCTGAGATACATTTTCAGGTTTTGGCTTTGGTTACAATTGTGATCAATATTGCTGCTAATGCTTATTTCTCATACTATAAGTTTTATGTTGGTGGACAGACAAGGAGCATATCACTAATAGCTGATGCCTATCATACAAAAACAGATATTTGGGCATCAATAGCTGTTTTGATCGGTCTATTTGGAGCAGCCTTAGGATTCTTCATGCTTGATGCCATTGCTGGAACAGCCGTCTCCTTTTTCATACTCCTAGGTGGCTATGAGCTTATCAAGGAATCGTATGGGATTACACAAGGCAAGGATCTTAAAATTGAAAAGTTCTCTAAGTTTCTTGAAAGGCATCTCAAGGTTTTACCAGACAGGGGAGTATTTGTGTCTCTTTGGTTTTTAAGCCTAAAAGAGATGACAAAACAAGAGAATCTTGAGCGTGTTAAAAAAGGTTTTGGGAGACACTTCCCAGTGAGGCTAGAGGATAAGGACTATGAAACTATTTATGCTAAATTAGAGAAAGACCATCTAGTAGAATTGGTACAAGGTAAACTCAGACTGACTGAGAAAGGCAGGAAAGAATTAAAGATGCTCGCTGAGAAGCGGATTACCTTCATCAGTTGGCCTAAACGTAAATTTATGAACGCAAGAAAAATCGATTGGTTCGCTGAGGGGTTGTAAATGAGAAGGAAAGGAAGTAGAGAAAATGAGCAATAATTAAAGTTAAGGACATCATCACTCGAATTTTGCTTTCAGTTCAATCCTCGCCTGCTTCTCTGAGGAAGCAAATCCTCCCCCTTCTGTAGGCGAGGATTGAACTGAGTGAAACGTTGGTTAGAAGAGAAATAGTATTAGGCAATTTTGCACAACACAATATAAAAAGGTTCGCCTTTCAATCTCATCCAAATTTTTCTGCTAAAGCAAAAACTTCTTTTATGCTGATAGCGTTAAGTGAAATGCCCAAGCCGCAAATTTAAAAATCACGAGGAATGGAAATTATGCATAGAAAAAGTACTGGCCACTTGATTGGTCATATAATCTATATTAGTTTATATGTCATGTTAATAACATCCACAATTATCCTGTACAACTCTGCTAGTTTAGTAGAATTACTGTATATAGGATGGGTAACATTGGTATTGGGAATTGTTTTTCTATTATGGTCGAGTCAGTCACGAAAGAGAGGGCAAGTAGGAGAAGGCATCAACAAAGAGATCCTTGTTGAAAATGGTATGTATGCTTTTGTTCGCCATCCTGAATTCTTAGGTCATATGTTGACCATCTCTGCCTTGGTAATCCTTTCACAACACTGGATTAACTTGGTTATTGGTGCAATCTTAATTATTCTACTATGGTTTGCCGTGATAGAAGAAGAAAAGAGAAACATAGAAAAGTTTGGCGATGCATACAGGGATTATATGAAAAGAGTACCGAGAATGAATCTAATAGCAGGAATTATTAAGCAACTACATAGCAAGAGAGAAAACAAAGATGGGTGATAAGCCTTGAGAAATCAGATAAAATGCTCTGATTTCCAGAAAAAGAAAAATGTGAATTTCTTCGAAAAAGTTATGTGGCAGAGCACAAGCTGAATTTCTTATCTTCAGAAGAGGCTGACAAAATCTCGTTTAATTCTTGAGTCTCAAACTCAGAGGTGTCAAACAGTCTCCTCATTTCCAGCATATGACTCTCGACCTTGCCGAAAAGCTCCTTTGAAATCTAAACTCTTTCTCAAGGATTTCCCCAGTTTCTCTAGTAGCTGATGGCCTGGCTATCTTACCGCATAAACACAGTATTATAAAACAGCTTATACCGTGCAAACACGATTGTCAAGATTGAGAGTGAAATTTTTCTGACGTTTATTTAACTTTTGGAAAAATATTTAGTAATACTCACAATAATGCCATTGTCAATTCTACAAGCTCATCAAAACCATAAACTATATAAATTTTGCTTGTAACATCTTTTAAAGGGGAAAACAAATGCGCAAACTTATATCCCTTGTAGTAATAACACTGATTATTGTTTCTATGGTAAACGTCGTCTCCCTCTATTCTCAGCCCCCATATACTGGAGTTGAGCTAATAATTGCGCTGAGATCGCTCCCTGAAACTGACTATATCATGGGTAAAACTGGGGAATTCGAGATAAGAACAGGAATTAAGGTGCACTACGTACTTTATCCTGAGCTTGAGCTAAGAGAGAAAACCGTGATGGACCTGGCTACGGGAGCTGGAGTATATGACATCATAGGAATAGACAACATGTACATTCCAGAGTTCGCAGAAGCTGGTTGGATAATACCCATTGAGGATTACATTAGAAAATTAGAGCCAAAGTTTGAAGAGATATTTGGAGAAAAATACAATCTATCAGATTTTATGAGGGTTTATAGAGAGACCAATTCTTACAAGGGTAAGATGTGGGCTGTTCCTATCTATGGAGAAACTACTCAGTTAATGTACAGAAAAGATATCTTTGAAGATTCAAAGGTAATAGAAGCATATAAGCGCTGGGTAGAGGCTCATTACGATGAACTCGTTGAGGAGGTCACTAAATGGGACTTTAAGCCCGAGCAAATACCGAAAGAACTGAAAGTCCCAGAGAACATGGCTGAACTATTAGTGATTAGTCGCTTCTTTGCAAAGAAGTTTAACCCTGAGAGCCCGGTCGAGTATGGCATATCTTTGAGAGGCCTTAGAGGAGAAGGTATGAACATATACATATGGACTGGCTTCCTAAGGGCCTTTGGTGGCGGGTTCTTTGATGAGAACTGGAGGCCTATATTTAACAGCTCTGAAGGAGTTAAAGCCACAGAGTTTTACGCTTATTTATTACAAAATTACGGCCCACCTGGTTCCTCAACCTACACCTGGGATGACGTTCAGACAATATTCATGGCTGGAAAATGCGCTATGATAATAGACGCCACCAACTTCCTAACCAGAATAGAGAATCCTGAGCTTTCAGCGATCGCTGGGAAGATAGGCTATGCTGAGTTACCCGAGGGGCCTGCAGGTAAATTCCCAAGCATCTATACCTTGGGCTTTACTGTAAGTGCTATAGGAGCAAAAGAGGAAATAGAGAGAGAAGCTGGTACCCTGTTCATAATGTGGGCGACCAGTAAAAGTATGGAGTTAGGGAAAGCCTTAATCCATTACCCGCCGATAGTGAGCGTGTGTAGAGCATCTGCGTTCTTACATAAGGCATTCATTGACAAAGTGAAAGCTTATCCTGGCTGGAGAGAGTCTACAGTTAAAGGCTTAGAAATATGTCTTGCTGAATATAGACCTAGGATTCCCGAGTGGAGAGAAGTAGGTGATATATTAGGGATTGCTGTTGAGGAAGTAATCGCTGGAGCTAGGGACGCTAAATCGGCATTAGACTGGGCAGCCGCCGAGGCTACAAAAATACTTATAAGGACTGGCAGGCTTAAGGGATAGGGATCGTTAATGTCCCCAACCCGATTATCTTTTTTTTCCTTATTCCGGCTCTGATAGTACTGGGATTTGTAACATTACCTCCCTTTACCTACTCAGTTTACTTGAGCTTGTTAAACATAGATTTAGCTAAACCATACCTAAAGATAGCCTTTGTTGGTTTAGAGAACTACATAGAGCTGTTTAATGATTTTCGATTCATAAACTCTGTTATAGTTACCTCTAACTTCGTTGTCTTGTGTGTAGGTTTAGAGTATTTATTGGGGCTTTTTGTAGCGTTTTTCATTTATATGTTTCTGTCTGCTAGTCTGAAGTTCTTCATAACAACCTTATTGACAATGACTATACTAATCCCAAGGGTAGCAGCTGCCCTAGTGTGGAGATTAATGTATCAGCCAGAGATAGGTGTCTTAAATTACATTCTAAAGTCCCTTAACCTTCCACCTCAGCTATGGCATGCATCACCCAAAACTGCCTTGTTGTCACTGGTTCTTGTTGATGTGTGGCAATGGACATCCTTCATCGTACTTGTATTATTGGCTGGTATGGAAAGTATTCCAAAGGACCTGATAGAGGTTGCAGAAGTTGACGGAGCTACATCATTACGATTACTCAAGGAAATAATATTCCCACTAATTAAGCCCTTTAGCGGTGTGGCATTAGCGTTTAGACTTCTTGATGCTCTAAGAACGTTTGACACAGTGTTTATAATAACAGCTGGAGGGCCAGGAATAGCCACGGAGACTCTTGATATATACGCTTACTATGTGGGAATAAGTAAAGCGACGAAGATTTCGTATGCATCCAGCTTATGTATAGTGATACTTTACACCACTCTCCTCGCTATACTCCTCTTTACGAAGATTGTTCAGAAGATGAGGAGATAACGTATGAAGATAAGATTAAAGACGTTAAGTAGGAAGATAGCAACATACCTCGTATTAATAGCTATATGCATAGTACTACTTTTCCCGATTTACTGGGCTATAGCGGTTTCCTTAATGAGGAGAGTAGACATAATAACGTGGCCTCCAAAGCTCGTTCCCCCAAACCCCACACTAAAGAATTACATGTGGATATTTGAGTACACAACAATACCAATGGGAATGAGGAACAGCCTCATAGTAGCATCATCCACGGCTATACTAACTCTTATCCTTGCAGCTTTCGCCGCCTATGCCCTGGCTAGGTTTAACATTAAAGGAAAACAGCACATAGAATATTGGATCCTCACTACGCGTATGATGCCCGTGGTCTCAGTAGTAATACCCTTCTATATGATCTGGAGAATTCTAAACCTGTATGACACCCTATTTGCCCTAGTCATAACCTATACTGCCTTAAACTTACCCTTCGCCATATGGTTATTAAAAGGGTCCTTCGAGGGCGTGCCCCGCGAAGTGGAGGAAGCAGCTATAGTAGATGGCTGTTCGCCTTTACAAATATTTTTCAAGATTTCACTGCCACTAAGTGCCCCTGGACTACTAATCACCATCATATTCACCTTTATAGTGTGCTGGAATGAGTTCTTCATGGCCTTTGTCCTGACAGCAAGAAGCCAAACACTAACTGTAACCATAGCCAGCTTCATGACTCACGGGTTAGAGCTTAAATGGGGTGAAATGGCAGCTGCTGGCGTCATAGGGATGCTTCCAGGCATATGCTTTGCCCCACTCATTCGTAAGTATTTAATACTAGGTTTAATAGGGTACAGGAAGGGATAAATAATTTTAAACAAAACTTTTGTTAAATAGAAAATTTTTCTTATTATTATTTTAAACTTCAGCAATTTTTAGAAAACTATCTCTGGTAAATTCCTCGGAACCTAAGTCTCTTTCTCATGAAATTAGCCGAGACCTGAAATTCCTCAGCTAAAAATAGCATTATGCCTGAGAAGATAAGTAAGAAGCTGAGCAGCAAGAGGAGCGGGAACACACCTCTTGACATTAAAACTACTAACCTAGACAAGTATTTAAGTATTCTTTACCTATTTAAGAATAAGAGAACCCTCTTTTAGAGAATAATGGAGGAGAAAGGGCTCGTCCCTGCTCACAGGCTTAAATCCCCTCTTACGGTAAAACTCGTGTTACGGATACAAACCTGCACTGAGGTGGCTCATTGCTAAAGTACGGCTTTAGCTTTCTCATTTCATCCAAAAGCCCTACCTATTCCCTTCCTGAAATTCCCCCTTTCTGGCACGAAGACGCATGTTATCTCAACCACCTTCTCATCCAGCTTAGGCAAGTACTGAATCATACCTACAGGTCTTGAATCAAGGTAGGCCAACTTTGCACAGGTAATACGGAAGTATTACCTGAGCTGCCCATCTTCTTTTGAGCTCAGCACCTCTAATAAACAACTCATCACCCTTTTCCCCTATGGTATATAGAGGTCTATCAGATCCCCTGTGTTTTCTACATGAACATCCTCTGTCCTTATCTCTCCCATCTAACCACTCTCACACAAAACACAACACAAGATATACAGTCTACCTTAAAACCATTCCCATCTTCCCTACCTATTCTTAACATTCTCAATTTGCATTACAAATAATACAAATGTGAGTTAAATGGGAAGGAACTCGGTCTGAACATCTCAAAAATATGTGAGAACGCACTAAAGGAGGCTAAAAGGGGAGAATTGTGAGGTGGCGGGCCCGCCGGGATTTGAACCCGGGATCTACGGCTTAGAAGGCCGTCGCCTTTCAGGGCTAGGCTTTCCTGGCTAGGCCACGGGCCCTTGAGACATAAAAGAGAATAAATAGTTTAAATTTTTAACCTTACTTAGTAGGAAGAGAAATTAAGCTAGAGGGTAATACGGGCTCGTACCTAATACCTTCTCCTTTAAAGAACTTGGTTGAGAACTCGTAGAATATTAGCCTTAAGGCTTGTATTCCTACTACGAACCCCTCTATACCTAGCACTAATATATTCGCGAATATATAGCTAGGTATGGTTCCCATCATTGTTGACATGTTTATTGCTAACTCTCCAAATATTTCATGTGCCATGGCGAATGCCGCTAATCGTATATATGAGAGTGAGTTAGCAGGATAAGCTATTAACATTTCCATGGCTTCAACTACACCTTCCATAATTCCTTCCTTCTCCCCTTTAATTTTAGACTTGATACATGAAGCTAAAGGAACCATCAGTAATGCTCCTACAACTGCAGATGTTACAGGTATTAGATTAGGAGATAACATTACTCCTAAATCATACCCTGATATTATAACATGATAGGCTAAGTAAGCCCCTCCTATATAGTATATTATACCTAACAGTCCTGTACCGGTTAATAAAGCCTCGTAATATTCATGAAGAGCTAATTTATTAATTGTATTAATTGACATACCTAGTATTAACTGAACAACACCGAAAAGGAGAGCTACTCCCATCATTTCCTCCATGTTATGTAAAGGACTTAAGAAAATCGGCTTGTACAAGCTTACGAGGAATGCTATACCGTACAAAAATCCGAATACTACTGATGAGAGGCCGTTCACAAAAGCTACGATGCCCAAATCTCTAGCTCCTTCCCTGCTTATTCCTAAGAAAGGAGTTCCCGTTTTTAGAAGCCATAAACCGAAAATCGTTAAAATTATCCCAAGTCCTATATCTCCAAACATGAGTCCATACATTAGAGCAAATAGAAGTGAGAAAATCGGGGTAGGATCGATTTCCCAGTATCCTGGTATACCTCTCATTAAGGTTATTGCCGAGAGTCGTCCAAGAAAACCTCTCGAAGTGATAAAAGATGGGGCTTCCTCGTCGCTTCTTACCTCTCTTAGTTTAAAGTATATAATCTTAGGTATCATGGACTTAACTCTGTTCTTAAACTCTTTTTCATATATTTTAGGTAACCACCCTTCTGCTATACACACTCTTCTATCCTTTAAGATTCTTAACTCCCTTAAAGATCTTTGAACCTTTAATGCTGCCTTAATAAACACTTCAAATGAAGCTATTTCATTTATTAGATTAACAAATTCATTTAGCATATTAGAGTATTGTGTTATAATTTTATCCATGCTTTTATGTCCTAAAGACATATCAAACCTTAAGCCCTCATTAATTACCTTATTTATCTCTTCACACCTATCCAGTAGATTTTTAATTTTTTCATATCTTTTTTCACCTTTAATTGAAACTCTCTTTATCTTTCTCGCTTTTATGTCGTTTATTTCATTTATTAAATTAATAATGTCCTTTTCATTTAGGATTTTTACTAATAGATTTATATTATTAAGTTTTTCTGATTTATAGATAAATAGAGATAATGTTATTATCGACCTTATATTTTTGAATGTTTCTTCTAAAGATTTTGAATATTTCTCATCAATTAATGATAGCTCAATTTTCTCGGCTAATTTTTCTAACGCACTTAGTAGCTCATTAGACTGAACAATGTCTTTTACTGTGTTAAGGAATCCTTCCTTATTCCATCCTTCTCGTGTAAGAAGATAAGCTATATCGTTTTTAGCTACATTAAGCTTGATCAGAAGATCAAGTTCTCCTTTCTCAATAATTCTCTGAGCTAACTTAAGTTTTAATAATTCTAATAATATTTCCTCTATTTTTGGTAAGTTTCTATAAATCTCTTCATATTTTTCATTAAGTTTCTCTAATAATTCAAATCTAACAATGTGTTCATAAGTTATAGCAGCTTTAAATATTTCGGCTACATCTATCAATAACTCATATGCTCTTTTCCTAAGCTTATCTAGCTCTATATCAATGGCTCTTTTAAAGTCATGTGAGCTACGGAAAGCCCATTCTGGAAGTTTAATGTCTTTCAGATATGTCTCTACTGATCTATGTATAGACCTGAAGATAACAGAAGGTACATTCCTTAGATTTAATAACTTCTCATATAGCTCTTTTATTCTATTTATCTCGAGACTCAACTCATTCTTCGGCCCTAACATCTTATTAACAAACTCAGCGGTAGCTTCGATATCTAGCTCTTTATAGCTTATCTTCTTTTCCATGACATCTTTTAGCAATTGTGGAATGGTAGGGATAATATCTTCTACCTCAGAACTCATATGAACTGTTCCAAAGCTTACCACAGCATCTAGAAGATTCAATTCATATTCTACTGGAACTATTATCCTAAACTTTAACATCCTTTGAGGTCTAAGCATTTCTTTAACCTCCTCTATTTCATTAACTTATTGATCTAAAAAGCTTCCTTTTTAGAAATAGGCAGTGAATATCCAACTTTAAATTCATTGTTAGATTAAAAATATTTTCTCAATTATTCGATAAACTAATTAGTATCTAAACTATTTTAATAACTAAAGAGGTTATAAAAATGAGGGCTTTATTATTCAAGGGTATTATTTCTTTTTTAATGATTTCATTTTTACTAGTAACATGTATTAAACCTATTCCAGCATCTTCATTAGAAGATTCGGTACCAACAGCTTATTGGGAGTACGAGAAACAAGGATTTATCAAAAAATTACCTCCTTATGCTATAGTTAATGATACAAATTCACACTTAAGAGTTAAAGTTAATAATATAAAGAAAGGTTGTAAAATAAAAGAAATTATCTTGATAGAGGAAGATTGGGGCGAGAAGGATGATCCCGTAAGTAGATTAAAGGAGATATATAACGACAGCATAGTATACACTCCTTGGATGAATATTCCTTTTCAATTTGATGACCCAGGGATTCATTCAGAATGGTATGCTAGTATATTAATACTTTGTGGAAAGATAGGATGGAAAATAAAAACACCTCTTATAATGGTTCCTCATAGAAAGATAAACTTTCTTCTAACTGAAGGTACTAGCTTAAAGAAAATTACCAAATTGGGTAAGAAAGAAATAGGTAATATTAATACATATATTGGGAAAAGACACCAAAGAATATTAATAGCATCTGTTAAATTTAAAAATCTATGGGTTCATGATCCAGAAGGCTATGTGAAACTTAAATTTCTAAGCCCATTACCTTTTGGCTGGAATGTATCGCTCTCTCCAACAAGGTTTAATGTTAAACCTAATGCCTCTCAACCAATAGATATATACTTAAGTACATATACTCCAACCTCTGGCAATCTGAGATTTCAGGTAATAGCTAATATAGAAGGTGAGGAGGATGCTACAGATATTCTTATTTTGCGCTCTCATGAATTAAACCTAGTTGATTGGACTCTTTATATACCTGTGAGATTCCAAATTATGATCCCTGCCTTTAAAATGGGAGAGAATATTCCTCTTAAATATAGTTGTAGAGGTTTAGACATATCACCTCCCATAATATGGAATGTAAGTAACTTACCTCCTGAGACAAAAAGTCTTGCTTTAATAATGTTTGACCCTACAGCACCAGGAAGAACATTTATTCACTGGATACTTTACAATATTTCACCTACACTAGGTTCGCTTCCAGAGAATTTACCTAAAGGCAAGAAAATAATTAAAGATGTGGGAATACAGGGTATTAACAATTTTCATAAAATAGGATATAACGGTCCATGTCCTCCACCCAAATCCTACCATGTATACATTTTCAGGATGTTAGCATTAGATACATGGATCCCAGCTAATATTAATACCTTAACTGAATTAAAGAAGCATATTAAGGATCACATTGTGGCGTATGGTGATTATATAGGATTTTTCGGTATATAACTTTAATTATTTTTGTTTTAATAAACTTATGTATAAAATTCTTTTATTTTATATAAACAATATTATATATCATTGTCACGATTTTATTTTAATTAAATGAATGATAAAAATTATATAAAACTAATGAATAAAGGTTCAGCGGGGTAAGTTGTCTTCATCTACTTCAGCGCCGGAAGTATTCAACATCAAAATACAGTTAAATTTGGTAAAGAAATACTTTATCCTCTTTATCTTCTTAAGGGAGAAAATAAATATAATATGTTCTCTTGAAATAGGTTATAAAGCCGACATTACTTAATCTAGTCCTTTCATTAGGGGTTTTTTGTGAACGAAATAGAGCCCATACATGCCATAGGAATCTTTAGTGTAACTAGAAGACTTGAAATTTATCAAACAATAATATTTGAATATTTAGACCTTGAAAGGTACTATGCATCAATTATAGACGATTTTAATAAGCTTGAAAAGGAGCTTGACCTATTAGCTCACAATATGCAAGCTCTTCTCGATAAAGAGGAAGTAGTTATTAATGGTAAAAAAGTAAGACCGCGTGTAATAGGAGTAGACATAGGTTTTAAAGGAGAGCCTGAAGAACCATATATAGTCTACTTTATTTTCTTTAAAGGAAATCCCCTTAAAGGAGTAAACTACTATGAAAATATATATGAGGAAGAGGTAGCAGAGTACCCATTCTCAGCATATTGGTACTTTCCTCTTAACTCTAAGATAGTTAACGTTGAGGCTTCAGGGGAGGCGGAGATCATTGGAGATAATATATTGATAATAAGAGTGAATGAAGGAAGCAAAATTAGTGGCTACGAGAAAATAGTGTTTGAGCTATAAAGGTTTAATTACTTCTTAGTAACTATAGTTTTATTTAGGTTTAATACCTGGGATATGTATCGATGGATAAAAACACCATAAAGGAGGCTCTTTTTTATAGGAAAATTAATGAAAACAAGGTTAAATGTGAGCTTTGCCCGTGGAACTGTACTCTCTCACCAGGTCAAATAGGATCATGTGGTGTGAGGAAAAACGTAAATGGGAAACTTTTCTCTCTCATTTATGGCTTAGTCTCCGCCACGGCAATTGATCCAATCGAGAAGAAGCCTCTCTATCACTTTTATCCTCAAGCACCTATATTAAGTATAAGTACCTTAGGTTGTAATTTTAAGTGTCCATGGTGTCAAAATTGGGAGATTTCCCATGTCAAGCTGACAGAGGGTAAAGATGAGGCTATTCCTCCTGAGAAGATAATAAACATGATGATAAGTTACGGAGTTCCATTTTTAGCCTTTACATATAATGAGCCAATCATATGGTATGAATATGTACTTGATACGGCTAAGTTAGCTAAAAGTAAAGGTTTTAAGAACGTACTTGTGACTAATGGACACATAAACCTAGAGCCCTTAAATGAGTTAATACCGTACATAGATGCTGTTAATGTCGATATAAAGGCGTTTAAGAAGGAGACTTACCTTAGGATAATAGGTGGTCACTTAGATGCAGTATTAAATGCTGTTACTGAGATGAAAAGAAAAGGAGTTCACGTAGAAACCACTTATCTTGTAATTCCCGGTGTTAATGGCTCTGAAGATGAATTTAAAAGAATGGTCAGATGGCATTTAGACAATTTAGGACCTGAGACACCTCTTCACATAAGTAGGTTTTACCCTATGTATAAATATGCCGATAAAGAGCCAACTCCTGTTGAGCTATTAACTAAGCTTTGGGAGATAGGTAGAGGGGAGGGACTACTGTATGTGTATGTCGGAAATGTCCCAGGCCATAAAGGTGAAACCACCTATTGTCCCAAATGTGGTAAACCTGTTATAGAGAGAGCAGGATTTAGTATTATTAAGTGGAAACTAACTGAAAACAATAAGTGTGAATTTTGCGGAGCCGAAGTACATATAACAGGTAATAGATGGGAAGAAGGAAGAAGCTATATATTATAATCTCCAAGAGTTTCCTCACTAATGATCACCTATGCGTGTATATGACTTAGTCCTGCTTCATGCACCTGCATTGTTTGATTTCAGAGATAGGATCCTGGGACCGATAAGTGACGTAGTTCCCTCATACCCTATCTTTGACATGTACCCCATTGGTTTCCTCTCACTTGCTACCTATCTTATAGGAAGAGGGTTTAAAGTTAGAATAGCTAACATAGCCGCAAAGCTAGTTATGAAGAACATTAATGTAAGGAAATACGTTAAAGGGCTTAAGGCGAGGATTTATGGTATAGATCTTCACTGGTTAATTCATGTTAACGGTGCTTTAGAGTTAGCCAAGATTATTAAAGAGCTACATCCAAGTTCTACCGTTGTTATTGGCGGCCTCTCTGCTACTTACTTTGTAAGAGAAATACTAGAAAAAGAGTATGTTGACTATGTAGTCCTAGGAGATACCGGAGAACATGCCATAGAAATGTTACTTGAAGGTAAAAAATTAGAGGAGATACCTAACTTAGCTTGGAAAAGCAAAAGTAGCATCAGAATAGGTAAAAAACTAACGGCACCTCAAAACCTTGATAAATATAGAGTAGATACGGCATTATTAGTAAGGTCTGCGATTAGAAGTGCAGATCCTTTCTCATGGTTTCCCTATGCTAATTTTACGAGCAACCCAATAGGAGCAGTTTTACCATACAAAGGGTGCTGGATGAACTGTATTACATGTGGGGGAAGTCAGTATGCTTACTCAAGATGCTTTTTTAGAAAAACTATAGGTTTAAAAAGCCCAGAAACAGTTTTCGAGGAAATTAAATCTATTACAGAGTATCTTAAAATACCTATTTTCATAATTAATGATCTTCAAGTATTGGGAATAAAATGGGTAAATGAGCTGGTAAAATATATTAAAGACGAGAACATAAACACTACGTTTCTTTTAGAATTCTTTAAACCTCCCAGTTTTGATCTTCTTAGTGAGCTAAGAAAACTAGGGGAAAATGTTATTGTTCAGATATCTCCTGAAACACATGACGAGGGGATTCGAAAGAGATTCGGTAGAGATTTTTCGAATAATGAATTAGAAAATTTTATAAAAAAAGTAACAAAATTAAAATTTGAACGATTAGATCTTTACTTCATGATAGGTTTACCAGGTCAGGATATAAAAAGCTCGATTTTAACTGTTAAATATATAGATACTCTTTTCTCGAAATATAATGCCTCAAGGTTAAATGCATTTATAGCACCCTTAGCTCCACTTCTAGACCCAGGAAGTAAGGCATTTGAAGAGCCTGAGAAATACGGCTATAAACTGCTTGCTAGGACGCTAGATGAGCATAGATTGCTTATAAAGAAAGCAAGAAGATGGGTAGATCTTTTAAATTATGAGACTAAGTGGTTAAAAAGAGAGGATATAGCTGAGGCTTTTTACCTATCTTCTAAGGAGCTTATTAAAGTGAAATTTAAACATGACCTGGTTAACGAGGAAGAATATAGATCTTTAGTTAGAAGAATAGAAGCAGGTAGAAAGTATGTTAGAGAGGGCGTCCTCGAGAAGGAGACCACGGATATTAGGGATCTTTACCCCTCTACCCCTTTAATATCCTCTTTGAAGCCTTTAAAGTTAGCTTTGCATTTACCTCTCATACTTATGGGAAAATAAAAGAGTAACCTTGATAAATCTAATCTTATAAGATCTATCATGAAGCCGGGGTCGCCTAGCCTGGTCGAGGGCGCCGGACTCATAATCCGGTTAACCCGGGTTCAAATCTCTGGGTAAGTGTAAATACCCGGGAGAATACATCCCGGCCCCGGCACCACCTTCTTTTGGATAAATTATTAATCTTGAAGTTTTTTACGGAAAATAGAAAAATATATACTATGGATGTTCCTAAATAACATATGAAGAATCATAGCTTATCAGCCCTAATATTGTTAATTTTAATGTTATTAACTGGATTTAGCGAACTTAACGCTGAACCAGGTAAGGTCAGAATGGTTATATGGACCGTTCCTTGGGGCTCAGAGAGTGAAATATTTAATGTTCCTGAATGGGCATACCCGGGTATAGTATTCGCATATGATTGTTATAGAGGTCTTAAGGTTCCAGGAATTGAAAAATGGCTTAAGAGATCTTTGGAAGCATTAAAATATTATATTGAAAATAATAGGACGGTTTTCATACTATTTCTTTGTGAGAAATATTATCCTAAATGGGTTTGGAGAGGGTATTTAGACAAAGTATATACCGATAAACAGGTTATCCAGCTTATTAAGGATATAGTGAAGGAGGGGGAAAGACTTTACATAGGATTTAGTGAGCAAACGAGGTGTCTTAGTAGTGATAGTTGTGTTATTCAATTAATTCAAGCATATTCTACAATAAAGAAGTACTTGCCTTTAGCGAAACTTTTTTACTACGGTGGTACTGAAGATGATTTTATTAAAATACTTTACCTTTACTCAAAGATAGGACTTGATCTAGTAGGTTATGATATATGGGAATACAGCGCTTTGGGTGGAAAACTTAGACCTAATGTCATAATAATTGCTAGGTTACTTGGGTTAGCAACCTCTCTAGGTAAAGACAATATATTCATAGGCGAAATAGGTTTTAGAAGGGATGATAGTGGGGCTTATATTAATTCATGGGATTGGAATAAAAGATATGGAAAGATAGAGGAAAATGCTGATGCATTATATTATGATCAGGTACTTGACTATATAGTAAAAGGTATCAAACCAAAGTTCCTTGGAATATGGTCTTGTAATGATGAATATTATGCTGTATGCGAGGAGGAAGATGTTCAACATGTTTTAAAGAAGTATGCATTAAACATAAAAAAGTAAAATATTAATAGATTAAAGATTTCCTTTATATATTCTTCTTTATAACAAATATAAAAACAAGTTTTTGCTTTTAATTTAATAAAAAATGTAGCAAATATACATTTAGTAATCTATAAATAGTTGATTCTTTAACTTATAGCGAGCCGGGGTAGCTCAGCCTGGTAGAGCATCCGGCTGTTAACCGGGTGGTCCCGGGTTCGAATCCCGGCCCCGGCGCCAAACAGTTTCATGCATCTTAGAACGTTTAAAATTGTTGTTTCATCTTGGTGTTAGTATGGTTATTAGAATAGTATGCGGACATTGTTCCTATATTTTTTATAGTGGTGATAGATTAGTTTCCATAGAGGAGGTAATTAAGAAATATGGCAATAAGTGTCCTAAATGTTTGAGGGAAATCATGCCGAGCTCGTTTAAGATAAGTATAAAGCTTCACCACGAAATGAAACCTGTATGAGCATGATGAGGCTCGGAAGAAATGAGCAATGTTTTGCGATGAAATACCCGTGCAGGGCTGAATCATGAAACATGAATTTTTTCTAGGTGCAAATTATTGGTCAAGGGTTAATAACATTCAGATGTGGAACAGATGGGATGAAAAATCTATAGAAGATGATCTTAAGAAAGCTCGGGAAATAGGACTTAATTCCTTGAGAATATTTTTATTAGCAACAGATTTTAGCGATGAGAGAGGTAATCTTAAGCGAGAAGGAGAAATAAAACTAAGGAAGTTTCTAGAGATAGCTAAGAAATATGAGATAGTTGTATTTCCTTCACTTATTGTAGGTCATATGTCTGGTAAGAATTGGCCACTACCTTGGGATTTAAATAACCGTGTTTACACACCTACTGCCATTAATGGGGCTGCTAGGTTTATCTCACAAGTAGTTAGTAGATTTAAAAAATATGAAAACATAGGTGGATGGATACTTAGTAATGAGATAACACATGTAAATAAACCTACTAATCTAGAGGAATTCACGTCATGGCTTAGAGAACTTTATTTAGTTATAAAAAGCATTGATCCAAATAGGCCAGTTTCAATAGGCGATTCTGTATCCTATAATAAACCTATATACTTAAAACCTGAAAATGTGCGAGAATATGTTGATTATTTATCACCCCATATTTATCTCTATGACATAGATCCTATTAGACACACTTTTTCCTATGCCTCAATAATAGAGTATGATAGGAGTATAGGCAAAGAGGTATTATTAGAGGAGGTAGGCTACCCTACTTCTCTGTATGATGAGGAGAGCCATGCAGGCTTTATAGAGGTTATTCTTTCTGCGGCATTAATGCTCGGAGCAAAAGGGGTCTTTATATGGTGTTTCTCAGATTTCCAAAGGGAGGAAGATGAGCCTTACTTATGGGAGCCTCATGAATTAAGCTTTGGTATTTTCAGATCTGATGGAAGTAAGAAGCCTGTCGCTGACGTTATTCTTAAATTCTCGAAGCTTCTTACTGAGATAGACAGTGATCTTAAACTTATTGAAAGAGGGGCTGCGGTATTAGTCCCTGAGCATTTCTATAAGCGTTTTCCATTTCATAACATGCCTGTAGAAGACGAAGCTAGGAGTTTTATGGAGACCTTTACGCAAGCTAAGGGTGCCTCGCTGCCTATAACTTTCGTAAGAGAGGAGGAAGAGTATGCTAACCTTAAAAGGTACAAACTTATCATAGTTCCTTCAATAAGTAGACTTAAGACCGTCACTTGGCGTAAGCTTTTAAAATGGGTGAAACAAGGAGGTACGTTGTACTACTCATACTCAAGATATGCCACCTGGCCGCATATGTCAGCATCACATATATGGGAGGACGTTTTTGGTGTGAAAACTTCTTTGAAAGCAGGTATGATAGGGGAGCCTATAGAAAGTATAGAGATAAAATTTTCTAAAAACCTCTATCCACTTAAAGCTGGCGATAAGATAACTTACATAAACTATAAAGAGGATGTTTTAACCTCCCCATTTGTACCACTTGATGCCGAAATAATAGCTACCTGTAATAAAAGACCTGCAATCTTCCTCGCTAAAAGAGGTAAAGGACACGTAGTGTTCTCACGGTATCCTTTAGAACTTATACTTGCCCGGTCAAAAACTCTGAAAAGAATTAGGGAAGGGTACCATAGAATATATTCTGCACTCTTACAATTATCGGGTATAAGACCTTTATTTGTATGTCAGGATCCTAGGGTCGAAACAGAGTATGTTAAACTGAGTGAGGATTACTTAGTAGCTCTTATAAACCATTCTTATGATGAAGTATTAACTACTTTAAGGTGTCCTAAGGAGGGAGAGATTAAATGGATAAAATGGGGTAAAGTGCTAGGGAAGGATGGAGAAGAGATAAGAATCTCTTTAAGGCCTAAATCCTCAATGTTTATTAGGTTTACGGTATAAAAAGAGGATTACTTTTCAGCTAATAGTCTCTCAAGGACTTCCTCGTGTTCTAGTTCGTCCTTTAATAACTCTCTTAATAACTGAAGGGTTATTGGGTCTCTTCCCGCAGACACTACATTGTCAAGTATTTTACTATAAACATTGATAGAGCACCTCTCAGCTTCCAAGGCAGCTCTAATTACGGCTTTAGGGTCAGAGGTATCATCAGGTATAGTTACATAAGGACAGTTTGCTAGCTTAGGTAAATCCTCTATTCTCATCACAGGCTCTCCTTTCAGCTGAAGAACTCTCTGGAGAATCTTCTCCTGATGCTTAAATCTTCTCATAGCTATTTTGTTTAGCTCATTCACTAATGTAACTGTCTCTATTCCTTTTAAAAGCTTAGAAAGTAGCTTATAATAAAAGAATGCTATCCATTCATCAGCATACGCTTTATTTAACTCATTGATTAACCATTCAACGTCTATACCGCCGGATTCGACAAGCTCCCTGGCTCTTCTACCCATATTACATCGCTAATAGCATCTCTACCCTTTATATAAAACTTCTTCAAAGACGGATCATTTCCTCCTAGCTATGATGAAAGCATGCGCTATGTCATAAGGTTCTAAATGAATTACATCCTCTATCTTATATCCTCTTTCCTCTAGGTGAGATATTTCTCTTTTATATGTTTCAGAAGGCTCCTTGGTAACATCTATACTCATTGCCTTTATAGCTTGCATCAAGTAACCTTTTTCAGAGAGGAACATATCAGCATTGTCAGCCACTACTTTACTCTGGAAGGGTTGCGCTATGTCAGCATATATTACATCAACCTCCTCTACTATATAGGCGTATTTCGTAGGAAAACGAGCATCAGATAATATAGGTATGAGATTCTTCCTGTGTATAACACACTTCTCTATAAGCTCTCGCATAACTCTTGGAGAAAACTCTACGCCATACACAATGCCTTTTAATCCCACTATGTCAGAGACGTGACTAGGTGTAGTTCCAGAGGCTGCTCCTAGATAAAGTACCTTACTACCTTCCTTGATAGGCATCATTTTTATACCCTTAAGTATGGCACCAGCTAACTTACTTCTATAGGGGTTCCATGTCCTATACTCAACACCCTTGTGTGTGATTAGCTGTTCTCCATATACACGAACGCCTTTAGCTAGATTAACAGTGGCTAAAGTTTTAGATCCGTCCTCGTATTCTACCCAGTAAACTCCTTTAAAACTCTCATGAGGATATACATTGATAACCTTCACTTCCTCCTCCCCTTTCTCCTCTTACCCCTTCTACTAACCACCCTCTCTTTTCTAGGCGGGGGTCTCGCATATAATGTTTTCACCTCCTCAATTCTCTTCTCAAGCTCCTCCTTTAACTCATCTGCCTTATACTCGCCTGAGAACGCATCTATCCTCGCGGCTATGGCTAATTTAGCCGCCAATGCTCTGGCTATTTTCCCTCTTTGCCATCGTGGAGACCTATGTATGGCTGGATATTGAAATATCACACCGTGTTTAGGAGGCCTGGTTCCTGTTCTTAAGGCTCTGAACAACGCCTTTTCAGCCCCCAAAACCTGGATTGTGCTAGCAGGTAATGTAGCTAATTTTGAGAGCCCACCTGCAAGCGAGATTAGTCTTGCACCCAAGAGAGGGCCTACTAGTCCTCTAACATTAGGTGCTACTTCCAGCATAGCCTCATCAATATACTTTTCTAAACGTCTTCTAGCTTTAAACAGCTCTAAAGTTATGTTTGATACGTTTCTTATAGCATCTATATCGAAATCTGTTATATCGGCGCCCATACTTTTTTTAGCAGCACTTACTATTTTCTCAGCCAAATCTTCCTTGATTCCTATTTTCATCAAAGGCTCCTTGCTTATTTTCTCTCTAGAACCTATGAGTGAAACTACCTTTACATAATCCTCATGTTCCTCTAATATCTCATCAAGCTCTGGAAAGTGAAGCCCATACCATTCCCTTATTCTTGAAGAAAACAGGTTTATTGTTTTATCAACATCATCTAACGCATTAATAGCCTGTGCTATGAAGAGATCCCTCTTTTCCGCGGCTTTTCTAACCTTCTTCCTCGTTAACGCTAGCGACACATCGTATGTAAATTTTCTGTATTCATCTTCTGAAAGACCTAGCTTTATCATATAGACAGCTATGTTAGCCCTAAAAGCCTTGGCGACCTTATTGCTAGGTTCAACTCTGATACTTTTTTCCTCTAAAATTCCTCTACAGTTTATTGCAAGATTTTCGTCCTCTACTATTAATTCCTCTATTTTTTCCTTATTACGCTTTACTACATCCAAGACAGCTTCAGGAATACCTCCTTCATCAAGAGTTAAAAGCTGGGAGGCTACATCCTCTACTCCTCCTTTCCATCTTTCACTATCGATTATATTACCTTTTTCGTCAAGCAGTAAAGGTCCTATAACTGAGGTGATCAGGTACGCTCTCAATATATTTACCCTCCTTTATTTTTCTCAAAGTATATTAGCTCTAAAGTACTAATAAAT
>Ga0164311_10000322_pt1 | contig 20238 bp, 20 predicted proteins | sample GuaBasSedimGuay2_FD_121796 | JGI IMG/M metagenome (GOLD analysis project Ga0164311, IMG submission 121796) | Subseafloor sediment microbial communities from Guaymas Basin, Gulf of California, Mexico - Guay2, Core 4569-9, 9-12 cm | ecosystem: Environmental > Aquatic > Marine > Hydrothermal vents... | reverse complement strand
GGCGGTGACCCGTCCAGAAGGACGGCCCTTGCTATGGCGGCAATGACAAGAAATACTCCACCGATGAAGAACATGGTCCTCAATGCGCTTCCAAAACCAAGAATCGGAACGAGGATTACTAGGGCCGCCAAGGTCACAACTCCAAAGGTGCGCCCCGACGCTGAAAACAGGGAGATGCCTAGACCACTATGTTCCTTGGGGATGTTCTCCATGATGTATGCCGATGAACCACTCTTGAAGACCTCGACAAGTGCTCCCAAGAATAGTGCAATGAAGATCAGGGTGAAGACTGTTGAGAGGCCAAGAATCAGATTGTAGAACGCGAGGACCAATGTCGCAACAACTGACAGGTGTTTCCGATTGACGACATCACCCAAATATCCTCCCATAAACCGTCCCATGATAGCTATGAAGTTCATCAGGGAGAATACTGCCCCGATCATCACATACTCCCAGCCCAACTCGAGGAAGTAGAGATTCAGAAAGAGGCCCATATAGAGAAAGGATGTGATTACCCAAGAAGTTGCCAGATAGACAGAGTAGTTGCGCCATGAGAATATAGCACGCAGGGAGTCTCTAAGACCCAAAGCTTCTACTTCAACGCCCTCATTAGAATCAGCTTTTTCCCCCAGCAGATTCGGATCATCCTGGTCTGCTTTCTCCACCACTTTGTTTTCCTTCCTTTCATCACCCTGTTGAACTGTCTCAGTCATATTTCTTTCTCCCGAGCGCATCAGTTCGCACGCCCATCTGTCACCATACCGTGTCATCCTAGGACGAGAGATCGGTCGTTCGAACAACCTCAAGTTCTTAGTCTGACTATTTAGGCACATTACTTCATACTATGCTGACTGATTCTCTCGGGGGAGCTAAATCCCCCGCTTGCACTCGGGGGCACATCATCTATTCTTCACATCACGCATCGAACACGAGCACTTTGACGTCCCCATCGGCTGTTGGTACAGCCATGAGTTTGTGAGTGCAAATGTCGGCAGTGATCACGAGACACTCGGGTGAAGCTCTGGCACTGATCAGGTTTCTCACGGCAAGCTCCAGGTTGATTGCAACGAGCCTGACGGTTTCAGGATCAGTGAAAGGATCCACCTCGCGTCCCTGTTTTGGAGTAGTGATGTCTCCGATTGTTGGATCTATTCTCTGTGTTCGTATCATTTCCTGTTTTCCTCCGTTTTCCTTGCGGTGATACCGCAAGAGTCCATTCCTTCTAGAATGGAGCTGGATCGTCTGGTTCCCATCCGCCGGGGTCCATCATTTTCGCATTCTCCTCCTTTCTTCTTGGTTCGTTGTTCTCTTTCTCCAATTGTCAAAGGTTGGTGGGACTCTCCGTCTTCCATCAGGAGCCTGAGTCCTTTCGCCTCACACGATTGGATTCTCTCTTGGTTCGACTCTCACGCTGTAGAGCATGATTAGAATCCCCTACCAACCATTGTCCAGCAGCGAACTATCTCGACACTGAAGCCAACCTAGGTATCCTCGACCCTCTGTCCACTAAGCAATGTTAGCTTCTAGAATGGGGTCGGATCCTCACAGGGTGGCTGCACGACGGTCGAGATGCCGTGCACGACACCGATTGATAGCAACTCCAATGCCGCACGATTCTTGGTCATGCTCTCATACAGAGTTCGCATCCGGTCTGTGCTTATCGCTTTCACCTCCTTCGGTTGCTGGACATAGCTGGTCGGGGCACACTGTACTTCGGTTCAAATCCAGTTGTCGGGATGGTCTTTTCTACTTCCTTCATAGAATGCGACCTACCTGCACTGGTCGGTCATAGGCAAAACCTATGCTTTGACCTCATTCTACAGTGTGAACCTAATCTATCTGTACCAAACTCCATTATAAGGGGGCCTTGTATCCGATATGCTTCACAGAGCAGGCGTTCGCACTTAGTAAACCCATTCTAGTGAATCTCTCCGCGAATCTCGTCGGAAATCGAAACCCACCATGTAAAATCGAGACGAGGCAGTAGATTCTTATCTTAACATTCGGCCATATTATGCAGATATTCCTGTGGCATAGGTGTGCGCAATGCGACTGGGACCGAGTGAGTTGAGACTAGTGAGGCGGTTATCTCTCGACCCGTCTCTCCGTCAGGCAGACCTAGCCCGAGAACTGGGCATATCACGATCTGCAGTGAATCAGGTATGGAAACGATTGGAACAAGAACGGAATCTGATCGTCCGCGGGAACATGGATCTCGGTCGCCTCGGTCTGCAACTCATCTTTGGATGGGCCAGTGGTCTGGAGACCTCTGATGTATTGGACAAGTTCTCGCGCTGGCTCCACACCAATTCTCTGGTGTCGCGAATGACCCGTTCCGTGATGTCCAGCACGATGGACGGACGCATCTACTTTGAGGCCATTGTTCCTCTGGGGGACCAACACACTTGGTTCACAAGTCAGGTAGCAAGATTTCAGAAGCGTCCGTACTCCCTCTCAGTCTCGTGGAGCACTGCATCAACCATAGCCTACAGTCTCAATCCGGGACTCTATGATGGTGAGCAATGGCGATTCTCCAACGACTTTCGACTTGAGGCATCAATCGGAGCGGCCAAGTCATACGTCGACGTCCTTCCAGTCGTGAACACGGTATCACAAAGCAAGGTCCAGAACACCGATCTCAGCGACATAGTTGTTGCCTCTGCAATAGAGAAGGACTTCCATGCGACAGGGCATGAAGTGAGAGAGCTCTTTGAAACCTACGGTGTTTCAAGACCCTCTAATCGCACAATCAGACGAAAACTCGAGAAGATGAGAGGGCTCGCCACTCCCTATGTCCACATTGATAGAGTGGGCCTCAATCAGAAGCTATTGGTGTGCCTGAAGGACCCTTCCCCCGGAGGGTCCCCTCTGTCAAGGCTTCTCCACGCTCAGGTGGGCACATTTCCCAAGGCTCATATTGTTTCAGGAGGAGGGCTCACTGTATTGGACCTTGAGATACCCGAGACTGTGGATTGGCTCACAATGTCACAGATTCTGTCCACTCTTTCAGGTAACACATCTGAGATATGCACATTTATAGCCAACCGCAATGACATCGAGAAACGCCTTGAGAATGTGGTCTCACTCATTGCACAGAGGACACCAGATGAATGAGACAGACTTTGGTGATGAATAACGTGGGTAACTCGCGTTCAGGAATGGGAGACACACTTAGAGACATCATTCCATCTGAGAGCCTGTCATCACAGATGGAAACTCCTTTTGACGACCTAATTCCCAAGACCGATGATCTCGAGGCTCAATTCTATCTTGATGCCATGCGCATCTACTTGGCACTCTGTGCGGGGTCGATACCCATGGAGACAGCCCTCCAGGCTGTGGAAGTCCTGCGGGCCAATCCAGAGTACGCCACCTTTCCCACCAACCCTGCAATGATACCTATCAACAATCGGTACAAGACAAAGATACTTGACAATCTGAAGACCCTGAAGAAGTTCAATCTCATTACTCGTGACTCTATCAGGTCTGCCTACAGCTTTGCCTTTCTCATGGAAGACAGTGTCCTGAGCACAACTGACCATGAAACACTGTCGCTGTTCTCACGGAATCCCACAATCTCCCTCGCTCAGGCTGCAAGCGAGCTGAACCTGACATCAAGAACTGTGGCCCGTGCCCTCGAACGACTGAGGGAGAGGCACTCGTTACGTTTCACTGCTCTCGTTGACTTCACTGCTTTCAACTTACAGTCAGTACTGGTATTCTTCACATTGAAAGAAGGATTGGATTGGTCATCATTGGAGCGGGGCCTTGCGAGGTTTCCGTTGACCAAGACCATTCTCAAGACAACCATGACCGATCTTGGCTATGTAACATTCCTCATTCCCAATATCGACCAGCACAAACAGGTCTTTCAGGCCTCACTGCGAGAGGTGGCATGCGAGTTCTTTGACTATACAAGCCCACACTATCAGCTTGGCAATGGCGCGACCTCCAACCTCTCACTCTATTCAGGAGGTGAATGGAAACTCCCGGAGTATCTGCCCGGTGACATCACTGAACATGCTGATGCCCTGAATGAACCGCCCATCATTCATTGCAGGGGGGTCAGACCCGAGCTCTCGAAGATGGACCTAGCAGTGGCCACCCACTTGCAGATTGACTCCCGCGCACCACCGAGCAGGATCAGCACCAATCTTGCAGTCCGAGGTTTCGACATTGAACCACGCAAGGTGGCTCAGTCTGAGAAGCGTTTCACAGACAGAGGTCTCATCCTGCCATACGTCCTATTCGGCGGTCTTGGTCTCTCCTCCAACTTCTGTTTCGAAATAGTCTGCAATGAGAGATGGAAGTCACGGACTCTTCGCATCGTGTCACAGTTTCCGTGGTCTATGTACTACACCTCAAATCGAGGGATCATCGTGTGGACCATAAGCCCGGGTACACACCAGGTAGAGTACTACCAGATGTTCCGCGCCTTGGAGCAGAACCCCGGAGTGGAGATAGTCAATCCGATAATGACCATAGCTCAGGGTGGCTCTCGCTCACTACTCGACATAACAAAGGACTACTCTTACAATGATGGGAGGTGGGACATCAAATCGTCAGATGTGGACCTGCGTAACTTCGTATTTGACTGATTACTCGACACATGCTCTCCTTGCTTCGGCCGCGTACCTGACTGCCTGACTACTCATACAAAGTGGAGGGCCCAGCACCACCAAATCATATCCATATGCCTCTGCATCCTTCATGTATCTGCATAACTGAGGACCTGTGACTCCAAGGCCAAACCTGTGGAGCGTGTCCTCACCCACCGTGTCAATTATCTCCTTCGTGACCCGTCCGCTCTCCTGCACGGCCCTGGATGCAGGCCCAATCCTCTCACTCAGACCAAACTTCTTCTGCAGTGATCTGGTCAGACCCAGCGCGACCATGGTTGACGCAAAGAGTACAGACTCGCGACTGGCCTGGGCATCCGGGCTGACATGACTGGGGGGAAAGAGCCCCATTATGAATCCCCGTTTTCTGGTTCTCAATCGCTCTGTCACCAGTCTCGCCATCTCTAAGTCTGTATAGTTGAGGAGAACTCCATCCACTCTCTCTGACGCGTCGATCATTCTCGGTCCCTGTGCACCTAGGAATACACGTCCTTGAAGGTCGCGTTCAACAAGAAACTGCTTCACTTGAAGGGCGGTCTCTATGACTCTCTCCACTACGATTGTCCCTCTGTCCTGCTTGACTCCGACTCTCTGCAAGGCATACCTGTCGCCAGGTCCCAGAAGCACAGAGAATCTGGGACCATAAGTGAGAATCAGGGTCTCCAGCATCTGAGTGATATGACCTGCGGGATACAGGTACGGGCTCAAGAGACCGAGGCCAATCTTGCAGCCCGTTGTGGCTTCTGCCACAGCCGCTGCCACGACTGGAGCATAACGATCTGAGGGATAGTCGGTTATCCAAATCTGATCGAAACCGGCCTCTTCAAGAATCACAGCACTGTCAATGGTTGTGCTCACGGTCTCTGACACGTTGAGCGCGACGCCCCACTCCATCAACCACCCCTCCTTGAGGCCACCTCTTGAAGTATTTCCCTGATTGCCTCTCTCCATTCACCAGAATACGGCGGTCCGAGGACAATCTCGGTGGCGCCAGTCCTTGACAGGTCATCAAATCGGTCGACCATGTACTCCTTGGAACCACATATCGCGAAGGCGTCAAGGATCTCTCTGCTGACCATCGCAGCCGCGGCCTTTGGCCCCTCTCTCGATACAGTGCTCCTGATTCTCTCAAGGTCATCTCGATTCAAGTCCAACATGTCCAAGACTACGCTGGGCGTGTCCGCCACGATCAACGCAACAATCTTCCTCCCAGTCCTCTCCTTCATCCCTCTGAAGGTCGGAACAGTCGGAACCCATACAATCTTCTCTACTCCGGACGGGTCTCTTCCTGCCTTGCGAGCGGCAGAATCAACCATCTCTACTGCCTTCTTGAGATAATCACGGGGCCCCGACAGGATCACACCGTCACTGATCTCTCCAGCCAGAGCCAGCATCTTGGGTCCTCTCACACCAAAGAAGACGGGAATGTCCACGGCCTCTCTCAGTCGCAGCTGATACTCTCTCAGGTTGTGAAGTTCAGTGACCTTCGAAACGCTCTGTCCAGACCAGAGTGCTCTGAGTATGTTCACTGTTCTCCGAAGTTCAGTGACAGGTCTTCGGAGAGTGATTCCGATTCGTTGAATGTCCTGGACTCCTCCGATGCCAATCCCCAGCGCATAACGTCCATTGGCCATCTCTTGCAGAGCGATGGATGCCCTTGCAATGGTGGAGGTGTTGTGAGGGGCAATAGGAATGATTCCAGTCCCCACCCTCACTCTCTTCGATTGGAGGATGACTGAAGCCGCGAGTGTGTTCGTATCCTGCCCCACACCGATGTCCTCTCCGATCCATACACCATCTGCTCCCAGTGAGTCTGCACCGGCGGCGATCCATCCAGTGGTCTCAACGCTCATCGATGTGGTAATACCAAGACTCACTCTGTACATTCGTATGACTTCCGAGAGTATTCCTTCTGAAGTGGAGGCTCCATCACTGAAATATACAGCTCCTCAAGGGAAGGTTCTTCTGTGTTTCGACTTCTATCACTCTGATTGAATTGTTTCGAATCGTGTGGGGCATCACCGGCTCCGGTGAACGAATCCAAGACATTGTTGACCTCGTCTGTGAACTCGAGAGGGACGCGCGCATCCGCCTCAAAGTGGTAGTATCGAAGGCTGGAGAGCAGGTCCTTCGCTGGTATGGCCTCTGGACCAGACTTGCCGGTTATGTTCAAAGACTTCAAGTGGAGACCGACGCAAATGTGCCATTCATCGCAGGCCCCCTGCAGGTCGGGAAATATGACCTCCTCGTCGTTGCACCACTCACGGCGAACTCTACAGCAAAGATTGCTTACGGAGTCGCAGACACACTCATTACTAACGCAGTGGCGCAGACTCTGAAGGGGCCCACACCGGTCATAGTGTTCCCGGTGGACCAGAGCCTTGGTAAGGTGACTACAACTGGTCCCAAGGGCGAAGAATTCAAGGTTCATGTGAGGCCTATTGATTGGGACAATGTCGAACGACTGAGAGGGATGCGAGGTTTCACAGTGATGTCCTCACCGGAAGAGGTCATCGAGCACGCAAACAGCCTAGTCCAAGAGCGCGAGGCATTATGACTCTCCGATTACCGGACATCAGTACAAGAGAGCTGGCCGCGATACGTGCCAGGGTTCGAAGGTGGTTTGGAAAGAACGGGCGGTCCTTTCCATGGCGCGAAACAAGGGATCCCTACAGAGTGCTCATGGCAGAGATGCTTCTTCGGCGCACGACGGCGACCGCAGTGTCTCGCGTGTACCTTGGATTCATTGAGCAGTTCCCATCGATCAGCGTCCTTGCAGGAGCTCCCGTGTCCTCAATATCTGCTGCGGTCGAGTCCCTCGGCCTGCAGGAAGTCCGCGCAAAGCAGCTAAAGGCTGCAGCAGTCCAGATCAGCATGCAACACTCAGGAAGCATACCACATGACGCCGGAGAACTGGAGTCTCTACCCGGCGTTGGAGAGTATGTCTCATCTGCAGTCCTGAACTTCGCCTTTGGACAGCCTGTTCCTCTCATCGACGGAAATGTTCTACACTTCATCTCCAGACTGTTTGGAGTCAAGTTCTCTGACAGGTCTAGCGCAGAGGTTCGGGAGCTTGTGTCACGCCTTGGTGGAAGAAGACACGAACCTGAGCTGTATTGGGGCATTATTGATCTGGTCTCTTCGATATGCCTGCGAAAGAAACCCCGGTGTTCAAGATGCCCCGTTGAGAGTTTCTGCAGGTCCCGCGGGAGTGACAGCCGGGCGGTCTAGTCCAGATCTGGGATGGGAATCTCCACGGCGAATGACTCGCCACATGGACACCTGGCATTGATGGGATAGGTCTCTGGTGTATCGATACTGATGGTAGCTCCCTGTCTGGCCGCGTTGTCTATCATGATTTGCATACTGTGCACCATGTACTTGGCAAAGCCCTCGACAAGACTCGGAATCGACATGTCGCTGATCCAATAGACATAGCGTGAGCACTTGGGGCAGTGACTCAGAATGACGCGCGTCCCATCGCCACAGCTGCTGCAGGTCAGTTCGGTCTCATGATACTCTGGAGCAGGCGGACATGGTAGGTTCAGTGTATTCTTGCTGCCGCATCGATAACAGTAGTAGGAGAAGTCCACATTCATCTCGGCCATACCTTCATTCCTTTCGGGTGTCATACAATGGCGCCGAATGTGCCTCCCAGTGAAAACTCTTTGGTGTCGGTGCCTCGGATTCTGTGCACCTAATAAGGAATGGTCTATGCATTGTGTAGAGGATGACCATGCTCTCACGGACTCAGACTGCGCGAAGCCTTCTCTCTCTTCTCACAGTATACCTGACTGAGAACTACCAGTCATCTAGCCATTCCTGTGACGAGTGCAACTCCACACGTCCGACTCTTCAGAGGACCTTTCTCATCCACAATCGTTGGATCTGTCTCGATTGCATAATCAAACGCATCGAAAGCGAAGCCTGACTGGTGTCACCGAACAACTCCCCGTCACCGAGAGTACAGGCAGTTGTCTAACTCAAAAGTGAAAAGGGAGATGCGCCCCCATTCTGTGATAGGCGATATCAAATGAAGACACGAGTTCAACCGCATCTGAGAGTTGGCGACGGTGATGTTGAAAGAGTCACCATCATCACAGGAAATCCAGACAGAGTCCCGAAGATTGCGGGGAAGATGAAGGACCCGGAGGAGATCTCAAGATACAGGGGTCTCGTCACCTATCGGGCATACACCCCCAAGGGAAACCCTGTGACCATATCCGGTACCGGAATGGGTGTTGCATCCACTCACATCTGCATCGAGGAACTGGCCAAACTGGGTGCGCAGGTTCTCATCCGTCTGGGGAGTTGCGGTGGAATCGACCCATCTGTCAAGACAGGTGATGTTGTCGTTCCGACAGCCTGCGTTCGAGATGAATGTGCAAGCCTCAACTACGCCCCCATCGAGTATCCTGCAGTTGCGTCACCTGAGTGGTACTTGGCCCTGCACAATGAAATCTCAACACTCCTTCCACCCGATAGAGTGCACTCAGGGATCTGCTTGACATCCGACATCTACTACGTCAGTCCTGAGAATGACAAGCTCGACCTGTGGACCCGTGCCCGTGTCAAATGCGTTGAGATGGAGAGCTCACTCGTCTTCACCTTCGCTCAGACAAGGGGCCTCGACGCGGCCTCCATTCTATCGAGCGATGGGAACCTCCATGGTGCACAGAAGGGAGAACAGAAGACTGAGGACGAGAAGTCTGGCGAACAAGACCCCCTCTTGGTTGAGGCCATTGAGAAGACCATACTCGCAACAGCTTCTGCGATTGACAGGATGTCTGGGTGATTCACACAACCGATACTGGTGAACCCGATGGCATCTGAGAGAGATAATGGTGCGCCCTCCATCAAGCAGAGGTCATACCTCATAATGAAGGCCGAGGCAAAGGAGGCTCTGAAGCTCGCAGAGCAGTGGTGGTCACAGAAGCCCGTTCCAAGCTACGTGAGGATTCAACGATTCGACCCCACAGAGGTGGAGGACTTCGTCGACCTGTATAATCGCTGCTTTCTCGCATCTCCCGATCCCTTCTGTCCACTGACTGTCGAGCAGGCACAGAGGCTCGACCCCGAGGGGATATTCATCGCAAAGATGTGGGGGAAGTCGGTTGGCTTCATTGCGTGCTTTGTGGAGAAGAAGGAGGACTCGATATACGGCGAGATAACTGGAATCGGAGTGCTCCCCTCCAGAAGGCGACGTGGTGTGGCCACAGCCCTCATCAAACAGGCCACAGAGTTCTTCTTGGACTCGGGCGTGGAAGAGGTCTACATTGAGGTGTTTGAAGAGAACATCCCATCACAGATGCTCATTCGCGCATACGGGTTCAGAGAGGTCGGTCGTCGTGACGTTCCGATCTATGCGTCATCAGCGGATGACACTTCCAGTGATGACCTTCCTGGCGGAAAGATCATGCGACGCTTAGGACTCAGACCGAGAGTTGGCTGCCAGGACTGTCGGGACATCTGAAGAGTGTCTGGTTTTTTATGTGGCCCCTTCTACCCACCTGTCATGCATGAATCTGAGGTACGCCCCAAGAGACCCCGGACACCTCAGACTTCAATCCGACTCCACCCTCTTGACAGCGTCAGCAATCCAAATTCCATCCACGGTATCTATCCCTATCGGGGGAAGATGTCTGCTCTGGACGCTCATCAGGTGGTGTCGCAGTTCTCCGAAGACTGGCTTCTTCTAGATCCTTTCTGCGGGACGGGGACAGTCCTGTACGAGGCCCAGATGCGTGGGATGCAAGTAATCGGAGTTGACAACAATCCATTGGCTTGCACAATTGCTCGAGGGAAGACAGAACCTATCGACCATGAAGATACACTTGCAGAGCTGGAGTCATCGATCGGGCAGGCAAGACTAGAGCGCCCCACCCGGGAGATGCCCGATTTTCCAGGACGCTACTTTCACCCCAAGACCGCAGACCAGATCATGCGAGTACTTGACCAGTCACACTCCTTCTCCAACTATCTTCTATCTGCATTCTATGGGGCCATATGCGTTGCAGCAAGAGCATGTAACGGCTATCTCTGGACATCGACCTCTATCGGTCGTCTGAACCCACCACTTCGTCCCATCGACTTCTATGAGACCTTCTCTCGAAAGGTTCGAAAGCACCTCAAGTATGTGAAGGGTTCGCCGCCCGCGCGAGTCTTGGAACATGACGCAAGACTGGTCTACGAGGTTGTCAGCGAGGGCTCAGTGGATGTTGTCTACACAAGCCCACCCTATTTCGACGCTCTGGACTATACGGGGTACTACTCCCGATTGGTCCTCGAGATTCTTGGCATGGACAGGACTGAGATCCGCGACGGTCTCATTCAGAGGTACTCCACGTACAAGGAGGACATGAGGAAGGCCCTGCACGCGATTGATCGTGTGGTCACCGATGACTCGTTGATTGTGTTTGTTGTAGGTGACCGTAGAGTCCATGGGCGACTCATTCGAGGTGCAGACTTCTTTGCGGAGATCTCTCCGTGGGGTACTCCCCAGATTGTTGAGAGAGAGTACACACGCTCAGCCAGCGCCCTGTGGGACAGGATTAATGACACATCTCGCAAGGAGCAGGTGCTTGTGTGGAACCTGAGTAGGGGGAGGGAATGAATCCTGACTCATCATATCGTTGTGATTGGCGACAGTAGACACATGGATGAAGTGCCCGACTCATCAGTGCATCTGGTTGTGACCTCTCCTCCCTACTGGAATCTCAAAGACTACGGGAACAATGACGCCATCGGGCAGAGTCACGTCTCCTATGAAGACTACCTCTCTGCCATCTGCGAGGTCTTCGGTGAGTGTGTCCGCAAGCTGACTCCTGATGGAAAACTCATCATCAACATCATGCCAATCCTCCTGTCCGGAAAGAGTACTCGATTCGGTCGGCGTGTCACAAAGACTGTTCTGACGGACCTTGAGGGCTTCTTCAACAGTCTTGGTAACATGTACTTCCACTCTCTGTACATCTGGGACAAACGCAAGGCAGTACGATTCAGTTCTTGGGGGTCCTACCCATATCCCCCCAACATGCTCTCGACCTACCCCTATGAATGGATCATTGTCTTCTCCAAGGAGGGTAGGCGTCAAAAGGTCGATGCTCAGATCAAGGAGGCCTCGGTCATCTCCCATGAGGAGTTCACCAACTGGGTCCAAGACTCAATCTGGGACTTCCAGCCCGCGTCTGCCAAGAAGGAGGGGCATCCCGCGCCGTTTCCAGAGGAGCTCCCTCGCAGATGTATTCGCCTGTACTCGTTTGTAGGTGACACGGTCCTCGACCCCTTCGCGGGGAGTGGGACTACACTGCGTGTGGCCCGGCAGCTGGGCCGCAACTCCATAGGTTATGAGATCAACCCTGACTACGAGGCGACCATTCGCAGGAAGCTGACCCACGACCTCGACGGGGATGACACAGTCGAGTTCAGATTACAGACAACGCAATCTTAATCATCCTTTGACTCGCCAGTTCACACGAGTCTTCTGGCGTGGGAGGAATTTATTGATTGGACTATGACGTCATAGTGGTTGGGGCTGGCCCGGCCGGTTCAGTAGCAGCACACAATCTGTCACGAGCCGGCCTTTCAGTCCTGCAGCTGGAGAAGTACCGATTACCTCGAAGCAAGCCCTGTGGTGGGGCAGTGATGTACAGGGGAATCAAGATTGTCCAAGGTGATATTCCCCGGAGCATCATCGAACAACGAATCCACGGAATGCGGTTCATCATGCCGAACGGCAAGGAGGCTGAGTTCACCTCCGATAAGCTGATGGGCATCACCGTGGACAGGTCATCCTTTGATGAACACCTCGCCCGTCGTGCCGAGAAGGTCGGTACAACACTGATCGACAACACTCGCGTGCTCAAGGCCGGGGCATCAGACCCCAACGCCACCGTCACAACTGAAGGCGGAAGAGAGTTCACATCGCGTTTCATCATAGGGGCAGACGGTGTGAACTCAATCGTCAGCCGTTCACTGGGCCTCCGGCCATTGAGAAAGGACCTCACCAAGGTGGGCCTCGGTATGGAGTCTGACTTCTATGTCGGTGAGGACGGAGTGCTGCAGGCGACCCGTGGGAATCCCTCAATACTTGAGATTGCTCCGGTGGTGGGGCGGATAGGCTATGGCTGGGTCTTTCCCAAGAGGGAGAGTCTCGGAATCGGAGTTGCAGGTGCGGGATATCACATGACACACCTTCGTCAGATCTTTGATACCTTCTGGCGGTCAGTGTCTCAGCGGACCGGAGTGCCACTCACTCTCAAACGTCGCAGGGCTCATTTTCTCGGGGGTGATGGACTCCACAGTCAGAACGTGGCCAAGAGGGCCATCCTTGTGGGTGATGCAGCCGGCTTCGTCGATCCCACAATGGGCGAAGGCATTGCATACGCGATGCAATCCGCAGCCTTCGCGGCCGACGTGATAATCCGGGCCTATGAATCGGGAGCATTCGATGTTGTAACTCTGTCAGAGTATCAAGAGTTGTGCAGGCAGGAGTTCGCTGCGAACTTTGCCATGGTCGGTTGGGCGGGAACGAACAGCACCCTCCTTAGTACTCTTCTCACACGCATCAGTGGCCATCAGCTTGCCGGTGACATCATGGCCATGACCGCGCGTGGGGAGATCGGATATGCTGACATCCCAAGATACACACTGAGAGCCCTTCCGAGACACTTGCCCCGGATACTACGAAGAGTTGTGCTGTGTCATCTGGGAGCTCCGTGCTGAAAAGCTTCTTAGGGGTGACCTGTCCTGCTCGACACGATGAAGTCGGTCTTGTCTACTATACTGGTCATATTCGTCCTTGTCTCGACACTACCCCCCAGTGCGGCACAGGTCACTCACACTCCTGTCTTCGATGGTGCCAGTGCTTACCAATACCTCTTGGGCCAGTGTGACCTCGGTCCGCGACCGCCAGGTTCAGAGAACCTCTCTCTCTGCCGAGTGTACATCAAGTCACAGCTTGAGACCTCCGGGTGGAATGTGACCCTTCAGAACTTCACATATCAAGAGACCGCCTGTGTGAACATCGTTGGGACCTGGCATGAGACCGGGAACTCGACAGTCCTTCTGGGAGCACACTATGACACAAGACCTCATGCATCAGCGGACCCGGACCCTGCCAACAGAACAAGACCGATACTCGGAGCAAACGATGGTGCCAGTGGTGTAGCAGTACTCCTCGAGATTGCACGAGTTCTGCCTGAGGACACAAGAGCAGGTGTCCAGCTCGTCTTCTTTGACGCGGAAGACTCTGGAGGCATCAACGGATGGGACTGGATTCAGGGGTCGACCTATTTCGTCTCCCACCTCAATGAAACCGAACGCGAATCCATCTCTGCAATGATACTGGTAGACATGGTCGGTGATGCGAACCTGCGTCTCCCCCGAGAGAGCACCTCGACAAGGTCTCTTCAGGATGCGGTCTGGAACACCGCCTCCGATCTTGGCTACGGTGAGATATTCATCGACAGTTACCCCGGGGGGATAATCGATGACCATAGGCCATTCCTTGATGCAGGCATTCCAGCTCTGGACATAATCCAGGTACCCTTCCCCTCATACTGGCACACACTGGAGGACACTCCTGACAAGTGTAGTGCTACCAGCCTTGAGGTTGTGGGTTCAGTCCTTGAGGTGTTCCTGGTCACGGAATCTGATGAGACCTTTGCGCCAGAACTACAGTCCTCCTTCTACATCGGGATTGCATTAATCGGAGTGATTGTCGTCGTCTTCTGCTATCTCAGAAGCAAACGTCAGTAAGATGTTACACACATCTTTTAAGCTCACATCGATATTGCCATCGTCCGGCGTTACTGTGGTGGTCCAGATTGGAAGCTGTACTTCTGTTCAAACAGAGCAATGGCACACAATCGACAATCACCAGTCTCACAGTTGCACCCAAGGGTCGTCTGATTGCCTGCGGGACACTGGATGGCCGCGTTCTACTAGTCGACACACGACATGGCAAACAGAAGAAGTCCTTTGGGGGACATGAGGGAGCTGTCACTGCCGTAGCATTCCTACCCGATGGAAAACACATAGTGTCCTCAAGTTGGGACCAGACCACCCAGCGCTGGAGCCGGACGGGGAGAGAGGAACCAATTCGCCTCAGACATGGCACAGAGGTCAAGGCCCTTGCAGTATCTGCCGAGGCCAGCAAAGGTGCCGCTGGCGCTCGCGACGGGGAGGTGAAGATCTTCTCCCTGACGAGCTTGAAGTGCACCAAGAATCTTCAGGCCCACGATTCTGACATCTCCGGGCTGGCATTCTCAGATGATGGGAGATTCCTTGTCACGACATCCTGGGATGGGACATGCAAGGTGTGGGACACATCCAAGTTTGAAGAAACCTCCCCCGTTGTTCATCAGAATGAGCGATTGCGTTCCCTTGCCATTGCTGACGATCCTCCTCGCGCGTTTCTCGGTCTACATGGTGGACGCATTCTTGTGGTGGACCTTGACAGTCCTGGAGAACCTGCGGAGTTGGTAGGACATGAGGACGTTGTGAGCTCTCTGACTGTCAGCCCCTCCGGCGACCTGCTAGTCTCGGGAAGCTGGGACCGGACTATTCGAACATGGTCTCTCGACGACCTCAGTGAGGTATCGACTGACAGTCTTCTGACCGGAGTGACCTCACTGGTTTGGTCCCCAAAGGGTGACAGACTATACTCCTCTGACTTCTCCGGCAAGATACTCGTCTGGCATCGTTAGAGAGGTGGTCGGTCTCTCGGTAGGCTGACGCGCACATCGATCTCAACATACCCCTCCCTGTTGTACGTCAACCTGATCCGGCCATACCTTTTGTTCGGCGCGTCCCTCTTCTCTCCCTTCAAGATGATGGCCAGCTCCTCTGCCGCTCTATTCCTGCTCCTCTTGTCGAACGGAATGGGCAGGGTAGTCCCTTCTGACATGGTCAGAACCAGGGCCTTGTGGTCCAGCCTGACCAAGGGCTGTGAGAGTATCATCCTTCCGGGCTTGAAGTAGGGGTCCTTGTCTCTCAGACTGACTACGGTCTGTGCGAGCCTCTTGTGGCGTCCAATCTCCACTCTTGCTGTCATCACTACATCTGACAGGTACTCTCGACTCCCACCGAATCTCTTCCCGAACGGTTCCTTGAGGACCTCGATTGCCCTCTCAGCTCCAACGATCTTCTGCCTCAGTATCTCCTTTATCACCCAGTTCGTGGCATCAGCATATCTCTTCACTTCGTCCTCAAGTTGTATCTGCTTCTCTCTGGTCAGCGGTACACTGAATAGTCTCAGAATCTCGGTCTCAGGATTTGCCATCTTGGCCACTGTGACTCCCACTGACGAACAGGCCTAATCAATCTAGCTAGAGACGTCTATGACTCACAATCGATAGGCGATGAATTGAGCCTCCGCAATCACACGCTTGATCTCGGGCTGTTGCAGGTCGTAGGCCCCGTGCTCGAGGACTATCTCCTTGTAGAACTGTGGCTCCGACACTCTCAGAGTCTTGATGAAGGCTCCCTCCTCGTCAGGCATCTTCCCGGTGACCGCGACCAGTGACCTCCCCAGCGAATTCGCGGCCTGTCGCATCTCTAACACTGCCAGTTCATAGTCTCCCGCATATGTCAAGACCTGTGAACCGTAGAACTCCCTCTGAGCCTGCGCCAACAGGGTCGTGGCTCGAATCGCAGCTTCGTCTGTGGGGGCACTCTCAAGCCTCTCCTCGGCAAGAGAGAACCAGCTCTCCATCTCCTCCAGAACCGCCAGGAGCTTTGCCTCGTTCATCCCTCTCAGCTTGTACGTCCTGAGGAAGAGCTGGTATGTCATGGGGTCGAGCAGTCTCACCTCAGTGAGAACATCTGCCGGCTTCAGTATCCGAAATATGTTGTTCGTCATGAGGATCACTCGCCCAAGGCGGAATAGCCCCTCACGCATCTCGTAGATGGCACTGGTCTCATCCATCTTGTCGAGGTAATCCTCAGCTCGTCTCAGGCGTTCGACCGCCTCTGTCTTGACCAGATTGATGGACCCGTCTGACCAGACGTAGTCAGACGCCAGCTGCTGCCACTTCTTCAGCATGCCCCGAGTGTCATGCACCACTCTGGCCCCTCGGAACCTGCTGATGACTTCTGCGATCTTGAGAACATCCCCAGTCTTCTCATCGAAGACATCATCGACCTCTCGAAGAGTCATGAAGACCATGTCTATGCGGACCTCCTTGTGTGTGGACATGAGGGCCACCGGGGCCTCCTCACCATCCCATACGACACAGACATCCAGGTCGGAGTCCCGTGTGGCAGTCCCCCTCACGAATGAACCGTAGGCGAAGATGCCCCTCACGTTGGGATTGTCCCTCCACTCCTTCACTGTGTCTTTGAGGGCCGACTCGAACAGGTGTTGGACGTCCATGGTGCACACTCTCTCTCCTTCTTTGCTGACTCTCTACAGATTCCTACCGAAGTCAATAAAGCTATCTCAGACGTCGCTCCCGACACTGATTAATAGCTGATTTCCTCCAGTGGAAACGGGTCCCATCGATGGCACGAATTGACGGCAGGGCGAGTGACGAGATTCGCCCCGTAGATTTCCGGAGAGGCTTCCTCAAACACCCTGAGGGTTCAGTCCTCATCTCGACGGGCGAGACAAAAGTGATCTGCACCGCCACTGTGGAAGAGGGTGTCCCCGGATGGCTCAACGGCAGCGGTAGGGGATGGGTCACTGCCGAGTACGGCATGCTGCCGCGCTCCACCGATGAACGCATGAGCCGGCACAAGGTCAGCGGGCGCACACAGGAGATCCAGCGACTGATAGGACGTTCTCTGCGCGCTGCTATGGACCTCCATCGATTGGGAGAGAACACCATCAGGATAGACTGCGATGTCATCCAGGCTGACGGCGGCACACGCACCGCATCCATCACAGGGGCCTTTGTCGCTCTCTGTGACGCCATCAGCTTCATGATCGATATGGGCATGCTTGACGAGTCCCCCCTCCTCGGAAATGTCGCCGCTGTCAGTGTTGGGCTCATCAATGGCGAGCCGCTGCTGGACCTGTGCTACGTCGAGGATGCTGCTGCTGACGTAGACATGAATATCGTGATGCGCGACAACGACTTCGTGGAGGTCCAGGGAACGGCCGAAGGAGCGGCCTTCGGCAGGGACAGCCTCAACGCCATGCTGGACCTGGCTGCCAAGGGCATTCGCGAACTGGTCGCCGCTCAGAAGAGGGCCCTGTCAGTGTAGACCGTCCCTCTTCAGGGCCCAGATCGTCCTCCCCCGTGTGCACTTGACGGAAGCTTTATCTTGAAATGATGCAGGGTAGGACTGCTTTCGTCAGGCAGAGAAGGTATTGTCCGGTGGCTGACTCAGGTCATCGGAAACTGTTCTGGCACATACTGGTAACAGAAGTGCCCTTGACGCATAGCAAGCTTTAAATCGCCAGTCAAGCAGGCTGGCGGAGCGCTCACTGGAATACGTGAGCCGCATGGTTCAAAGACCCCCCAGGGGGCTCCGCCGAGGAGACCGACCATCGATCCGTCTCCGATGAGGGGATTCAGCGGGACAAGACCGAGAGCAGAGTCATTCCCGTTGGAGAACCGTCACTATGTCCGACTCGGCGCTGTGCGCCATCAAGAGTCGTGTCATAGAGATTGCAGAGAATGGAGTACACTGATCGAAATTACATTCATACACAACTCCTTGGCATGATTAGCCATAATCATGTCCCACAGTCATTGTGGACAACAGGTAATACTGTGCCAATACGTGAGTAAATCTACTATTCGCTAAACGGCCAGTGGTGGATGACTTGGTTGGCTAGCCGATGAAGGGCGTGACAAGCAGCGATATTCCGCGGGTAGACGCATGAAGTCTTTGATCCGCGGGTCCCCGAATTGGACTTCCTTGCACGGGCTAATAGCCCGTGTAGATCCAGGGTCGCTCCTGGATTGGGAACGCTCGGAACTGAAGCATCTTAGTACGGGCAGGAAGAGAAAACAACTGTGATTCCCTGAGTAACAGCGAGCGAAAGGGGAACAGGCCAAACCGAATCCCAGTGCGACGAGTGCTGGGAGATGTGGTGTGCGGACCATGGATAAGTGCCCACTCACCTAAGCCGAGGTCGTCTGGAACGACGCGGCATAGAGGGTGACACCCCCGTAGGCGTAAAGTGAAGGCATGTCCGTGGATTCCCGAGTAGCGCGGGTTGGATGTCTCGCGTGAACGTCGCAGGTACAATCTGCGAAGCCTAAATACTCAGCCAAACCGATAGTAAACTATGTAGCGCGAGCGAAAGTTGAAAAGTGCCGCGGAAGCGGGGTGAAAAGTACCTGAAACCATTGGTCTATACAAAGGATGCCGATTACAAGAGGAGATGCTCGGGGAACGAGGCGCGAGTGATCGCGTAGTAGGACCTGAGCGGATCGAGTCGGCATCATCCGTCTTGAAACACGGGCCAGGGAGTTCATGAGCGTGGCGAGGATAAGGTGGACAACCGTAAACGTAGGGAAACCGACATGCCCGCAGCCTTCGGGTGAGGGGCGGCGTGTGAAAGCGCGCGAAGTCACTCTCATGACACGAGAAACCAGTCGATCTAGGCTTGGCCAGGGTGAAGCCGGGCGAAAGCTCGGTGGAGGCCCGAAAGGGTTCTGACGTGCAACTCGTTCCGTTGAGCTGAGCGTAGGGGTAAAAGGCTTATCTAGACTGGTGATTGCTCGTTCTCCGCGAAGTTGGTCGCAGCCAAGCCCTGCTTGAGGTATCATGTGGTGTAGAGCACTTTCGGATGTGCCCGGGGGACGTCAAGTCCTTCACCATCCTGAAAACTCCGAAGCTGCATGAACCGTAGACGGCGGGAGACGGGTGCCCGGGGTAAGCCCGGCAGGCCGAGATGGGGAGAACCGAGAGTGTGGTTAAGGTCCCTAAGTGCCAGATAAGTGCGGTGAAGAAGGGCGTCGAGAGCCCAAGACAGTCTGGGGGTGAGCTTAGAGGCAGCTATCCCCGAACGAAAGCGTAACAGCTCACAGACCGAGGCTCTCGGCCTTGAAAATGGACGGGGCTAAATCTGGCCACCGAGACCGTACGGCACGCGAGTAACATCGCGTGATCCGGTAGCGGAGCGACCCGGTTGGGTAGAAGCAGGGGCGTGAGCTCCTGTGGACCGTCCGGGTTTGATGATCCTGGCAGTAGTAACAGCGAAGCATGGTGAGAATCCATGTCGCCGGAAGGGAAAGGGTTCTTCGGCGATGCGTCATCAGCCGAAGCTTAGTCGGTCCTAAGGGGCACCGCAACTCGAGTGTCCCGAAAGGGAATCAGGTTAATATTCCTGAACCTCGGAAGTACGTTTCGCGGCGACGCAAAGCCGGACTTGTGACTCATCTGGATAGGCCAGGCACCGTCCTCGCGGTGTTTAACACTATAAGCCTGCTGAGAACCGTAACGGTGAGAGGCAGGTGAAAGGTGGAATAGCGGGTGGTCGGACACCCGTCTGGCTGATTCCTGGTGACCTTGAAAAGCGAGTCCGGAAGGATCTTCCGAGTCCGTACCCAGAACTGACACAGGTTCCCTGGCTGAGAAGGCCAAGGCGTATCCGGGTCAATCCTGCCTGAGGGAAATCGGCCAATTAGCGGCGTAACTTCGGGATATGCCGTGCCTGGGT
>Ga0164311_10000321_pt1 | contig 20242 bp, 15 predicted proteins | sample GuaBasSedimGuay2_FD_121796 | JGI IMG/M metagenome (GOLD analysis project Ga0164311, IMG submission 121796) | Subseafloor sediment microbial communities from Guaymas Basin, Gulf of California, Mexico - Guay2, Core 4569-9, 9-12 cm | ecosystem: Environmental > Aquatic > Marine > Hydrothermal vents... | reverse complement strand
TCTATGCCACCTGGATCGAACCTTTCCGCATCGGTGTCACGCAGGCCGAACTGCGCTCGTCCAAACTCGACGGCCACACACCGCTGCGGCTGCTTCACATCTCTGATCTGCACATCGAGCACATCACCGCCCGCGAACGGGAACTGCTGCGCTTGGTCGAAAAGTTGCCCTTTGACCTCATCCTCTTCACCGGCGACTATCTCACCCTATCCTCCGTCCACGATGCCGACGTCCAGACCGAGGCGCGCGACTTATTGGCGCAGATCTGCGACGCCGCCGGGCCTCAGCGTCCCATCTATGCCATCACCGGCAGTCCGCCGGTAGACCATCCCGACGTCATACCTCGCATCTTTGAGGACCTGCCCATCACCTGGCTACTGGACGTGGTCAAAGATACGCGCATCAACGGCCACGCCGTGCGGCTCGCCGGGCTGCGCTGCACCGCCAATCGCCACCTGGACGGGGCGCGTCTCCGCCGCCTGCTGGACGGCGCCTCCGAGCATACGTTCACCCTGCTGCTCTACCACTCTCCCGATCTGATGCCGGAGGCAGTGGAGCTAGGCGTAGACCTCTACCTGTGCGGCCATACCCACGGCGGCCAGATTCGCCTGCCCTTCTTTGGCGCGGTTTTCACCAGCTCCGATTTCTGGAAGCGGTACGAGATGGGTCGCTACGAGAAGAGCGGCACCACGCTCTACGTGAGTCGCGGGCTGGGGCTGGAAGGATTAGGCGCGCCACGCGCTCGCTTCCTCGCCCCGCCCGAAATCGTGCTGTGGACACTGTCCTCCTGATCCTCCATCCACTTTGCTTGCTCAAGCCCACCAATATGCTATAATTCCAAATATGTCACCAACACTGATCGCCTTTATCGCTATAGCCCTGGCGTTCGACTTTTTGAACGGCTTTCACGATAGCGCCAACATTGTCGCGACAATGATCTCGTCGCGCGCGATGAGCCCCCGGCGCGCGATGCTGCTCAGCGCGACGGCCCATTTCATCGGCCCGTTCCTCTTTGGCGTCGCCGTGGCGACGACCATCGGTCACGAGGTAGTGCAGCCTCACGCCAGTACGATACCGGTCGTGATGGCGGCGCTGCTGGCGGCTATCACCTGGAACTTGATCACATGGCTCCTCGGCATCCCGTCCAGTTCTTCTCACGCTCTCGTCGGAGGGTTGGTCGGAGCGACTATTGTGGGTCACGGCCTGGACGCCGTGCAACTTCCCGGACTGGTGAAAATCATCACGGCGCTGCTAATATCACCGCTGGCGGGACTGGTCGGCGGTTACGCGCTCATGAAGCTGGTGCTTTTTCTGGCCCGCGGAGCCTCGCCGCGCATCAATTGGTTCTTCAAACGCTCGCAGACCATCACGGCGCTGGCGCTAGGGTTGAGTCATGGGGCCAACGACGCGCAAAAGACAATGGGCATCATCACGATGGGCCTGGTAGCGTCCGGGGCGCTGACGCAATTCCAGGTGCCGTTGTGGGTGATCGCCGCCAGCGCCAGCGCTATTTCCCTGGGAACAGGAGTGGGCGGCTGGCGCATCATCCGCACCCTGGGAGGAAAATTCTACAAGATTAGGCCAGTGCATAGCTTTACGGCTCAGATAACGTCGGGCGCGGTGATTTTGGGAGCCGCGTTGCTGGGCGGCCCCGTCAGCACCACGCAGGTGGTCAGCTCGGCCATCCTGGGAATCGGGTCGGCCGAGCGGCTGAGCAAAGTGCGCTGGGGAGTCGCTGGGAGCATCGTTACCGCCTGGCTGTTGACGATCCCCGCCTCGGGACTTTTGGCGGCGCTGGCATACATAGTCGTGCGTCATTTGATAGCATAGGAGAAAAACATGAGCTGGCTAAAACGCTTCTTGAAACCTCAACCCAACCGCTTTATCCAACTGCTGATCCAACAAGCCGATTATACCGTGCAAGGGGTAGAAGCCCTGCTCCAGTACCTCGAAAAACCAAATAGAGAGCACGCCCAAGAAGCCACACGCCTGGAAAAAGAGGCTGACGAGATACGCCGCATCCTGATCGATGAACTGAACCGCACCTTTGTCACGCCGATTGACCGCGAGGACATTCACGCTCTCTCACGCGCCATTGACGATGTTCTCGACTATGCTTACTCGACGATTGACGAGATGGTCATACTGGAAGTGGACCCCAACAACTTTTTGCAACGGATGGCCTCACTGCTGCGCAACGCCGCCCACGAGATTCACCTGGGCGTGCAACGGCTATCCGATCACCCCGGCGTAGCCGAGGATCACGCCGTGCGGGCCAAGGCGCTCGAGAATCGCGTGGAAGAGGTCTATCGCGAGGCCCTGGCCGAACTGTTCCACCGGCCACAGGACGTAGGGCACATCGTGGAAATGCTCAAGCTGCGCGAAATCTACCGCCACTTGAGCAACGCCGCCGACCGGGGCGACGAAGCGGCTAACGTACTCTCTGACATTGTGGTAAAGATGACGTGAAACAGAATGGCTGAATACGGCGAGCCCCTTACCGACCGCGAGAAGGAAATCCTACAGTTGGTGGCCACCGGCATCACCAACCGTGATGTCGCTTACCACTTGAGCATCAGCGTCAACACTGTCAAAGTCCACCTGCGCAACGTCTACACCAAACTGGGGGCCGAATCGCGCACCGAGGCGACGATGATGGCCATACGCGAGAGGTGGGTGGCCGTACCAGAAACGGCGACGGGGGAAACCCCAGCCCCGCCGGTCGCCCCAGAGCCACCCCTGCCCTGGCCCAAGCGGACGGCCTTGGTCGGCGCGCTGTTGCTCGTAGCAGCAAGTGTGACCGTGACGCGGCCCCGCAGCGGGACGGAGGCCAGCGCAGGAGCAGGCCTGCCCCTAGACCAGTCATCAGAACAAGCTCCGCCGCCTGCAACAGAAGCGGCAGAATCATCCTGGCGCGAGCTGGCCCAGATGCCCACCCGCCGCGCCTACCTGGCGCTCGCCGCCGCCGGAGATCGAATCTTTGCCATCGCCGGCCAGACCCCAGACGGCGTCACGGGCGCTGTCGAGATATACGACCCCGCCGCTGACATCTGGACGCGGGGCAGTGACAAACCCACGCCGGCAACCTACGTCTCGGCCGGCGTGATCAGGACAGACGTGTACGCGCCGGGCGGCTGCGACGCCGAAGGAACGCCGACGCGCGTCGTCGAGGTGTATGATACCATGACCGATTCCTGGCGCCAGGCCAGCCCACTGCCGGAACCACGCTGCGCCTACGCCCTCGCCGCGCAGGGCGAGAAACTCTACCTCTTCGGCGGTTGGGACGGAGCGCAGTACGTCGCCACGACCTATATCTACGACCGCCAGGCAAATACCTGGAGCGAAGGGACACAAATGAGCGCGCGGCGAGGCTTCAGTGCGGCCGCCCTACTGGGAGAGCAGCTCTATGTCGTTGGCGGGTACGATGGCGAGCGAGAACAACCCACCTGCGCAGCTTACGACCCGGCCACAGAAACGTGGGAAGCCTGTGCACCGCTAGCAGTGGGACGAGGAGGACTGGGATTGACCGCGCTAGGCGGCCAACTCTATGCCATCGGCGGGGGCGGCTGGACCAGCTACCTGGGTTTCAACGAGCGTTACACCCCACCCAACAATACGTGGACGCCGGTCGAGACGCCGCTGGTGGGAGAATGGCGCAACCCGGGCGTGGTTTTGTTCGATTCCGCCATCTACGCTATCGGCGGCTGGAGCAATGATTACTTGAGCCTAAACCAGACCTATGAAGCTCTCCCCTTCCGCATCTTTATCCCCGTAAGCCATCAACAATGAAAACAGCCCGCTGCCTGCCCCAAGCTCTCAACCCGTTCGTAACGTAACCGTAACCCAACGTGAGAGCAGTGTGCGGTACTATAGTCTTGTGTTTACGGTGTACATAGCGCACACCAACAGCGCGCGGTCGTCCGTGCCAGCATGCTTTTTTGAGGCAGCCACGATTTCCAAATCGAGTGTATTTTCCCACGTAAAGCGCCCTGCGCGATTTGGAAATCGCTGCTACGATCTGACTTTTCACCCATAAAAGTATAGAGGTCAAAACAACAGGCTACAAGGAAACGGAACGACATGGACAAACCCTACATCCTCATCGTTGACGACGATGAAGGCACACTCAAAACTCTGACGCTCGTGCTCGAAAAGAAAGGGTACGAGGTAGAAACAGCCAGGACAGGGCAAGAGGGCCTGGAAAAAGCACGGGGGCGATTCTTCAACCTGACGCTTCTGGATCTCAGGTTGCCCGATAAGCAAGGAATTGACCTGATAACCCCCCTAAAGGAACTGCACCCAGACATGGCGGTGATTCTAGTCACCGCCCACGCCTCTATGCAGACCGTCGTGCAGGCGCTGAATACAGGAGCATCGGCCTACATCACCAAACCTCTACGTATGAACAAGGTGCTGGCCGCGGTCGAGGAAGCACTAGAAAAACAACGCTTGGTTATCGAAAATAAAAAATTATACAACTTAATCCAGCAAGAACTGGCCGAGCGCAAGCGGGTGGAAGCACAAATCCTGCAACTCAATCGCGAACTGACCACCCTAAACAAGGTATCCCAAGCCATCACCTCCACACTGCACCTGCAAGAGACGCTGACCATCATCATGAAACACGTGGCCCAACTGCTCAATACAGCGGCGGCCTCGGTGGTCCTTCACGACAAGGCCCGAGACGACGTGTGGTTTGCCGCTGCCTCTGGCGAGGGCGCAGACTTTGTGCAAGGTATGAGATTGGCGATAGGGCAGGGAATCGCAGGCTGGGTCGTCCAGCACAGCGAGCCAGTACTGGTGCCGGACGTATCTCGGGACACCCGTTGGTTCAAGGGCTTTGACCAAGATAGCGGTTTTACCACCCGCTCCATCCTGTGCGTCCCCTTGCGATCCAAAGGAGAGACCATCGGCGCCATCGAAGCGGTGAACAAAAAGAGCGGCGTCTTTGACCAAGAGGACTTGCGGCTGCTGGCCTCGCTGGCGGCGCCCGCGGCCACCGCCATCGAAAACGCTCAACTATACGCGCAGGCGCAACACGAAATCACCGAACGCAAACGAGCAGAGCAATTGCTGCGAACATTGAACGCAGCGGCAGTAGCGATGGAAAGAGCGTTAACGACCCAAAAAGTATTCACCGCTGTTGCGGAAGAACTTGGAAAACTTGGCTTTTTGTGCGCGGTTTTCTCGGTAGATAAAGAGCAAAGGAAACTTTTGCCCAGATACCTGGGGTACGATGCTAAAGCGATCAAGAGCATCGAGGCTCTGCTAGACCTGAAAATCGAAAATCTTGCCCTACCCATCGAAACTGTAGATTTGCACAGAGAGACAATCTACAAAAAGAAAACCGTTCTCGTAAAAGGCGTAGGAAGCATCATCCAACAGTCATTGCCTCAGCCTCTAAAGAAATCGGCAGGAAAAATCGTAGAACTACTAGACCTGCCGCAGCACATCGCCGCCCCTCTCATAGTGGAGGACGAGGTCATCGGTGTGTTCGTCGTTCACTCGAACGACTTGACCACAGAAGACATACCGGCCATCACCGCCTTCGCCCACCAGGTGGCCGCCGCCTGGCGCAAAGCCAGCCTGATGCAAGAATTAGAGAGTAGCCTGGAGGAACTAGAACAGACCCAATCCCAACTCGTTCAGGCGCAAAAGATGGAAGCTGTCGGCAGGCTGGCAGGCGGGATGGCCCACGACTTTAACAACCTCCTGACGACCATCATGCTGTACACTCAGACACTCCTACGCAAGCCCGACCTTCCTCCCGGCTTGGAATCCTCCCTCAAAGTCATCTCTGGCGAATCACAGCGGGCCGCAGATCTGGTGCAGAAAATGCTGGACTTTAGCCGCCGCTCGGCGCTGACGACCCTGGCAATTGACCTCGAGCCTTTCGCCAAAGACACCATTGACATCCTAAAGCACACCATCCCGAAAAACATCCGCCCCACCCTGGCGATGGGGGACGGTCCCTACATAGTGAGCGCCGACCCCACTCAGATGCAACAGGTGGTTATGAACCTGGCAATCAACGCGCAGGATGCCATGCCGGAGGGAGGAGAACTACACTTTGAGCTATCTCGCATACAGGTGAAACCAGACGAACTTCCGCCGGTGGCAAAAATGCCCGCCGGGGAGTGGGTGCGCCTGACCATCTCGGACACTGGCTCTGGGATGACGGACGATGTACAATCCCACCTGTTCGAACCTTTCTTCACCACCAAACCCGTGGGGAAAGGGACAGGGCTGGGGCTGGCTCAAGTATACGGCATTGTGAAACAACACAAGGGCTACATCAGAGTGGAAACGGAAGTGGGGCGCGGGACGACGTTCCACATCTATCTCCAAGCCAATGAGACGGAAGAGGAGGTGCAAAAACGCACGGAAAAGAAACCATCGGCCATCCCAAAGGGACACGGAGAAACCATTCTGTTGATAGAAGATAGCGACCAGGTGCGCCAAGTCGAGCAGAACACCCTGGAGTCATTGGGCTATCGAGTGCTGATCGCCGCAAATGGGCAAGAGGCGCTAGAGGTCTACCGCTCAGCCTCAAAAGTGAACCTAGTAATCACAGAGATGGAAGACCAAGAGGTGTTCCAAGAGATGAGAAAGGCAAACCCTCACCTGAAAGGCATGATCATCACCAGCTATCCACTGACCGGGGGTTGGCAGACATTGAAAGAACAAGGTATCCTCAAAGTCCTCAACAAGCCTTTCGATTTGAGTACCTTGGGGAAAGCCATTCGCCACATTCTGGATATGGGCGCAGACCAGTAGGAGTAACGAAATATGGGCCCAACATTGTCCGATATAGAGCAGCGAAACATGGTCGTCTTCCGATTGCACCAACAAACGTACGCGCTACCCATAGAGCCGATCTTGCAAATCGTCGAGATGGTCGCTATCACACCCATCCCACAAGTCAGTCATGCGGTGGAAGGGGTGGTCAACGTGCACGGAGCAACCGTTCCCGTGGTCAACCTGCGTCGCCACCTGGGTTTGCCGGAAAAAGCGCTTCAATTGCACACCCCCATCCTCTTGGTACAGACCGCCGATTGGACGGTCGGTCTGATCGTTGACGAGGTAGCCGACGTGCTCGACCTCCCCGCCGAGCAGATCGCCCGCCCAGCAGACATTCTCCCGGAAGGGCTGGGAGAAGCGCCGGTACTGCAAGGATTGGCGCACACCAAGAACGGCGCAATCCTGCTACTCAACCTTGATCACCTTTTTCTGCCCGATCAGGCGCGCGCGCTGGCTCAGCTAGCCGCGACCCCGATCGAGAATTTTATGGGACTGGAGGAAACGGCTCCGGTCGAAATTACACAAGAGGATAAAACGTGACCCTCGCCGCGCCCCACATCAACACCAAGAATACACTCTCGCTCGGATACGGCGACCACCTGCGTTTTAGCCGGCTGATACAAAAGCGTTACGGTTTGTGCTTTCCCGAAAAGCGATACCCCGACCTGGAACGGGGCATCCGTCAAGCATTCGCCGCCTCCACCTGCACCGACCTGAACGAATACTTTGACCTACTGCAAGACCCCGACCACGGCGCGGCGCACTTTGAGCGGTTGATCAACGCTCTCACCGTGGGCGAGACTCACTTTTTCCGCGACGCCGGTCAATTTGACGCCCTGTACAGCCACGCGCTGCCCCAGATCATTGAACGAAGACGCGCCTTGCGCACCCTGCGCATCTGGAGCGCGGGCTGCGCCAGCGGCGAAGAACCTTACTCTATCGCCATATCGCTGCGCCAATTATTACCCGACGTGGACGAATGGTCCATCACCATCCTGGGCACTGATATCAACACTGAGGCGCTCGATCGCGCCCGCAAGGCAACCTACGGCGAGTGGGCCTTTCGCGAAGAACGAGCCAAACAATGGCAGCCGCACTACTTCCACCGGCGAGGCAAGCGCTACGAACTGGTCTCAGAAGTGCGCCGCATGGTCACGTTTGCTCAACTCAACCTGGCAGAAGGCGTCTACCCGGCCTACGAGACCAACACCACTCTGATGGATCTGATCCTATGCCGCAACGTGATGATGTACTTTCCCGAACCGGTTACTAGACAAATCGTCGAGCGGTTCTACCAGGCCCTGACCGACGGCGGATGGTTGATCGTGGGCCACGCCGAACATTCACTCATCACCTACCAGCGCTTTCAGACACACAACTACCCCAACGCGATTCTATACCGGCGCGCCGATCATTCCTCCTTCTTGCCCAAAGATTGGCATTGGCTGATACTGCCTCCGCCCAAGGAAGAAAAACCCGCCGCCCCAACTTTGGCGACGCCCCTAGATACTCAACCCATCTCGCAGTCGCCACCGGGCCTGCCCCAGAATGGGCAACCCAATGATAGCGATCCTATCGAGAAAGCGTGCGACCTCCTCAATTACGGACACTCGGCGCGCGCGCGAGACCTGCTCCTGAAAGCAATAGAACAAAACCCACGCCACGCGCCCACGTGTGCGCTGCTGGGTCAGGCCTACGCCAACCTGGGTTATTGGCAAGAGGCCGAATACTGGTGCCGCCAGGCAACACGCATGGACAAACTGGCACTCAAAGCCTACTATACGCTGGCGCTGGTACTCCAACATCAAGAACAACTCGATTCGGCCATCACCGCGATGAAAAAAGTGATCTATATTGACCGTCACAACGTATTGGGGCACTTTGGATTAGCCCACCTCTACCACAACAACAATCAACTGCCCCAAGCACTCAAGTCGCTGAACAACGCCTACCATTTGCTAAACGGACGGTCCGAAGAGAAAGTGATTCCAGATTCTGGCGGCATCACAACCGCCAGCCTGCGAGAAACAATCGTCCGTCAACAACAGCTTTGGAGCGCCGAGGCAAACAACGAATTGAAAATAGAGCGGACTGGAAAAGGAACGGACGATGGCAACAGCGGACTGGAAAGCTAAACGAGAACGCGCTTTCGACTGGGAAGGCGCGCACCAGCGCATCGCCGCCGCCCAAGCAGCCCAAGCGGGGCCGAACGTAACCGCGCCGGAAGTATTGGAGCAAATCTGGGCTGAACGCGCCGCGCGACTGTCCCAAGCGTTCATCCAGGAGGATAAAGGAGAGCAGATCGAGCTGCTGTTGATCAAACTGGGGCGCGGGACCTATGGCCTCGACGCCCGCTGCGTCTTGACCATCAAGCCCGCCAACCAAATCACCCATGTGCCGCGTGTACCGGATTGGGTGACAGGCGTGGTCAACATACGCGGCCACATCCTCTCAGTGCTCGACCTGCAGCGCTTCTTCGGGCTGCCCAGCGCCGAGGGGTACAAACCAAATGATCTCGAACCAGTCGAAAAGACGCCCTTCCTGATCGTCGTCGAGACGCCCAGCATGGAAATCGCACTGTTGGCCGACGACGTGTTGATGGTCGAGACAATGCCGGCCGACCGGGTGCAAGACGCGACCGGCGCCATCCAAAGCATTCCGCCGGAATATGTACGGGGCGTGGTGGAACACAACCCTGGGGGCGCGGCGCCAAACACAGACAATCCTGTGTTGGTATTGGTATTGGATCTACCAGCCTTGCTGGCCGACGAACGATTGATCGTGCACGAAGAGATCACCTAGTAGAGTTTATTGAGGATCACGATATGTTCAACCAAATTCGAAAGCGGTTCACAACACACAGCACAAGCATCCGCACCTTACTTGTGGGCAGTCTACTTACTATCCTGCTCCTGCTCGTGGTGATTACGGCTCTCAACTACCTATTCACCTCTCGCCTAGACCGGGCGCTGGCACTGATGGAAGAGGAGACGGAACGAGCCAACGCGGCATTGGAAGTGGGCAAGGCGGCGGCCGACCTGCTTTCGATTTTAGCGCAAGGAACAGTGAACCACGACGTGGCCGATTTCACTCAGGCTGTGCAAAAAGCCCAACAAGCATTACTCAACGCAGAAGAGCGATTGACGGAAAGCGCCGACTCTCTGCCGCACGATGATCCAGTGCAAATCGCGCTATACGGGATCAAGGCTAACACCGCCGACATACACAGCCTGGCGGATCGCATAATCCGAGCAGCAGAAGCGGAAAGATGGTGGCAAATTGAAAATCTCGTGCTAGGAATGGTCCCTTCCCACCATAGCTGGATGAACGAGGCGGTAGAACAGACACAGGGTTTGACGGCCGAGCGGCGGGTAGCCGCCTCTGTCGAGGCTGCAACTGCCCGCCGCGTGATGCACATAACTCCGCTAGGGATAGGAGCGTTGATTGTAATCGTGGCTGCGGTCACCTTCTTTGGCGCCGACCGCGGCATCGTCCAGTCAGTAGAACGACTGACCAATGCAGCCGGTCACCTAGCTGCCGGGCGACTGGAGGAACGAGCCCCTATGGAGCGAATAAGCGAATTTGCTCATCTAGCCTCCGCCTTTAATGAAATGGCCGGTCAACTGGAGACCACCTACGCCCAGCTAGAACAACGTAACACTCACTTACAGACTACAGTTCAGAGATACGACGCTTACATGGCCGAGGTGTCACAGGGCAATCTGGCGATCCGGGTGAGCATTGACGAGGGCAAGCGCCAACCAGGTGACCAACTGGCCACACTAGGACACCGGTTGAACAACACTGTGGCTAGTCTCCAGAGCATGGCGATCCAGGTTCACGAGGCGGCCAACAACCTGAATTCCACCGCCGCCGAAATCCTGGCCGCCTCCTCCCAACAAGCCGCCGGAGCCAACGAGCAATCGGCTGCCATCTCTCAAACCACCACCACCGTAGATGAGGTCAAGACCATCTCGGAGCAAGTCGCTCAGCGCGCCCAGGAAGTCGTAGACGGATCGCAACGCACCGTCCAGGTCTCTCGCTCCGGCCAAGAGGCCGTAGAAGAGACCATCAACAACATGTCCCAGATCAAAGCCCGCGTCGAATCCATCGCCGAAAACACCCTGGCCCTCTCCGAGCAGACCCAGCAGATCGGCGACATCATCGCCACCGTCAACGACATCGCGGCCCAATCCAACATCCTGGCCCTCAACGCCGCCGTCGAGGCCGCCCGCGCCGGAGAACACGGCAAGGGCTTTGCTGTCGTCGCCGCCGAGGTGCGTAACCTGGCCGAGCAATCCCGTCAAGCCACCTCCCAGGTGCGCGCCATCCTCTCAGATATCCAGAACGGCATCAACACCACCGTCATGGCTACCGAGGAAGGCACTAAGGTCGTTGACCAGGGCGTGCAGTTGGCCGCGCAGACGCTAGGGACCATAGAGCAACTGTCAATCGTGATTGACGAATCGGCCCAGACAGCGACGCAGATGATGGCCGGCGGACGGCAGCAGGCCTCCGGCGTCGAGCAGATCGCGCTGGCGATGCAAAACATCGCCCAGGCCACCGTCCAGAGCCTATCCAGCACCCGCCAATCAGAAAAGGCGGCCCAAGACCTGAACGAGATGGCCCGCAGCCTGACCGAGATCGTGGAACAGTATCAATTGTGAAACGTAAAGCGTGACTTTAGAAAATGCGGAGGCGACAACCATGTCCCAAGAAAAAATGATGCCTGTAACGACCAAACCTGAAGGAAGCTGGATCAGACAATTTTTCGCCGCGCCAGTTTTTGAGAATGACGAGGACAAAACACGCACCGCCAGCCTGCTCCACGCCATCTCGTTGGCATTTTTGACCATAGCGGTCGTAGGCACAATCCTGATACTGATTCAAGACTTTTCCCTACACAGCGTGATGATTGGCGCCGCGTTTGTCCTGATAGAAGTAACGATACAGTACTTGATGCGTCGCGACAACGTCCAGCTCGCCAGCCTGGCGCAATCATCTATGTTATGGGTAATGATCACGTACTTGATCATCACCAGCGGCGGAGTGCGCGCCCCCACCTTTGGCAGCTACGTTCTGGTCGTCCTGATAGCCGGTCTGCTTTCAGGCGGCTACGTCGGGATCGGCGTCGCCGTAGCGAGCGCCGCGGCGGGCCTGAGTATATGGTACGCCGAAGGGCAGGGTCTCTTGCCATTCGCGGAAAACACACTTGGATCCGCCTGGGTGACGCAAACCGCGCATTTCGTCTTTGCGGCCCTGATGATCCACATCGCCACTCGCGGCATCCAAGAAGCATTCAAACACGCGCGGCGCAACGAGCGATCCATGGCCGCAAGCAATCGCGAACTGGAAACCCAGACTCAAGAACTGGAGCACCTGGTTGCGCAACTGAAAGCCACCGCCAAGATGAGCCAGGCAGCCACATTCATACATGATCTGGGCACCCTCTTATCCCAGGTGACGCACATGGTTCACGACCAGTTCGGCTTTTACCACGCCGGCATCTTTTTGCTGGACGAAGACAACGACTATGCGGTGCTCCAGGCAGCCAACAGCGAGGGCGGCCAACGCATGTTAGCCAAAGGCCACAAGTTGAGGGTGGGAGAGCAGGGCGTGGTGGGCTATGTCACCGGCACGGGCAGTCCCCGCATTGCTCTCGACGTGGGCGCCGATGCCGTCTACTTTGATAACCCCCTGCTGCCAGAGACCCGATCGGAGATGGCCCTGCCGCTCAAAGTGGGCGAGCGCATCATCGGCGCTCTCGATGTGCAAAGCAAGCGGGAAGCGGCCTATGACAAAGACGACGTGATGGTGCTGCAAATCATGGCAGACCAATTGGCGGTCACCATCGAAAACGCCCGCTTGCTTGGCGCAACCCAAGAAACCGTGCGCGAGCTAAGTTCCTCCGCCGCCGAGATTCTGGCCGCCACCACACAACAAGCATCGGGCGCCAACGAGCAATCGGCCGCCATCTCCCAGACCACCACCACCGTGGACCAAGTCAAAGTCATCGCCGAGCAGTCAATCGAACGCACCCAAGAAGTCGTGGACACCTCTCAACGCACCGTCCAGATCTCCCGCTCTGGTCAAAAAGCTGTGCAGGAAACCATCGGGAATATGGGTCAGATAAAGGCTCGCGTCGAATCTATCGCCGAGAACATCCTGGCCCTCTCCGAGCAGACTCAGCAAATCGGCGGCATCATCGCCACCGTCAGCGACATCGCGGCCCAATCCAATATCCTGGCCCTCAACGCCGCCGTCGAGGCCGCCCGCGCCGGAGAGCACGGCAAGGGCTTTGCCGTTGTCGCCACCGAGGTGCGCAACCTGGCCGAGCAATCCCGCCAGGCCACCTCCCAGGTGCGCACAATCCTCTCGGATATCCAGAACGGCATCAACGCTACCGTCATGGCTACCGAGGAGGGCGACAAGGTCGTTGACCAGGGCTTGCAGTTGGCCGCGCAGGCGGGAACCGCCATAGAGCAACTGGCCGGCGTGATCAAAGAATCGGCCCAGGCGTCGGCGCAGATGATGGCCGGTGGGCGGCAGCAGGCCTCCGGCGTCGAGCAGATCGCGCTGGCAATGCAGAACATCAACCAGGCCACAGTCCAGAGTCTGGCCAGCACCCGACAGGCAGAGAAAGCGGCGCAGGATTTGAACGATCTGGCCCGCAGCCTGACCGAGATCGTGGAGCAATACAAGTTATAGGTTTGCAAGTGAGCAAGGAGAACGCATGTCTCTCGCGGCCAAGATTCGCGAACAATTGATCAACTCTTTCCGGGCCGAACTTGGCGACCACGTCCAGACCATGACCGACGGCCTACTGGCGCTGGAGCAAGATAGCGTCGCTGGCGAGGAGCGCGGAGCCGCGCAGGAAAACATCTTTCGCGCCGCCCACAGCCTCAAAGGAGCCGCCCGCGCGGTGGGAGTCACCATGGTCGAACAACTGGCCCACGCACTCGAGGACGTGCTGGACCGGATGCAACACGACGACATCGAACTGAGACCCGAACTCTTCACCTCCTGCTACCAGGCGCTCGACGCGATCCAGGCCGTCCAGTCGGCCTACGAGAGCGGCGAACTCACGCCCCCGCCGCAGGCGCTGCAGGCGCTCGCCGGGCTAGAATCGTTCCGTTCAGGCGCCCCGGCCGCGCTCAAGATTGAGCAGGCCGAAATCAATACACCGCCCACCGACGCCACCCCCACTCCGGCAGGTCACGAAGGGGACGAGACCATTCGCGTCAGCGTGAACAAACTGGACGCGCTGATGGCCCAACTCAGCGAACTCGTCGTCACAAAGATCCACGCCGAGCAACGATTGGCCCAATTGCGCCAGTCCCAGGAGCTTGTGGCGCTGTGGCAAAGAGAGTGGCTCGCCACCCGCAGCGCGTACGGTCGCCTGCTCCGTCTGCCCTCCGTCGGCAGCGGCCATACCGGATTGGGCAAAGATATGGACCGCGTGCTGGGTTATGTCGGCGCCAGCCAGGAACGACTACGCGAAATGGGCGCGATGATAAGCACTCTCGCGCGCGAGTATGCCAACGACACAATGCAAATGTCCCTGGTGATAGACGAACTGGAACAAGAGATCAAGCGCATCCGTATGCTGCCCCTCAGCAACATCACTGGCCCTTTCAGGCGCATGGTGCGCGATCTGGCGCGAGAGGCCAACAAAGAGGCCGTGCTCCAGATCGTCGGCGGCGATACCGAGATGGATAAACAGATACTAGAACAGATCAAAAACCCGCTGATTCACCTGCTGCGCAATGCCGTGGATCACGGCATCGAATCACCCCAGGAGCGTGCTGTGGCCGGCAAGCCCCGCCGGGGCGCGATCACCCTCACAGCCGAGCAACTGGGCCAAGAGGTAGTCATCTGCGTCTCTGACGACGGGGCCGGGCTGGACTCTGAGGCCATCCGCCAAGCCATCGCCCGCCGAAACAAGGTTGGCGCGCAATCATTACAATTGAACAAGGCTGAACTGATCGAGGCCATCTTTAACATCGGCGTCTCTACCAGTCCCATCATCACTGATATCTCTGGTCGCGGCGTGGGTTTGGACGTGGTGCGCCGCAACGTGGAAGCACTGCGTGGGCGCATTGACGTGGACTGGTCGCCCGGTGCAGGGTCAACCTTTACACTGACTCTGCCGCTGAGATTGACCAGCTCGCGCGGGCTGTTGGTGCGCGTCTCCGATGAAACGTTCGCTATCCCGCTCAACAGTATTGAGCACATTATGCAAGTCAGCCCACAGAAAATCCAACCACTTGAAGGGCGCGACACGATACGCTATAATGGACGCCCGGTCAGATTGGTGCGGCTCAACGACGTGTTGATGCTGCCACGGGCCAGCGTTCAGCGCGACGAGGCGTACATCCCCGTCGTCATCCTGGCGGCAGCCGAACGATATATGGCCTTTGCAGTAGACGAATTGACCGGTGAGCAGGAAGTTGTCGTCAAGGAAATGGGGAAACAACTTACGCGCGTGGGCGGCATCACCGGAGCCACCGTGATGACGAACGGCGAGGTGGTGCTGATTCTCAATGTAGCCGACCTGATAAAATTGGGCCTGCGAAGCGAGCGCCGCTCTATCTTTGCCACATCGGCCGAGGCAGAGCCTCCAAAAGCAACACGCGCCCAACAACACATCCTGATCGTTGACGATTCGATCACTACCCGCACCCTGGAAAAGAACATCTTGGAAGCCGTCGGTTACACCGTGCAATTGGCGACCGACGGCCAGGAGGCATTGAACAACATCGCAGCCGAGGGTGTACCAGACTTGGTCGTTTCGGACGTGGCAATGCCGCGCTTGAACGGCTTTGAACTCACCCAGCGAATCAAAGAGAACCCGGATACAAATCACGTGCCCGTGATCCTGGTCACGTCACTGGATTCGGCAGAGGACAAGGCACGGGGCATTGAAGCCGGCGCCGATGCCTATATCACCAAGAGCAGTTTTGATCAAACTAACCTGCTGGAAACAATAGAACAGTTGATTTAACTTGTGCAGCCCGTCGGAACTTGTCCTGTGCGCAAATGAAAGGAGGAACAACACGTGGCTACAAAGAGCTATAAAAAGATTCTGATCGTAGAGGATAGCCCGGCCCAGGCGCTTGCGCTCGGACAAATGTTGGAACAAGAAGGGCTACAAGTGCTCTGGGCGGCCGATGGTTTGGCCGGCGTGACAATGGCGCAGAAATATCTGCCAGACATAATCGTGCTGGATATAGAGATGCCGGGAATTAACGGCCTCGAAGCCTGCCAACGCCTGAAGGAAAGTGAACAAACTGCCGAGATTCCAATCATCATGCTAACCGTTCGTGACGATGCCGCCACAGTGATCGCAGGAATTGGCCAGGGCGCGATTGACTTTATTCCCAAGGATGCCTTCTCCAGCGCGGTGCTTTTAGAGACGCTACGACAGTTGGGCATTACGGAAAAGGATGACGTCCAATGACTGACAGCCAAATCATAACGATTCGCAGCGAGTTTGACGTGATCACAGCGCGAATGAAAGTGCGCGAGATGGCTCGCACGAAAAGCTTTGATATCACCGATCAGGCGCGCATATCCCTCGCTACATCCTCATTGGCCGAGACGCTGGGCTTGGGGAGAAAACATCAGGGCCAGATCAAGATCGAGGCTCTGGAAACAGGAAAACAGACCGGCATCCAGGTGACTTGCGCAATAGCCGCCGGCGCCCACCCTGATCTCACACTGGAAGGACTCAGAAACACAGAATGGCTGGTTGATAAGTTAACTATCGAAACGTTGCCATCTAACGAATTGCAAGTCACCATAGTTCACTGGGCCACGCAGAGGAGGGGAGGCTATGTTCGAAACTAGCACCAAAGGCACAATCCTGGTAATCGAAGACAGCCCTACACAAGCAATGCACCTACAGACGATGCTAGAGCAAGCAGGCCTAAACGCACTGGTCGCCTGCGATGGCGAATTGGGCTTGCAAATGGCGGAGCAATTGCAGCCCGACGTCATCGTACTTGACGTGCAAATGCCGGGGATGAACGGCTTCCAGGTATGCAAGCGGCTAAAAGGCATACCAGATACAGCCAACATCCCTATAATCCTGTTAACGCGCCACGATGACGACGAAACAATCGTATTAGGTTTGCAGATGGGGGCGGTTGACTATATCCCCAAAGACGCCTTTGCCGACGCAGTTCTGATCGAGACATTGCGCCAGATGGGATTGATCACGCCGGAAGAATGAGATAAATTGTCGCTATGAAGAATATCATCCGTGTGCTAGTCGTCGAAGATTCGCCAACCGTACAGGCGATACTGGTTAGCATGTTGCAGGACACGCCGGGGTTCGAGGTCGTGGGCCGCGCGCAAAACGGCCAAGACGCAGTGCGACTGACCGCTCGCCTGCGGCCCGACGTGATCACCATGGACATCCGTATGCCGCGTATGAACGGGCTGGAAGCAACCCGCCAAATCATGAGCACCACGCCCACGCCCATCGTCGTCATAACGTCCGCCGTCTACGATAAAGACCTGAACGTCGCCTTCAACGCCATCGCGGCCGGCGCGCTGACGGTGGTCGAAAAGCCCAAAGGTCTTGGCCCCGAAGCATACGAGGCCGTGCGCGACCAACTGGTGACAACCATCAGGCTGATGTCTGACGTGCAAGTGGTCACCCTCTGGCCGAGCCGCCAGCGCCCCGCCCCGTCGCCCAGTCCCCAGGCCGACGTCGAACTGATCGCCATCGCTTCCTCCACCGGCGGCCCCGGAGTGCTGCGGGAGATTCTGAGCGCGCTGCCCGGTGATATGTCAATCCCCATCGCGGTCGTGCAGCACATCACGTCCGGTTTTGCTCGCGGGTTCGCCCAGTGGCTAGATAGCACGACCGAGTTACAGGTGGCAATTGCGCAAGATAACAAACCGCTCACGCCAGGACGAGCGTTGATCGCGCCAGACGATACCCACGTAACGATCAGACGCGGGGGCATCGTCTGTCTCGATCACTCCCCGCCGGTAAAGGGGTTGCGCCCATCGGCCACGCTGTTGTTTGACTCTGTGGCGGAAACGTATGGGGCCGCAGCCGCCGGCGTGGTGCTGACAGGTATGGGCCAAGACGGCGCCGATGGTCTGGAAAAGCTCAAGCAGGCCGGCGGGCGCGTCATCGCCCAGGATGAAGCAAGCTGTGTGGTCTTTGGCATGCCCAAAGCGGCAATCGAGCGCGGCGTCACCGACCACGTGCTGCCACCGGACAAAATCGCATCAGTGCTCAACCATCTGAACGAGCTACACAAGCGGTAAGTCGGAATGTCATTCCGACCTACATTACCAAGCCATCTAACGAGAGGTGAAAGAATCATGACAAAAGCCAACCACACACAGGAAGCAAACGGGCAAGCTCAACCCGTCGCGCAACGCGCAGATGTCGCGCAACGCGCAGATGTCGCGCAAATCGAGCGCATAGCCCTGGCATCCATCGCCGATGGCGTGGTAGTCAGTGGCGCCGACGGTCAAGTCGTTCTGCTCAACCAAGCTGCCGCCCGCATGCTGCGGGCAGACCCCAAAACCGCACCAGGTTGCCCGGCCCACACTCTCTTCGAGTCCTGCTCCGCCCGCTACCATCTGACGATGATGGACGCAATGGACCAACTGTACGCCGATCCGTACACGCACGAGCAGAGCGAAAAGAGCATTGAGCTAATCATAGAAACCGGCGCGCGCGTCATCCAGGCGCACCTTTCGCCTCTGCTCACCGAGGTAGGCCAATTTCTGGGAGTCGTGACCCTGCTGCGTGACATCACGCGCGAGGTCGAGGCCGAACAGGCCAAAAATGACTTTGTCCTCAATGTCTCTCAAGAATTGCGCGCGCCACTGACGGCCATCAAAGGGTACGGCGAAATGCTGTTGCAGCAAACGGCCGGACAACTCGACGAGCAGCAAGAAAAGTTCTTGCGCATCATCCACAACGGCGCGGACCGCCTGGTCGCACTGATCAACGACCTGCTGGACATCAGCCGCATAGATAGCGGCCAACTGGAACTGGACATACAGTCCGTCCAGATAAACGCACTCATCCGCGATGTGGCAGACCTGATACGGCCACAATGTGACCGGAAGGGCCTGCACCTGACGATTGAGGTCGAACCTAAAGTCGAATCAGTGTTGGGCGATAAGAACCGCCTGACGCAAGTGATCGCCAACTTGGCCGGCAACGCCTGCCGCTACACGCCAGAAGGAGGCCAGATCACACTATCGTTGTCACGGCCCAAACCCGATGAAGTACAAATAGATATCACCGATACAGGCACCGGCATCGCCCCAGAGGATCAGACCCACATATTCCAACGCTTTCGCCAGGTAGACGTCCCAACCGCCGCCGAGATCCACACCACTGATCTGGGCCTGCCGATTGCCAAGATGTTGGTCGAGATGCACGGCGGGCGCATGTGGATGGAAAGCGAGGTAGGGCAAGGCAGCATCTTCTCGTTCACTCTGCCCCTGCACACAGGCGCGCCGGGCACTGTCCCCGGCACCAAAGCCGAGCATCCCCAAGCCAAACACACCGTACTGGTCATCGAAGACGACACCGATGTCGCCCAACTCATCGCGCTACAACTGCGCCAGGAAGGGTTCAGTGTGCTCACGACCGAGCGAGGCAAAGAGGCCCTGCAACTGGCACACGCCCAACACATTGACCTGATCACGCTGGATATGATGCTGCCCGACATCACCGGTATGGAAGTGCTGCGCCGCCTCAAGACAGACCGCGAGACGGCCGACATCCCGGTGATCATCGTCTCTGTACTGCAACCCGACGGCAGCGGCATTGGATGGGGCGCGGTCGAGCACATCACCAAGCCCTTTGCGCTCGAAAAGCTCATGAAAAGCATCCGGCACGCGCTAAAAGCCGCGTGACGAAGCTGACCAAGGAGCAGAAAATGGTGCGCACTGCACTCTCGTCCAGCCACATTTGCGCTGCCACCTGCGTATGAGGGGTATGATGACAGCGCCAGTAAACCTCTTGCGCAAATCGTTTGGTCTGCCGTTTCCCTTTCTTGATCCAGGTTAACGGCTCACCAAATAGCTTTTCACAGTCGGGACAATTGAACCGGCGTCGCCTGAAATGCACAAAGACAACAGCATCCGCTATTGAAGAATCACGCACACAACGGTTCTCACTTTCATATTCCTTGTGGCTGCACTTGCCACAGCGATGACAATTCCCGTAGTCCCGATGGGGCTCACATTGCAAGTGCAGAATCTGTTGTCCGTCTCTCCACTCATAGGCGTAGGCGACCACTCGTTGATGCGGAATACGCAACAGTGTACTTGGCCTATTTTCCGCACCTCTGGACAACTTGATTTGGAACTTGCCACTTTGTTCTCCCGAACCCAATTTGGGCAGATTCGCCGTCTGAGTCAGTGAGAAACCAGGTTTTTTCTGAAAAACCTGGTT
>Ga0164311_10000320_pt1 | contig 20287 bp, 17 predicted proteins | sample GuaBasSedimGuay2_FD_121796 | JGI IMG/M metagenome (GOLD analysis project Ga0164311, IMG submission 121796) | Subseafloor sediment microbial communities from Guaymas Basin, Gulf of California, Mexico - Guay2, Core 4569-9, 9-12 cm | ecosystem: Environmental > Aquatic > Marine > Hydrothermal vents... | reverse complement strand
GCGTCGGTGTGGCGGTGGGGGATGTGGTGGGCGTTGGAGATGGAGTGGCCGTCGGAGAAGGAGTGACAGTAGTAAACGGAGTGGCAGTGTCCGTTGGGATGGCGGCGGTGACGGTCTCGGTTGGCGCGGGCAGAGCGGTCTCTGCCGGCGGTTTGGTTGGCGCGGGTTCGGGTGTGGCCCCCAGGAGCGGCGCGCTGCCGGCCTCTTCGACCAGCAGATAGGTCGGCCCGCCGATGATGCACCCTCGCGTGTCGGCGCAGCGAGCGCGGGGCAGCGTGAGCGTGTATTGCCCGTCCACCGGCTGGATGGTTTGCTCGACGCCGCTCTGCTCGATCAACCGCGCCTGGTCGGCCAGCGCGGGCAGCGAGAGCGTCACGTCAGATTCGGTGCGCGCCCAGAGGACGCGGGTGGTACGCGCGCCCCGGTCGAGCGTGACCACGGTGTAGCGCGGCTGCCGCTCCTCGCGGGCCGATATTGCGCCGGCATAGTGTGTCGTTATCAGCCGGTAGGCGTCGTAGGCCGGACGGCGGCTATAGTCGGAGCGAATGATGCCATTGGGTTCGGCCCCGACCGGTGGGTTTGCATCTACCACCCATTTGTAGACTGCTATTCGTTCTGCTCCTTCGCTCAGCGCCAGGGAAAACGCCTGTAGTAGGTAGCTAGCCTGCTCCTCCATACTGATCTGAAAGTTGGCTTCTGGCAAGGGATAGGAAGGGTCGTCATTCGGCGGAGCGTCGGTCTCGTTGACCCAGATGGGCTTTTGGATGCCGCGGGCGGCTAGCGCGGCGCGTGTTGCGCCCAAGACCGTGGCAAAGTTCCTGGTCTCAAAGTAGATGTGTAGGGAGATCACGTCAAAGTAATAGCCGTGCTCCGGCCCCGTGGGATCCTGCGCGGCGATTTCAAGGAATCGCTCCAGGTAGTAGCGACGGCCAAAGACAGTGTCGTGAAAGTAGGTCAGGCCCGCCAGGTGGATGGTGACATCGGGGTTGGCCTGGTGTGCGGCCAGGTGGGCGACTTTGAGCAGCCGGTAATACTCTTCCACCGAGCCGCACCACTCAGCGCCGTACGTTTCTGGGGCGATATCCGGTTCGTTCCAAATGATCCAGTGGTTGATCCGCCCGTTGTATATCTGGACAGTTCGCCGGACAAAGGCCGCCCACAGGTTACCGGGGTCGTCTACCGGCAGATCCAATCCGCGTGGGACGCCGCAGCCGGGCAAACCGTCGGTGGCCCAGTCCGGAGAGTGTTTCAGCACTGCCACAACTTCACGCCCAGCGGAGGCGGCCTGGCTCAGCCATTCGTCCGGCACATGGTAGCCGTTCCAATCGTCGGGGCCCTTGGGCTGCAATTCTGACCAGTAGAACAGGATGCGCTCCCAGCCCACGCCGGTCTCGGCCGCAGCGACGGGGTCGCGGAAAGCCTCGACCGCGCCAAAACGAGGGTCGGGCGGCGCAGCCAATGCCCAATGCCCAATGAACAATGAACAATGAGCAATGACCAATGCCAGGGGCAGGGTGAGTCTGAGAATTTGGGATTTGGTCATTGATAATTGAGTTGATACCATTCCCAGAAGCGACGCATACCCTCGGCGACGGGAACGGTTGGCTCATAATCTAGGAGGTCGCAAGCTCTGGCGATGTCGGCGTAGGTGATGGGCGGTTCGCTGGGGGGGGCGGGGGGGGTGGTCATCCGCGCGCTCTTGCCGACCAGTTCCTCGACCAGTTCCACGAAATCGGCCATGCGCACCGGCTCCCCGCGTCCCAGGTTAAAGACTTGATAACCCAACGGCCGGTCGGCGGCGGCCACGACGCCGGAAGCGATGTCGGCGACATAGGTCCAATCGCGGTACATTTCGCCGGCCTCGTAGAGTTTGAACTCCCGGTCGTGGACGATGCAATCGGTAATGATGTAGGGCATCATATCGGGCCGGCCGCGCGGGCCATAGACGGAGAAGAAGCGCACGGCGGTGAAGGATAGATCGAACATGTTGTGGTAGGCGTGGCCCATCACCTCTCCGGCGATCTTGGTGGCTGGGTAGGGGGCCAGCGGTTTTCCCAGGGGATCGTTCTCCCGGAACGGCAGTTGTTCGGTGCGCCCATAGACGGAGGAGGTGGAGGCAAAGACAAAGTGGGGAGTGTTGGCCTTGCGGGCCGCTTCCAGCATATTGACCGTGCCGCGCACGTTGACGTCCACGTAGAGCGGGCCGCGCTCGATAGAGTAGCGCACCCCGGCCATCGCCGCCAGGTGGATTATGGCGTCAAACCCGCCCTCCGCGCAGATGCGCTCCATCGTCTCTGTGTCACGCACGTCGGCCTCGTGGAGCGTAAAGCGCGGGTTGAGCGCCAGCAGCGCGACGTTGGCCCGCTTGCGGGTGGGGTCGTAGTAAGCGTTAAAGTTGTCCAGGCCGGCGACGGAGTCGCCGCGGGCCAGGAGCGTTTCGGCGACGTGACTGCCGATAAAGCCAGCTGCCCCGGTGACTAGAATGTTCATTTTCTACTCCTGTAATTGCAGCTTATGGCGCACAGAGCGGTATGTGCGCCTGCCCTGCCGGGCGAATATCTTGCACGTTCAGTTGGAGCTGCCGCCGCCCGTTCCACTCGTTGACTTCCAGGTGGTAGACAGTGTCCACGCGGTCGGGCAGTTTCCCGATCCATTCTCCCTGCCGGAAGGCGATGCTGTCCCAGGTGACGTGCCCGTTCGAGAGTTTGAGTTTGAGGTGGTTGCCATCGTTTCCCACGGCTCGCTGGTCCCTGGCCTGGACGTTCCGGCTGAGGAAAAGGGGCTGGGGGTTGGCATAGCCGCAGGGTTCCAACTTGTCCAATTCCCTGCGCAGATCCCACGATATTTGGGATAGTTCTAGCTCCGCGTCCACGCTCAAAGTTGGCGCCAGTTCGACGCCGGTCAGTTGCTCGGCGGCCAGTTCGCGCAGTTTGTCGGCCAGTTCGTCCAGATGCTCGTTGGGGACGGTGAATCCCGCTGCTGCGGCGTGCCCGCCGTGGTGGATCAGCATAGCGGCGCATTCGTCAATCGCCTCAATGATGTTGAATTCCGGGATGGAGCGGGCGGATCCGCGGCTAGTTTTGTCGCCCACCTCGACGACGATGGCCGGACGATAGAATTCGTCAACCAGACGACTGGCGGCCAGGCCCACGATGCCGGCCGGAAAGCCAGGGTCGGCGGCGAACAGGAGAGGGGATCCGTCTGCTGTGTCCAGCGCTGCTTGACGGGCGCGCTCCTGAACTTGGAATGTGATTTGTCTCCGCTCGCGGTTCAGCCGGTCAAGTTCTCCGGCCAGTTGTTCGGCCTCGGCGGGGTATTGAGTCGCCAGGAGTTGATAGGCCAGCTTGGCATGGGCCAGTCGTCCGGCGGCGTTGATGCGCGGCCCCAGTGTGTAACCGATGGATGCGGCGCTTACCTGTCCGGTTTTGACTCTGCCCTGTCGGCAGAGCGCCTCGATGCCCGGTCGTTTCATCTGGTTGATCCGTTCCAGCCCGCGATGCACCAGCGCCCGGTTCTCACCCATCAGGGGCACCATGTCGGCTATGGTACCCAGTGCGACCAGGTCTATCAGATCGTTCTCACTCAAGCGTACCTCTTGCTCGCTTACGGGCGACTGGCGGTGACTGCGCAGCAGGGCCTGGGCGAGTTTGTAAGCCACGCCCACTCCGGCCAGTTCGCTGAAAGGATAGTGACTGTCAACTCGTTTGGGGTCAATCACGGCCACAGCATCGGGCAATTGTTTACCGGCAGAATGGTGGTCGGTGACGATGACGTCCAGCCCCAAGCGGTTAGCGTGGGCGATCTGGGGCAGGGCGCGGATACCGCAATCTACGGTGACGACGACGCGAACCCCATCGCGCGCCAATCCGGTCAGCGCCTCCTCGTGCAGGCCGTACCCCTCGTCCACGCGGTGGGGGATGTAGGGCCGCGTGCGTCCTCCAAGCGCCCGCAATGTCTGGACGAGTAGCACTGTGGCGGTGACTCCGTCGGCGTCAAAGTCGCCATATATGGCGATGGGTTCGCCGGCGCGCAGCGCCTGTCGCAGGCGGGTGACGGCAGTGGACATTTCTGGGAGGTCGAAAGGATTGCCTTCATCGCTTCCTCCGTCGAGGAAGGCGGTCGCTTCGGTTTGATCGGTGATGCCTCGGTTGTAAAGCACCTGGACGACGATAGGATGCAGGGGGGCGAGGCGGGCGACGTGGCTGGGCGGAGCGGGCGGCGCGACCTGCCAGCAGTTGAGGTGCAAGGGCATAGAGAACTCCGTTATCAACGGACAACGGTTCATATCATTGTCCATTGGTCATTGTCAATTGGCCTGCTATATTACCACAACGTGGGTAAAAGGAAAAGCCCTTCTCCTTAAAGGGAAAGGGCCTTCCTCTGTTTCGTTCTGGTGTGGGATTATGCCCAGCCTTGATTTCTCACAAAGTCGGAGATGACGGGCACTTCGACCCATTCGCCCTGGTATGATTTAAAGCCCAGGTAGATAGCGTAGAACCATACCAAGATGCCGATGCAAAAACCACTCAGGATGATCGCCAGGACGCCCAGTATGATGGATACCACTGCGTTATACTTGAGGAAGGGGCGATTTTTCTTGTCCTCGATCAGCAGCACGATGATGCCGATTAGGGGAGCAAAAATATAACTCAGTAATGCCCATAGCTTGTCGTCCTGTGTGACCTCTCCACCACCAATTATTTCTTCTGCCATATCGGTTCACCTCCTTTTGTTCCGGTGAGCGAGGGATTTGGTAAAGCACCCATATGTCGCGCTTTACCCCCGGAACTTGGGTATTTTAGCAGACTATGGAAGCGGTGTCAACTCGGCTGCGAGGGTTGAGTTTGGTTTTCTTGACACTCTTTGTCGGCGTGGTACAATCTCTTTCGTCTTGCGCCGGTGTGTGGACAGCAATTCTCGTTACGGGTGAAGAGTTAGGTCGTAGCCGCGATTTCGCAATCGCGCAGGGTGCCTTACGCGGCAAAACAGACGCGATTGCGAAATCGCAGCTACAAAACGGGAATTGCTGGTGTGTGGGGGAGACTTGGCAAACGATAGAGGCGAGGAAGAGATGGGTATGAATACGGCCGGGGGCGATAGAAGCTTCCTGTCTCTGTTCAAGTGGGCGGTACTGACTGCCACTCTGGCGGCGGCGGCCTATCTGGGCGGGTCGGCGCTGGCGCAGCGCTGGATAGAGCCGCCTCACGTTTCTCCTAGCGCGACGCAGGTTCCACAGCAAGAAGTGGATTGGCTCGCGTTCGATGAACCGGTGGATGGTACCCTGGACGCCGATACCGAGGACGTCTGGCAGTTTCGGGGCCGTGAGGGGCAGTCGGCCGTCATTGAGATGTGGCTCCACCCCGGCTCCGGCTCCGACGTGGAGGCAGAGCTGGTCGTGCGCCTGCTCGCTCCCGACGGGACTGTGTTGGTGCAGGAGACGGGTTCTGTGTTTCTGCCCCCTTACGTGGTTCAGCCACACCTGCCGACTAATGGTCTTTACTCCGTGCAAGTGTCGCCAGCCTCGGGCGTGCCGGGCCGCTACTCGCTCGCGCTCACTTTATCAGATGCGCTCGCGCCGGTTCCGTCAGGCGGGACGCCTCCTCCTGGGTTGACGGCGACGGCCCTCAGCGGCCCGATCGCCGCTGTCGCCGACAAGTTCCAGTGGCCTTCTACGCGGCGCGAGATCTCTGGTTGGACTTTTCACGACCCGCGCAACCCCGGTCACATCGGCCTTGATATTGCCGCTGCGATGTGGGACCCCATCGTCGCAGTGGCCGACGGGGTGGTGGTCTTTGCCGAGTGGGGGGGCGGTTACGGCAACCTGGTCATCCTGGAGCACGACGATGGCTGGCGCTCCTACTATGCCCACCTGACGGAAATCGTGGCCGAGGCGGGGCAAGAGGTACGGCAGGGAGAGCTCTTGGGCGGGGCGGGGACCACCGGTTATTCCACCGGGCCGCACCTCCATTTCGAATTGCGCTACCAGGGCCGCCCGGTGGATCCGCACGTCTATTTGCCGTAGGGACGGTCAGCGAGCGCAGCGAAAGCCGAGGTTATCCTGGGTGTAGCTGGGCGGCGTCTCGTTGTGGGCAAAGGTCTGCGCCCAGCGACTGACGGCGTTCCAGGCCCCGCCTCGGATTATTTTGGTCTGTTCCAGCACGGCCCAATCCTCCACCCACTCCCACACGTTGCCCGCCATATCGTGGACGCCGTAGGGGCTGGCCCCTGCGGAGAAGCTGCCCACAGGGCTAACGCTGCCTCTCCCAGATTCGCGCGTGTTGGCCAGCCCGTCGCGCCACTCGTTTCCCCACGGGTAGGTCAAGCCCTCGCTTCCACGGGCGGCCTTTTCCCACTCGGCGTCGGTGGGCAAGCGTTTCTCGGCCCACTCGCAGTAAGCGCGCGCATCCTCCCACGAGACGTTAGTCACCGGATAGTCCGCCATCTCCTCCGAAAAGACGCCTTCAGGGGCCGGGTGGTCGGTTTCTTCGGCAAACACCCTGTATTGCGCGTTGGTAGTCTCGTACTTGTCTATCTGGAAATCGGGCAGGCGGACTCGGCGCGGCTGCGGCGCTCCCGGCGCATCGCTCCCCATCAGAAACTCGCCGGCGGATATGGTGATCATCTCTCCCCCGTCTGGGCGCAGCGGCGACTTGAAGGGGATTGGCTCCTGAGGAGCTTGAAAGACTTGCTGAGGGATGATGCGGAATACGACCAGCAGGGGTACGCTCAAGAGGATCAAGACGATCATCAGTGTGACGACCGGCACCGGCATTGGTCCCAACTTGCTGCCCCACAGGTATTTGATGGTTCCTATCACGTCGCCAGGGGCTGGCCGGCCGGTTACTTCGGCCAGACGCTTCAGCCGTCCGCGTATGGCTGCGACTATGTCCTGGGGGTCGAATGGTTTGGTGATATAATCGTCAACGCCCATTTCTTTGCCCCGGCGGATATCGGCTTTATCGGTTTTGGCGGTGAGAAAGATAAAGGGCACCTGTACCCAGCGGGGATCGCTGTGGACGCGCTCGTACAGCTCGTAGCCGTCCATCTCGGGCATCATAATGTCGGCCAAGATCAAGTCCGGCGTGATGCGCTCCAGGACGTTCATCGCCTCGACGCCGTTCGTTGCGGATAGCACTTGGTATTCTTCCATCTCCAATGTGAGTTTGACGCCATCCACTAGCTCAGGATTGTCGTCAACGACCAAGATAATTGCGCTCATTGTCAGTTCTCCTTATAGATGTCACTTTCTACGTCTCGGGGTCTATGCCGGGTAACGTGACGGTGAATGTGCTGCCCACGCCGGGCAAGCTCTCCACTTTCACTACACCGCTGTGCGCTTCGACGATCTCTTTGACGATCGCCAGCCCCAGGCCCGTGCCGGGGGTGGTGTGGGAAGGGTCGACGCGATAAAATCGTTCAAAGATTTGCTCCTGGTGTTCAGGAGCGACCCCCATCCCTGTGTCTTTGACCTGTACCTCCACGTAAGGTTGTCCTTCGATCGTTGTGGGTATCGTTTGTACCTTCACCATGCCTCCGGCCGGTGTGTATTTTATGGCATTATCCACCAGGTTGCGAATGACCCGCGTGATGATCCGGGGATCGGCTATCGTCATCACGGCGGCGGCCGGCTTTTTCCAGCGCAAGGCGATCTGTTTAGGCTCTGCCAGGGGACGCATACTGACGACTATTTCGTCGGCTAACACTCCTAGGTCAACCGGCTCTCGCTCTATCTCCATCGCGCCGGCGTCCAGGCGGGTGAGGGCTAGGATGTCTTCTACTGACCGCTCCAAGAGTATGACTTGCTTCTGGATCGTGCCCAGTATTTCCTTTTGCTTGGGTATCGGCAACCGTTCGTGGTAGGTAGACAGGTTGTTGGCGTGCACGCGGATGACGGCGAGAGGGGTTTTGAGTTCGTGGGTCACGCCGGCCATAAAGCGGGTCTTCATGCGTTCTACTTCTTTGAGCGCCGTGATGTCGCGCAAGACGATCACGGTTCCAATGGCTTGCCTCGGCGCTGCGCCGCTTTCGTCTCGTATCTTTGCCGAGCGCGCCTGGATAGAGAGTGAGCTATCGGTTTGAGCGGCGTCGGGCAATTCCACCAGGGCGCTCATTATTGGTTCGGGGCTGGCGGCCATATCGTTGACGCAACGCCACAGCGGAGAGTTTAATCGCTCCTCCCCGATGGGCTGGCCTTGTAATTGACCCAAGCGGAAGCCGAGCATCTCTTCCGCCGTTCGATTGGCGGTCAGTACGCGGTTTTCGGCGTCCAGCACCAAGAGACCGTCCGCCATGCTCGCCAGGATCGCCTCTGTCTTTTTTTTCTCCTCGACCAGTTGCCGGGTGCGCTCTTCCACCATTTGCTCCAGATGCCGATTGAACTCTTGTACCTCTGCAAGAAGCCGCGCGTTTTCGTTGGCCACGCTCATGATGCCGGCGACCGAGTTCAAAAGCATCATATCTTCGGTAATCAGGATATTGCCTTCTGCGTGGATGACGCCCATCGCCCCAATGATCTGGTCTCTGCTGATCATTGGAACGGTGCTGATGGTGCAGGCATCGGGAGAGACGATGTCGAGGCTACCGTTCGAGTCATCGAGAATTTCAGCAAGAACGAGGGGAACTTGGTCCACGAGCGTTTGGAGGGTCAACTCTTCCTCGGTGCAAAAGTCTACGGAGGTCGCAAGGGATTGCCCTTTGTGGGTAGTGATGTTCACGTGCGCCCTCGCTCTGTGCGCGTCCGCTCCGTGCGCCTTCGCTCCGTGCGCCTTCGCTCCGTGCGCCTTCGCTCCGTGCGCGTCTAGCAGGAGCAGCGCGACCGCTTTGGCCCCCAGCAGTTGAGCGAGTTTGGGCATTGAGGGGGCCAAGCTTTCTTGCAAGCTGAGAGAAGATGTTGCCGCCAGGGCCAGTGTGTTGAGGAACTCTAACTCGTCATTGCGCCGCGCGATGACGTGGGCTCGACGCCGGGCTGTCATTTCGGCTCTCTTGAGCCGCGCCACTGCGCGTACCCGCGCCTCTAGTTCGTTGGGTTGAAAGGGCCGGTATATGTAATCGTCGGCGCCCATATCCAGCCCCTTGCTGACCATCGCGGCGTCACGGTGGTGGGCGGTGACAAAGATCACGGCAGCGTCTTTTGTTCGGTCGTCGGCCTTGAGCTTTTCGCACAGCTCAAAGCCATCCATCCTCGGCATCATGATGTCGCTGAGCACGAGGAAAGGCAGTTCGGCGCGGGCTTTTTCCAGACCCTCTTGGCCGTCAGAGGCAAAGCTCAGGGTGAACTCGCTTCTTGCGAGTATCTGTTTGACGAGCCGGCAATTGAGTGGTTGATCGTCCACTACCAGGATTTTGTTCAAGTCCATCTCTGGCAGTGCATGATTATCTCTTACTCTGTCAGAGGATTTGGACTCTTGGGCTGGGACGAGGGGCTGGCGTATCGCTGTGATGGCGTGTTCCAATGCTGCTTTGACGTCGGCTGACGCCACTCCTGGCCATTGGGCCGCGATCTCTTCGAGAGACAAGCCCTGGGCGACGTTCTCCAGGACTTGGACGACCGGTATCTCTGCCCCTTGGCTGGCCGGCTCGTCATTGGTTGTTGTTATGTTTTGTTCGTTGACCCGCAAAGTTGTCATAAAAGCAGGGTTGCCTTCGTAGTTTCAGTAAAGCTGGTCTGTAATACGCCTGTAAGTATATTCCAGACACGTGTGTGTGTCAAGGAGGCGTTATTCAATTTTGACACCTTTGACCAGATTTGCTATACTGGTATCGCAGTCCAAACTAATGAAAGGAAAGGAGATAGTATTATGAAACGCGCATTTCTTGTTTTGTTGTTGGTGGCTCTTCTGCTCGCCCTGACGCCGGCCGTCGCTTACGCCGGCCCGCCTGCGCAGGACGGGACCGGAGAGGAGGAGAGCACTATCGCCAAAGTCATCGGAGCGTTGGGCCTCTATGCCGCGATGATGATGGTTCTGGCAGTCGGCGCCGAGGTGGTGATTGACGCCGTGCGGCCCATCTTTGGCCTCAAGCGCCAGACATCGGCAACGGAGGCCATCAACAAAATGAGGGAGTGGCTGCCGGGAACGCTGGCCGACCTGGGGGCCAGTACCGAAGCGCAGCGACAACTCAACGCGAGTATGGAAAAGCTCGAAGAGTTGACGACCAGCTATGAGGATAGAGCAGAAGAGTTGCACAACAAAATACAAGAGGCGATGCCCACTTTTGTAAAGGAATTGGCCTCCAAAGATGTCAGAGCTGTGATGGATAATCGCTGGAGCGAACTGGCCTCCGCCCTGAAACTTGAGGAGAACGACGAAGGAGCCATCAAGGCCTGGTTTGAGGAAACTCTCAAGGAACTCCAAGGCACTAATGCCACCGAGATCGCTGCTCACTTGCAGGCCACCTCTACCTTGCTCGACACCGTGCGCAAGCGGAACAATGAACTCGGGGGGATACTGGGCCGGGCCTGGAGCGGGTTGCGCCAGCGGATGTTCAGGTTAGGAAATTCCTTGGGCGAAGGCTGGTTGGGCAAATTTTTCAGGTTTGTGCTTTTTATACCCTCTTATCTAGAGTACGCTTGGGCCTGGCTGCGCAATAGGCTGCCAGATGGAGAGACTTTTAACAAGAAACTTGAAAACCTCGGCCAGCACAAACCGTTTGGTTCTCTTACCACGCTCGAAGAGGCGGCTACACGCATTTTTGAAGAGGATGCGGGACAAAAAAACCGCGAGAACGCGCGCATCTCTTGGATACGTGTCCTCTCCGCTGTGGTGGGCATTGTGCTGGCCGCCTCGCTGCGGGTGGATGCTATTCAGCTACTTTCACCGATCTTGGGTGATACTGTCGGGAGCTTTGCCCGCGTGGATGCCGAGGGCCAGGCCATCGAGTGGTGTACGGTGGGGCAGTTGATCGAAAAGAGCTGCCCGGGTGAAGCGGCGCGAGTAGAGGCGATGGCGGAAGGTGGTGGCGTTGCACAGGCGGCTTCGAATGTGTTCCAGGCCGTAATGGTCGTGCTGCTCAACCTTACCCCCGGCATTTACCTCAGCGGCCTGGGGGCTGCCGCCGGGTCGTCTTTCTGGCACGATCAACTAGATAAACTGCGCAGCGCCAAAACGACTGTGTCTCAGGTGGAAGAGTTGGCCGGACAGATCAAAAGGATGGGCGGATAGGCGACGGTGGTTTTTCAATGCTGACCGGCCTCCGCGAGTACCTGACGTTTCTGGTACTGAACCACCCCAGCGAGATTATTGTCGCTACAGCCGCGTTCAGCGTGGCGGGCGTCCTGGCTGGGGCAGGCGTGGCGGCGTTGAGCGGACGGCGCTGGGAGGCGCGTGCCCTCACGCAAGAGGGCCTGCCCCTGGCCCTCGCTTCCCTGTTGCTCTGCCTGACCGACTGGGCGTTGCTATGGTCGCTGCCGCGTCTGCGTCTCTCTTTTTCTCTGATCATTACCCCGCCCTTGGTCGCCAGTATCTTTGTGCGCCAACTCCTCTTCTGGGGGTTGTTGGGCGCGGCCCTGTTAACTCGCTGGCGAGGGCGTCGCCGTGGCGCAGAGATAAGGGCGCACCAGGCGCTTTTCCTTTTCCTGTTCAGTAACTTGCTCTTTAGCGGCGTGCAGGTATATGCTTACGTCGTGGAGCCTCTGTGGGTGGAGACGACGGAGTTTGAGTTGGCTTTTGCTGACTTGGACCCGTCCGTCCCGCCGGTTCGCGTGGTGCATATCACCGATGTCCACATTGAGCGCAGCGGCTTTCGGGAGGAGCGCGTCATCCGCGAGGTCAACGCGCTTCAGCCTGATCTCATTCTCCTCACCGGCGACTATTTGAATCTCTCCTACCTCTCCGACGCTACTTCTGCCGCTCACTTTCGCCAGTTTGTCACGCAACTTCAAGCCCCTTACGGCATCTACGCCGTGCGCGGGTCAGTGGAGCCGACGCTGGATTCTATGGCCTGGCTGATGGAGGGAACAGACGTCGTGTGGCTGGAGCAAGAGACACTGACGGTGGACGTGCGCGGGCAGCCGGTGACGCTGGTGGGGGTGGCGTGCAGCCACCGGCAGGAGCTGGACGTGGCGCGCCTGGATCAGACGATGGAGGGCATATCCGCCGACGCCTTCACGCTGCTGCTCTTCCACTCGCCCGACCTGATACGCGAGGCGGTCGACCATCAGGTGGACCTGTACCTGGGCGGGCATACCCACGGGGGACAACTTTGCTTGCCATTCTACGGCGCCATCATTACCAATTCGATGTATGGCCGGCGCTATGCGGCGGGATTGTTCAAGGAGGGCGACACTCGAATGTACATCAGTCGCGGGGTGGGATTCGAGGGTGGGGGACTGCCTCGTGCTCGCTTCCTGTGCCGTCCGGAGATTGTGAGTATTGAGCTTGGAGGGATGGATGATTGACAAATCTCTATTGGGGCACAGTGGCGCTCCTGCGGAGTGGGCGCTGATCTGTGCTTAAAACCAACTATACCGACAGCAATCCCCGTTTTGTAGCCGCGATTTCGTCGGATTATGGCAACCGGAGGTTGCACGCAATCCGCTATCGCGTTTATTTCTCCGCGTAAAGCGCCCTGCGCGATTTGGAAATCGCGGCTACGACCTGACTTTTCACCCATAACGGGAATTGCTGTTGTGCATTGCTATGGGCCTATTCACGAACATTGCCTTGGAACAGATGCTGATGGCAGTGGTTATATGTTGACTGATATAGGACGCCACACTGTGTTGTAAGTGGAGATACAGCTTCAACACTGCTTTGTGGTAAACGCCTGACTTGGAGAACGATGGTGTTTTTCGCACGAACCGTGCCAGTCTCTGCCGCAATGTGTTGTTCCAACGTTCCACGTGAGATGTTTCGCTGCTCTCTTTGCCTCACGCAGGCTGATTCAGTATGGAATTCCCTACAATATTTGCGTTGTCTGCGAGAATAATTGTGACCTGCTACTTGCAGACTTGCGACTTGGCCGCGCTATGATTTTCTGATAACACAAAGCCGCCTCGTGAGGCGGCCTTGTGTTGTTGACAATCGTAGACGGAAACTGACTATTTGATCTCGACGACTGCTCCGCCCTCTTCCATCTTGGACTTGGCATCTTCGGCCGCTTCTTTGGAGACAGCCTCCATCACAGTGCTGGGAGCGCTATCTACCAGGTCTTTGGCCTCTCTCAAACCCAGGGCTGTGAGTTGCCGCACGGCTTTGATGACCTCAATCTTTTTGGGGCCAATTTCTTTGAGGATGACATCGAATTCGGTTTGTTCCTCTTCCGGCTCTGCGGCTACCGCAGCGGGCATCGCTGCCATTGCTACTGGCGCTGCTGCGCTCACTCCTAACTTTTCCTCCAGCATCTTGACCAACTCGGATGCTTCGAGCAACGAGAGTTCACTGATTTGTTCCACGATCTTGTCTAGGTCTGCCATTATTTTCTTTCTCCTTTTCTGCGCTTCTGCGCTCGTAATTTAACAGATAAGGGATTATTCGAGACTGGCGGATTGCCAAATTTCAAATTCGACATCACCAAATCTTGTTTCCCAGATATTTAGGCCGGCTCTGCGGCCTGCTCCAATTTTGCATCAGGCCCCGATTCTTGTAACTTGTCCACGTAGGCTTGCAGCACGTTGAGGACTTGCCGGATGCCGCCAGCGACGACGCCAGCCACCTGAGTGGCGGGAGCGTTGATGACGCCAAGTGCCTGCCCAAAGAGAACTTCTCGTGACGGTAAATTGGCGATGGTGCGTACCTGTGCTGTTTTGATCACTGACCGGTCTAACACTCCGCCTTTGATACGCAGTGTTTTCAGTTTTTTGGCTGCGTTTGTCAGTGTCTTGGCCACCGGGGGAACCTCGTTCTGACAAAAACTGACGACTGTTGGTCCGATGAGCCATTCACTCGGCAGTGATATGCCCATTTCTTCCAGGGCAAGTATCAACAATCGGTTCTTGACTACCCGGAATTTGCCTCCGATGGGGCGCATTGCGCGCCTGATGTCGTTTATATCGTTCACGCTTAACCCTCGGTAGTCAGCCAGGATGATCCCCTGGCTTTGTTCGAGTTGCTCAGTGTACTCTGCGACGAGTTCGATCTTTCGCTGCTTTGAGATTGCCAAACGTATTCACCTCCTTCTTGATAGAATAGAAAATCCCTGCGTCATGCCGACGCAGGGACACGAGCTCACCCGGTTCTAAAGGATGAAATAAGTGCCTTGCCTCGGCTGGCTGTGTTTAAGCGCCCTCAGGCGCGCCGGCTGTCTTTGGCTTGCAGATTTTGTCCAAAAGACCCTAGAACGCGACCTCCAATGTCATTGCCTGGATTGGGTCTATTTTAATGCCTGGCCCCATTGAAGATGTAACCGTAATCTTGCGAACGTACGTTCCTCTGCTGACGGCGGGAGGTCTGGCTTTATTGAGCGCGTCCACCAGTGCTGTAAAGTTCTCAATTAGCCTATCAACCGAGAAACTCACTTTGCCAATGGGCACGTGCATGTTGGCGGTTTTATCCAGACGGAACTCCACTCGGCCGGCCTTTGCTTCTTGAATTATGCGCGGCAGATCTTTTGCTGGAGCCACCGTGTTAGCCTTGGGATTGGGCATCAGACCCCGAGGCCCCAGTATGCGTCCCAGTCGTCCCACTTTGCCCATCATTTCTGGCACGGCGATGGCGACGTCGAATTCCGTCCAGCCGTCCTGGATCTTTTTCATCCACTCGTCGTCGGATGCCACATAGTCGGCCCCGGCTTCTTGGGCGATCTTTTCTGCTTCGCCGGCAGCGAAAACCAGTATGCACACTTCCTTTCCCAGACCTTGAGGCAGCAGCACCGTGCCACGTACTTGCTGATCGGCGTGGCGCGGGTCCACTCCTAGTCGGAAATGTACGTCCACTGTTGCGTCAAAACTCTCGTAACTGGTCTCTTTCACCAGTTCTAGCGCTTCTTGCGGCGTATAGAGCCGCATACGATCTATTTTATTCAATGCTTCTTGGTATTTCTTCCCTCGTTTAGGCATTATGTCTCCTAATGTGGTTCTGACGGACGGAAATTCTAGAGGAATTCCATGGCCCTCCCACAGATTGAATTGTTGATCAGTTTGCGATGGTGATTCCCATATTCCGCGCAGTGCCCTCAATCTGCCGCATTGCCCCTTCTATGTCAACGGCATTCAGGTCTTTCATTTTCGTCTTTGCGATCTCTTCTAGCTGCACGCGGGTGATGCTGCCGACCTTTTCCTTGTTGGGTTCGGCTGAGCCTTTTTCCACACCAGCCGCCTTGCACAGCAGGGTGGGCGTGGGCGGGGTCTTGAGAATGAACTTGAACGACCCATCGTGGTAGATGGTAACCTCGGCCGGGATGATGTTGCCTGTCTGGCTGGATGTGCGGGCGTTATATTCCTTACAGAACTGCATCAAGTTGATACCGTGCTGCGCCAGTGCAGGCCCCACCGGTGGAGCTGGATTGGCCTTCCCAGCACCAATTTGTAGTTTTACGACTGCTTTGATTTTCTTCATTGTCCTCCATCCTAAGCGTATTACGAATTACGCATTATTACTCACGTTTTCTCTACTTGCAAAAAGTCAAGTTCGACTGGCGTCTCGCGGCCAAAGAAGGAGACCATCACTCGCACCTTGGCTCGCTCCATATCAAGCTCATCCACCATGCCGATGAACTCGTTGAAGGGGCCATCAATGATGCGCACTTTCTGGCCTTTTTTGAACGTGACCTTGATTTTTGGAGCATCCGACTCCATGCGCTTCAGGATAGCCTGGACTTCCTCTGGACGCAGGGGGGTTGGCTTGTTACCCATCCCTACGAACCCAGTGACCCCTGGCGTGTTACGCACTGCATACCAGGAATCGTCGTTCAGAGTCATCTGCACCAGGATGTAGCCTGGGAAGACGCGCCGCTCGACTGTGCGTCGCTTTCCCCCGCGAACCTCAATTTCGTCCTCGGTGGGCACTACGGTCTGGAAGATTTGATCGTGCAATTGCATCGTCTCGATGCGCTGCTCCAGGTTGTACTTGACTTTGTTCTCGTGACCTGAGTAACAGTGAACGACGTACCATGCGCGGTCATCTTGAGGTGCGACGATGTCGTCTTTTTCTGGTGTTGCTTCGGTCTGGAGCTTGGCGATCTCGACAGCAATATCTTGCTCCTCTTCCGCTTGGGAAGTGGCTGCTGGCGTCTTGGTAGTTTCACTTTCGCTTTCCTGAACCAGTTCCTCAGATTGGGGTTCTACCGCCTCGGCAGCGATCTCTGTAAGCTTGGCCTTCTGCCCCATTTCCTCCTCTGCGGCGTCGGGAATGGACGGCGACACCTCTTGGGGTGCTTTATTTTCGAGTTCCAGTGGTGACGCCGGCATATCGGCATCACTTTCTGCCGCTACTGGAGAGATTGCTTCGGGTTCACTTTGTTCAGCGAACATTGTTATTCTCGTCTCGCTACGCCCTCTGCCGGCTCAGAATTACTACGGTCAGTACACTGATAACCACGACGATGGCTATGGCTCCGATAGCGATTGCGCTGCCGCTAATGAGCCCGGTTAGTTCCATAGCAAAAAGATAGTCCAGCAGGCCCAGGAAAAGAGCCATAGCGATGGTGACAAGCATGACGATCCTCGTCAGATTCCACGCTTCCTGGCGGGTGGGCCAGTGTACCTTGTGCAATTCCTCTCGTGTTTCGCGCAGGTACCGTACAATAGCGGTTTCCTTTTTGAGCTTGGATTTCTTTTCCGATGATTTTTTCTTTGCCACGTATAGCACCCCCTGTGTGGGCTACTTACATTTCAAGACACCGCCTCGTGCATGGCGGTGCCTTGAATACCACCCTACTTTTTAGGCAGGCGAGACAGGAATCGAACCCGTAACCTACGGTTTTGGAGACCGTTGCTCTGCCAAATTGAGCTACTCGCCTGCGAATCTCTTACTTTGTTTCGCGGTGTGCCGTGTGCTTGCGGCAACGGGGGCAGTACTTGTTCAAATCAAGACGACCGGAATCGTTACGCCGATTCTTTTCGGTTGTATAGTTGTGTTCCCTACATTCGGTGCAGGCAAGAGTGATTACTCTTCTGATTTTCTTGGCCATTGCGTCACCATGTTATTGCATTATTATGTTTTTCTAGATTGTTGCAGAGCCCACGATGGGAATTGAACCCATGGCCACACCCTTACCAAGGGTGTGCTCTACCGACTGAGCTACGTGGGCCAATCTGACGCTAATTCTACCTCATTTCCCCAATGTGTCAACCCTGGTTGTGGGCTTGATTGTACATTTGCTTGGCCCCGTCTATTTTGACAGTATGGGACACTTCTGCTATGATGCCGGGCGAGGAGGGTACTGTTATGGCGCAAAAAGATTTTTGCATACGCCGACTAGGGTTGGATGATTACGACGACCTGCTGGATTTATGGCGGCGGGCTGGCTTGCACTCGCTCAAGCCGCAGGGACGTGATAGCCGCACAGCTCTGGCCCGTCAACTCGCCAGCGGTGTCCAGACGCTCTTGGGGTTGGAAGTGGGCGGTCAATTGGCGAGCGCGGTCGCTGTCACCCACGATAGCCGCAAAGGGTGGATCAACCGCCTGGTCGTGGCCCCCGACCACCGGCGACGAGGCTATGCCGCTCACCTGATCGCAGCGGGCGAGCAAGTTTTGCGCGAGCAGGGTATGCGCGTTATCGCCGCCCTCGTCGAAAGCGACAACCCCGCCTCGCTGGCGCTGTTTCAAAAGGCGGGCTATGTCGAGATTGATGTGGGCATTCACTACCTATCAAAGCGCGACAGCGACGATGCTTGACCATCGTTTCTCTCGGACTGCTAAGCCTATATTTCGCATCCTGACGCAGCCTATTTGCGCCTTTTTCAAAAAGCGGGGAAAGAAACCAGGTTTTTTCTGAAAAACCTGGTTTCTCACTGACCCAGACGGCGAATCTGCCCAAATTGGGTTTGGAAGAACAAAGTGCCAAGCCCAAATCAAGCTGTCCAGAGGTGCGGAAAATAGGCTAAGGAAATAGTTTTTTGGAAAAACCCAAAACTACGCCTGGGTTGTTTCTTGTAAAATGAAGGACGCTGTAGGAATTTAGGGCGCTAATCAAAGTACTCGAGATCCTTAAACATCCTGCCGACGCTGCGCCCTTCGTGAACGCGCTTGATTACCTCGCCGAGCAGATTAGCCACGGAGAGGATGGTGAGATTAGGTAGTTGTTTCTCCGGCGAGATGGGGACAGAGTTCGTGGTCACGATCTCTGTGATATTGAGGTCTCGTAGCCGGTCAACCGCCGGCGATGCTAGAAGGGCATGAGCAAAGCACAAATAGACATCGCGAGCGCCGTATTTACGGACGATGTTGACCGCATTGACCATTGTGCCGCCGGTGTTTACTTCCTCGTCCACGATGACCACGTTGCGGCCCTTTACTTCTCCCACCAGTGTGAGTGCTTCCGTGTCCTCCGCCATTCTTCGTTTTTCGACCAACGCCAGGGGCAGGTGTAGCTCGGCTGCCAGGTTGCGCGCCTTTTTGGCAAAGCCCAAGTCGGCGGCGACGACGACCGCGTCCTTCAATTGCTTGTCGTAAAAGTACTTGGAGAGGATGGAGAAAGCGGTCATGGCGTCGCCGGGAATGCTGAAAAAGCCCTGGATTTGACCAGCGTGCAGGTCGAGCGTGATGTAACGGTCTGCGCCGGCAATGCCGATTATATCGGCCAGCAAGCGAGCCGTGATCGGCACGCGCGGCATGTCCTTTTTGTCGGAGCGGGCGTAGGCCAGGTAGGGAATCACTATCGTGATACGGTCCGGCGACGCCCGCTTCAACGTGTCCAGAAAGATCAGCATCTCCATTATGTTATAGTTGACGGGCGACGAGGTGGTCTGGATCAAAAAGACGTCTTGGCCGCGCACGCTCTCGTGCAACTGCACAAAGATGTTCTCGTTGGAGAACTGGACGAGTTTGCGCCCCGATAGCGGCACTTGTAGATAGTCACTGATCTCTTGGGCCAGGTCTGGGCAACCGCTGCCACTGAATAGTTTGACGTTGCGCTGGATGTTTTCTCTGATTTTACTCATTGGTCTCAAACTCCGATTGTAGGATGCTCATCACGTACTGATCCTGGTATACGCCTTTTTTGAACACCGCTTCGCGTGAGGTCCCTTCTTTGCGAAATCCGGCTTTTTCGTAACAGCGGATGCCGCGCGCGTTGTCCGCGTCCACACGCAAGAAAACGCGGTGCAGGTTCATCTCGTGGAAGGCCAGCACCAGCAGCGCGCGAATCGAGTCGCCGCCGTATCCCTGCCCCCAGTACGTTTTCTCGCCGATGACAATGCCCATCTCTGCATTGCGATCCTTCCAGTTGATGCTGTCCAAGCCGATGTTGCCGATGTGTACTCCGTCGCTGGTCTCAATAGCCAGCACAATGCTCTCCTGCCGCTCTAGCCGCCCTTGCAGGCTCTCGAACCAGCGCTCTTCCTGCGCTAGAGAGAATGGGAGGTAAACCAGTAGGTGGTGGCGCACTTCTGGATCGCCAAACCACTCGACGAAACACGGCAGGTCGTCCCGTTCGATAGGCCGCAGTTGGACATTTTCTCCTTTAATCATACTTCTCCTCCCAGGTGGCAGGTGTCGTTCAAAAGCAGGATGCGTGGCCGCACCGGATTCATCTCGACGACGCTCAACGATGTATTGCCAAAACGAAAGGGGGAAAATCGGCCTGGCAGCCCAATCAGGTGGTTGAGGTACACCCCCAAGGTCCCACCGTGAGACACCACGCCAATTGTTTCCCCCGCATGCCGCGCGACAATCTCGCCAAAGACAGCCGGCACCCGCGCCATAAGCTGTTCAATCTCTTCTCCACCCGGAATAACAATGCCCTCGTCGGCCTCCATAAAACCCTGCATTACGTCTGGATACTGTTCCTCTACCTGTGCCCACGTGAGCCCCGTGAGAACACCGATGCCGCCTTCTTTGAGCCGTTCATCGGGTGCCACCGGCAAGCCCAGCGTCTCCCCAATGATGCCCGCTGTCTCCTGCGCTCGCCGCAGGGGACTGGTGTACAACGCAACTATCGCTTCTCCGTTCCCTTGCAACCGTTCCGCCAACAGGCGAGCTTGTTCCCGCCCCACATCGTCCAGCGGCGGATCGGCCCAGCCCTGGAAGCGGCGTTCGGCGTTCCAGGTCGAACGCCCGTGACGGATGAGAAAGAAACGTGTCATATCTTTGAATATAACGCAGATGACGCAGATTTTGATTGATTCTGTCAGACTCAGTAGATCCAAAATGTTACGACAACAAGACCTCGGAGGTCTCTCGAGAGCGCCTTT